>Ga0105104_10000788_pt1 | contig 24659 bp, 20 predicted proteins | sample PPLLaktember2015_3_FD_87034 | JGI IMG/M metagenome (GOLD analysis project Ga0105104, IMG submission 87034) | Freshwater sediment microbial communities from Prairie Pothole Lake near Jamestown, North Dakota, USA - PPLs Lake P7 Core (6) Depth... | ecosystem: Environmental > Aquatic > Freshwater >...
CCAGTCAACGGACCATCGGATTCCCTGCGAGAAAGGCACGGTCGCGACAAAATCGGGCACGAAGCGTTTTATTTTGCTGTTATCGAAGACGGCGCACCATGTTTTATCGCCCAAAAGCGTTCCTTCGACGTCGGCGTTGAATTTTGCGATGAAATCCGACGGGATATGAACCGGGTTCATTTTAACGCCTGCGGCGGCGGCTATCGATTCATAAATCTGGTTCCAGCTCAGCGCCTCATCGGAGGTTATATGGAAGGCGTGGCCCAGGGCCTGGATATTGCCGAGAAGCCCGACGAAACCTTTGGCTAAATCGGTGTTGTGCGTCATCGTCCAAAGCGAGCTGCCGTCGCCGTGTATGATGATTTTTTTGCCTTTTCGCATCCGGTCGATGAGCGTCCAGGGATGATTCCAGCTATTAATCGCCGCCGGGATAATCGTCATTCCGTAAGTAAACGAGGGCCTGACGATTGTAACCGGAAAACCATTTTCGCGGTATTCCGCCATCAGCCGGTCCTCGCAAGTGATTTTATCGCGAGAGTACTGCCAGTAGGGATTATAAAGCGGCGTCGATTCGGTAATCAGCCAGTGCGTCGGTGGTTTTTGATAAGCCGAGGCAGAGCTAATGAATATGTACTGGCCGGCTCTGCCCTTGAAAAACTCGATATCGGCCTCGACGTGCTGCGGCACATACGCGACCCAGTTGACGACGGCGTCGAAGTTATGCAGCTTGAGAAGGCGCGTCGCGGACTTGCGGTCCCGGATGTCGCCCTTTATGACCTTGGCGTCTCTGGGGACGGGCCTGGAGCTTTGGCCTCGGTTAAGCAGATATAAATCGATACCCCTCTCGACGGCTAATTGTGTTACAGCCGAGCTGATTACCCCGGTCCCGCCTATGAATAGCACTTTCATTTTTAGCATCCTGTGTTTATAATAACGTAATGTTAAAATCACTTAAACTCTCTTATTTTACCCTTAAGACGCAGGTTTTCCACTTGATTTTGGCCTGTATTATGCAGGATTCCGATGGCATTGGTAAGCATAATTATCCCTGTTTATAACCGCAGCAAACTCGTAAAAGAGTGCGTCGAATCCCTGTTGGCTCAGACGTATCGCGATTTCGAGATAATCATCGTGGACGACGGCTCCACTGACGATACGCAGAAGATTATCAATACCATAATGCAGATGGAGCCGGAGATTAAGTATTATTCGAGGCCGCACCTCGGGGCGCCGGCGGCGAGAAATTTCGGCTTGAAGCAGGCCAAAGGCGAATATATCGCTTTTTTCGACAGCGACGACCTGTGGCCTGCCGATTACATTGAGAAAATGATACAAGCGCTTCAATCCAAACCCGGTTTCGACGCGGCATACTCGAAAATTGTTCTATTACTCGACGGCGTTATCCGCGGACAATACACATCTGCTGTAAAACCGGCTTGTGGTTATTTGACGGCCGGCTTGTTTAGCGGAAAACCCTTCATTTTGCCTTCATCCGTCATATTCAAAAGAGCAATCTGGGCCGGCGTCTATTGGGATGAGGTATTGACTAACAGCCAGGATTTCGACGTCTTTTTGCGTTTATCGACCCGGACGAAATTTTTGTACGTGCCGGATGTCTCTGCGATTCACCGAAAGTCCAAAGACAGCATCAGGGCCGCTGAAAGAAGGGATTTGATAAATTATAATACGCGGGTTATGGAAAGGTTTTATTTCCGGTTAGGCGGCGACGCGTACGTGCCGAGAAAAACAGCGTTTCGCAGCATAAGTCATCGATATCGCAGGGCCGGCCTGGACCATTATCTGAGAGGAGACAGAAAGGCGTCAATTGATTGCTTCTCGAAAGCTTTGATTTATCATCCGCTCGATTTGCGACTTTACTTGAATCTGGCTAAAGCATTTTTGTTAAGCCGGCGTAATGATAAAATACCCGACTGGCGACCCCCAGCGGCGCTCGACGTGGAAATAAGTAAGGGGTCCTGACGTTATGTCGAATATCGAAGAAGTTGTGAAAAATCGCCTGTGTTTGTGCTGCGGCACGTGTGCGGCGGTCTGTCCGCGGGACGCAATCCGTATGGAGGAGACCGCCGTCGGATTGCTGCATGCCAGGGTTAACGATTCGGCGTGTAATAACTGCGGATTATGCCTCAAGGTTTGCCCGGGAAGCCATCTTGAGAAGGGATTGCTTTCGCCTCAGACCGACCCGTTCAGGGGAAACGTCATAAGCGCGTATTGCGGCAGGGCAAACGATGAAAATATCCGGCAAAACGGGCAAAGCGGCGGCATAGTTACCGCCCTTTTACGGCATTTACTCGATTCAGGCGTTGTTTCAAAAGCGGTCGTTTCACAAATGCCTCAGGATGGCTCACTGCGTCCTCGATGTATCGTAACCTCACAGCCGGATGAAATCCGGAAAAGCCAGGGGTCGCTTTATTGCCCCGTCGCGCTCGGCTCGGCTGCTCAAAAAACCATCGCGAATTCGGGAGAAAAAATCGCGGTGGTTGGCCTTGCCTGTCATTTACACGGTCTTGAAAACGCCCGAACGCATCTTAAAAATCCTTCGCCGGTTAAAATCGGTCTTGTTTGCGACAGGATGCTGGCTTACGGAGCGATTGATTATCTGATTAGCAAAGCGGATGTCGATAGAGAAAGCGTCGCCTTTTTTCAGTTCAGGAGCAAAAAATTCAACGGCTGGCCCGGCGACGTTTGCGTCCGCACGAAAGACGGTAAGGATATTTGCGTCGCCAACAAACACAGGATGACCATAAAGGATTTTTACACGCCCGTAAGATGCCGGCTGTGTTTCGACAAAATGAACTCGCTTTGCGATATAGTTGTCGGCGACGCCTGGGGCGTCAGGCAGGATAAGCAGGGCTTTTCCGTGATTATCACGCGCAGCGACAGGGGTCAGCAAGCCGTATCGTCTGCGCAGAAAGCAGGAGCGATTGTTATCGAAAAAGTCAATGCTGAGAAAATTTTCAAAGGCCAGGCGGTGGAAGATAAAAGACGCGACTGGACGCAATTTACAGCCGCATGGCGGCAAATGAAAATGTCTGCGCCGAATTTCAATTTCGATGAAAAATGGTATGGTAATATCGAGGGCCTGGATTCGACGCCCCATAGAAATAAAATCAACCTGGCGATAAACCTTGAGAATATGACCGACAGAAAAGAAGTTCTCGAAGCCGCAAAACGCGAAGTTGCTATGAACAAAAAATATTCCTCCTTGCAGGGCAGCAAGCTGATTCGAATCGTCGGCGGCGGGTTCAGTAATAAAGGCGCTGAGGCGATGCTGCTGGTGGTGTCCGAGGCGATACGCCGGCGTCTTGCTGGCGCGGATATTCTTGCCCGGCTGCACGAGGAGGATTTCGAGCAGGCCAGGGATAACGGTATAAATCTTCTGGAAATGCCGCCTTCGAGGGTGTTTATTCGCCAGGTTATGGCAGCGATTATGCCGAAAAAAATTCGCTATCGGGCGGGCGCGGTTATCGATATAGGCGGGTATCAGTTCGGCGACGACTGGGGTCCGAAGTCGGCGTATAACAAGCTGAAAATGGTCAAACGCTGGATTCGGGCGGGCGAGCCGGTGTTTTTTATGCCGCAGGCCTGGGGGCCTTTTTCGACCGAAGCGATAAACGAGCCGATTCGAGAAATCATTAATACGGCGACCTTGTCTTTCGCGAGGGATAGAACCTCATTGCGCCAGCTCCAGAAAATCGCAGGCGCGGATAATCCGAAACTTCGCTTTGCGCACGATATCGCGTGGAATTTTCAGGGCGCCGATTTATCGGTCGGAGAGCAGCTCCTCAGTGAAGCCGGGATTTCTAAAAAAGATAAAGTGTTGACGGTTTGCCTGACGCCGAATTTACAGGTTTACAAAAGATCCAAGGGCAGGGGGCCTGACAACGAATATATCAAGTCGCTGTGTGATATTACCGGTCATCTTTGCCTGGCGCATAACGCGCGGGTGGTTCTCCTCGAACACCAGTTTTCCCAGGGCAATCCCGACGAGAAGAACGACCGGACTTTGTGCAAATACATACTCGGTTCGCTGGACGGGTCTTTGCCGGTTGTTCATCTGGATAAGGCGCTGTCGGCGGGGCAGATAAAATCGGTTATCGGAAATTGCGACCTTTTGCTTTCTTCCCGCTATCACGCCCTCATCGCGGGCCTGTCGCAGCAAATACCGGCCGTTGCAATCGGATGGTCTCACAAGTATGATGAGCTTATGACTGAAGTCGGTTTGAGTTCAAACGTGATATCATTGCCTAAACCTAAGGATGAAATTACAGGAGAGCTTGATGTAATCATCGGGCGAATCACGCAGGCAAAAAATGTTCTTGCGACGACGATTGGGCCGATGAAACAAAGCGGGCAAAAAGCGCTCGATGAGGTTCTGTCGATAATCCAAGAGAGGTTTCAAAGTTAATTGATGCCGGACGCAAAAAGAATACTGATGGTCTCGGACCTGCGATTGGATGCGGTCCAGATGTTCAAGAATAATCCCCTGAAGTTCGCCAAGGGTTTTATCCGTCTCGGGCACGACGTTCGTCATTTCAGTTATTTCGAGATGGCGCTGGGCTTAAGCCCGATTAAAAACAGGACCTTCGCGCGCCTGTTTTCCAAGAATAAAACCGACGAATTATTAGTCAAAACCATAAAAAACTACAAGCCGGACGTCGTTTTTATAGCGTTTGTGCGAATATTCGACGCTCAAACGATTGAGAAAATGAAACAAGCCGCGCCAAACGCCGTTTTTATCGGTTTCGACGGCGACGCCTGGCCGGAGCTTCGCGACGGCAGAATCGATATAGCGAAAAAATTCGATATCCTTATGGCCACCAACGATGGCCTTTACCTGCAAACTTACAGGGATGCAGGGATACCCAAATGCGTCTTTTTGCCGAACTGCTGCGACCCCGATATCGACCGCCGATACGAAGTCGAGGAAAAATGGAAGAAGGATATTCTCTGGACGGGATTGATTTTGCACGACTCCAAACGTTATCCCGGCGAGGACCTGCGTTTTGAAATAGTCAATCGAATCGCCCGGATGCCGAATTGCGCCGTGTATGGCTGCTGCGGCAGACCCAAAATCGGCGGCTTCGATTATTTATACGCCATAAGCGGCGCCCGCATAGGCCTCAGCATAAACGGCGACAACAACGTCCGGCTGTATCACTCGAATCGGCTGACGCATTATCTTGCCTGCGGGACTTTCGTTTTGTCCAAAAGGGTCCCGGATTGCGACCAGCTTTTCAAAGATAAGCAGCACCTTCGATATTTCGATACCGCAGAGGAATTCTTCGAGCTGGCCGACTGGTACTTAAAGCACGAGGACGAAAGGAAGAAAATCGCCGATGCGGGTATGAAATGGATTCACGAACAGTTCAACTGTGTAAAAATCGCCGGTTACATCCTTGACCTGATTGAAAAGGGCAAATATTCCGCGCCATGGAACCAGGTTTAAAACTTTTGATTTTATCCAGCAATCCCGACCGGGGCAGTTTCAAAGACCGGATTGGAAAATACTTAGACATTATGCGGGATAACGGTATCGATTATCAAATCGCGACCCTTCCCGCCGCATTACCGGCAAGACCCAGCTTTTTCAAAATCGCGGGCCGGTTCGACGGGGTTTTGCTTCATAAAAAGAAATTATCTTTGCCTGACGCGTTTTTCCTGCGCCGATATTGCAAAAAGCTGATTTATAACTATGACGATGCCGTAATATACGACCAGGATAATCCTTCAAAAGACAAATTGCTGCGGATAATGCCATTCCGCAGGACGGTGCGGATGGCCGATTTAATTCTTGTCGGCAGCAAATATCTCGCGGGGCTTGCTTTGAAATATAATCCCAGCGTCGAAATCCTGCCCCTGGGCCTGAAGGTAAATTTTTACAACATTACTCCTCCGGCCGGAAAGGATGACAAAATCCGCCTCGTATGGATAGGAAGCGAAAGCAACTTGCGATACCTCGAACAGCTCAAGCCGGTAATTGAAAAGCTCGGTTCGCGTTTTCCCAACGTCGTTTTGCGAATCATAGGCGACACATTTTTCGATATTCCCGGTATGACAGTTGAAAAACTGAAATGGTCCGAGCAGACCCGCGGGCTTGGCCTGGTCGAAAGCGATATCGGTCTTGCGCCTTTGCCCGACGACAGGTTCACACGCGGCAAATGCAGCTTCAAGGTCCTCGAATACGCCGCCGCGGGACTGCCCGTCGTCGCCTCGCCCATCGGCACAAACGCCGACCATATTCGCGAAGGTGTTACGGGTTTTTTAGTCGAAAACAACGACCAGTGGCTTGAAAAACTGACGCTTTTAGTGCAGGATATGCAGCTTCGCCGGACGATGGGCAGACAGGGACGCGAATTCGCGCAGCAGTTCGACGTCTCGGTGATTGGCAAACGGCTGTGCGCGATTATCAGGAAATGCCTCGAAAGCGGCGCGTGAAAGGACGACTTATGTCAACCAGATTCAGCACGTTTATAAAGAAGAAATTTTTGGGCAGGGAGCATAACCTTGTTTCTCTCGATGACCACTACGAGGTGATGCGCCGTCTTTTGAAAGACAGCCCCGTTACAGGAATCATAGACGCCGGGGCGAGCAACGGCCGGATATCGAAAAAGCTGCTTCGTAAATTCCCCGGCGCTAATGTTTATGCCTTTGAGCCGAACCCTCTGTTTCGTGAAACGCTCGGGCAATACGAAAAAGAGGACTCCCGGTTTCATCCCTGTTTTGCCGCATTGTCGGATTTTGTCGGCACTGCCGAATTTTACGTAACCCAGGCCCCCGGCGATTCGTCTCTTCTTGCCCCGGAAAAACGCCTCAGCGAAATCAGCCCCACCGTCGCTCCGGTCAAAAATATGACCAAAGTCTATGTTATTACAATCGACGAATGGGCCAAACGCAACGGCGACGCGCCTGTCCAGTTAATGAAATTCGATATCCAGGGCGCCGAGCTTAAGGCCCTTCAGGGCGCAAAGCACGTCCTTAGCACCTCGACGCTGTTGATATATATTGAAATCTGGTTCACCCCCGCCTATCAGGGCGGCGCTCTTTTCGGCGACATTGACGAGTTTCTGCGTAAAAACGATTTCGAGCTTTACGACCTTTTCAAGCCCCACTACGACAAGCTCGGCAGGTTTTCCTGGGCAAACGCCATATACATCAACTCGCAGCGGCTTAGTCCCAAACTATCGCGTTAATCGCCGGACCCTGTGCGGGCGTTACTTTTTTCCGGCGACGATGTAAATCTGGGGACCCAGTTTTATTAAATCGTGGAGATAGAAAAGGATATACGCGGTTTCAAAAACGAATCTTTTGCGCAGCGTAAGTTCCCCTTCGAGGTAATTCTGTCTGATTTTTTCGAATCTCAGGTTCGTAAAATATTTCTGCAGGGTAAAAAGCGGGAAGCCCCAAGCCCTTGACTTTTCAATCTCAAAACCCAGGTGCTTTAATACCGCCTCCAGGTGCACAATCTCAAAATGCTGCGTATGGCCCGTATATTTGTCCGAGGCGTGAATTTTCCCCGCCTGGGTCGCAAGAATAAGCCGGCCTCCGTCGGCCAGATTGTTTTTTATCCATCGCAGGATATAAAAATAATCCTTCGTGTGCTCAATTACCTCGCAGCAGATAATATAATCGCATTTTCGCTCAAGCTTTGGGAAAACTTCAGCGTATAAACGGGAATCGGTGAAATTATGCCTGGCTATTTCGACGGCCTTGGCTGAAATATCGCATCCCCCGAGCTGTTTATCGGAAAGGCCGAAGACGCGCTTGACCTCAGACAGCACGCCGCCTTCTCCGCAGCCGTAATCAAAAATGAAAGTTTCCGCGCCGACGCCGTATTTTTTCATTTCATTTATAATAAATCTTTTCCGATGCCGCACCGTGGGATAATGAGGATACGTTACGTGTGTGCTGGTCCAGTAAACATCGGGGTTGTAATCGGGATTTTCCTCGTTTTTTTGAGCATAGGCGTCCGTGAGGTGTTTGATGCCCGTCATTTTGGTTTCGTGATATTCTTCTTCTATGTTGACCTGCCAGATATTGTCTTTTGCAGTAACGCCGCTTGCTGCGTTTTCCACCGCCGTCATAGCCGCCAGCATCGAGTGGTCCTGATTGTTGTAGCGGTGCATTCCGTTTCTTCCGATTAAAAACAGGTTGGCAAAGCCATCGACATATTCTCTCACAACGTTAAAACGGTCAAAGCTGCCGAAATACGCCGGATAGGTTTTCGCCATTCTTACGACGGTTGCGTCTATCACGTCGGACCGCTCGATGATGTTCAATTTGACAAGCTCATTGACGGCAAAATCCTTCATATCCACGTCGGCCAGGTTCCAAAGCCCGTCTCCCTCGTTACAAAAATACTCGATACCCAGCCAGACGGTATTTACGTCGGCTACCATATAAGGGCTCCAGTTATTGAATATCTGGAGCCGGCCGGCCCTGACGTCTCTTTCCTGAATGTAAATCCAGTTGTCCGGCACAATATTATTCACGGTTTTTACGGTGGTATCGTTTCTGATTTTCAGCTTTTTAACCAGGATTCCGACCGTAATAAAATCCCTGTAGCGCAGTCCCGCCGCGACCTCTTTGGCCGGTTGAGGAACGTTTTGCCCCATTGCCTCGATTAAGTCCTTAACGGGCATCGTTGAAAAAACGTAATCGGCCGATACGTCCGTAATCTCCGAAGTTTGCTCGTTTTTTACCTTCACGGAAAGTATCTGCCGGCTGTTATGCTCGATGCCAATCACCTTGTGCCTGCATAGAATCTCTCCTCCAGCGGATTGAATTGCCTCGGCAAGCCGCTGCCATAGCTGCCCGGGTCCGTATTTGGGATACAAAAACCGGCTGATTAAACTTGTCTCGACCTCTTTCTGGCTGATTGAAAGGTCCCTGTAAAAAAGCCCCTTTACGGCGTGCTTTATCGCCCTTGCCACGGAAAGCCCTTTTATCCGCTGCGCACCCCATTCGGGACGGATTTTGTCGCAGCTCACGCCCCAGACCTTTTCGGTGTAATCCTTGAAAAAGGTCCTGTACAGCTCTACGCCGAATCTATTGATAAAAAAATCTTCGAGCGATTCTTCCTGTCTGGGGCCTGCCAGCTTTACCCTGAAGTAGCTTGCCGCGATTTTCAATGTCCGCATAATTCCCAGGCCCATAATCGTCTTGAGCGAAAGAGAAACAGGGTAATCGAAGAACCTTCTCATAAAAAGTATGCGCGAAAGACGGCTGCGAATCAGCATTACGTTATCCGCTTTTTCGGGGTTCGCCCCGGGTGTGTTTTTGTTGACGCTTTCGAGCATCGAATCCTCGGCCGCGGGCGCCTGCCTGCCGAGCAGAATATCGTCTTTTGCAGGCGCACTCTGGACCGGCATCAGGTCCAGCCAGAATTTCATAATCTTGTCTGATTTTGAAAAAAACCTGTGTCCCCCGATGTCTATCCGGTTGCCTTTATAGTTTATGGTCTTCGATATGCCGCCGATATCGCCGCTTGCCTCGAAAACAACCGGGTGTATATCTGTTTTGCGGACAAGCTCGTAAGCTGCGGTCAATCCCGCCGGCCCCGCCCCGATTATGATTGCCTTGCGACTTGCCATTAAGTCAGCTCCTCGACAAAGTAGGATTTCCACACAAGCCCGGTCTTACGCCTCTCGATATAAGCCAGCGGCGATTTGCTATTTAACCATTTTCTGCGGGCAGGCGATTTGAATATGGTATTACCAAGTGATTTGAAAAGGCCTTGCGGATTAAAACGTTGCGCCGTCATTTTCCTGTCTTGCCATTTTATCACCGAGACAAGGCAATCCCGTTCGTCTTTAATAATCCTGCCCGTGCTGATTAATCCGTCAATTCTCTCCATAAAAAAAAGCGCCTCGCTATCCGCGCAAAATCCGTCCCTGAACACCCCCCGGTAATCGCCGCCCTCGACGAATAAATCCCCTTCTTTTGTCCTGGCGCTTGACTTGATTTCTTTTCGTCTTTGTTTTCGCTCGTCAGTGCGCCTGCCGATTTGCTCGAAAACGGTTTTTATTATGGCTTTACCCTGTTCCTTGTTTATACCTGCCTGCTCGAAATACGCCTTGAAGAACCTCATCCTGTCGGTATTGCTCAATTTGCCTTCAGCCACGATATTTATCTGAACCAGATTTTTTATTCGAAGCGAATCAGGTAGTTTGTCGAATTTTCTGGTCCGCTCGTTATCTAAAAAAAACAGCCGAAGTTTCCGGTTTTCCTGCCTGAATAGAATATTGCCTATCCGCAGGTCGCCGTGAAAAATGCCCCTCTTGTGCATTTTACCCGTCGCCTGGCCGATTTCCCGCATCAGCCCTCGCAGGAGTTTTCGCCTTTGACCCTCATCCTCGTATGATTTGCGAATAAAATGACTGACGGGTATCGCTCCTTCAATTGCCAGCGTTGCCAGGAAGCTCCCTTTTTCAGACAAGCCGCCCCGACATTGGCCCATCGCGATAACTTGCGGCACTTCAAAACCGTTGGCCGCCATCATCCTGCTATTCTCATAATCACGCATCGCCCGGCTGCCGAAAAAAAGAGATTTAAAAAACTCACGTATCGTCTTTAGCAGGTATTGCTTGAGATAAACCTCTCTGGCTACCCCGTTGATTTCGGCGACAAACGTGTGAATGCGGGCGTAATCCGAGGATAAGACCCGTTTCAATTCGTATCGTTTTCGCAAGCCCTCTTCGCCTGTCAAAAGCGCCTCGCCAAGCGCGCCGGCTCGAATGTCTTTTTTGATGTATAACGTGCGGTCATCCCGCCGGATTTTTTCAAAGACGTTGTCCAACGGCTCATTGCCCCTGATACTTCACGAGATATATGTAAAAACTTTCGTCGAACTGAAAATTGCCTGTAAATCGGCTAAGCTCGATTATATCACTGGGCGGGTCAATCTCATAGTCCAGCATCAGGACAACGTCGGACTTTTTCTCCTCCGCCAGCTTCCGTGTTTTGAATAGAACCTCTTCGGCGCTCACTTCCCTTTTCCTTTGGCCGTCAAAAACCACGAATGTGCCGAATCCGTCGATGCTGGGATAATAAATCTGACGGTCAAGATACCCCGCCGCCGCTGAGGCAATGAAATCCTGATAGCCCGCTATCGGCAATTTATCGAGGCCGTTGTCTTTGATGTATTTGGCCGCTGCCTTTGCCTCGGAAAAAGGATACCGCCATTCCATTACGCTGGCGAACATTCCCGTTGCGAGGTGAATAAGCAAAAGGGTATAAACAATGGCGTTTCGTAAACCCGGCAATAAACCGCGATTCGCTTTGCCGCTGCCCGCCCATGTTTTTTCAAGCCACAGACCCGCGATAACGATTATTAAAAAATGCCCGAAATGCCTTACCGCCCCGATATAAACAATGTATTGAAAGATAAGCGTTCCGCCGATAGCTGATGAAAAAAACGCGAACACTGCGCGATTTTTGAAAAACGAAAACAGAAAAAAGCACAGCAGCGCAATACCCGCTATGTTTTGCGGCTCTCGAAGCACGCTTATCGTACCGGACCAGTCCGCTCCCCAGGGCATGGGAGGCGCTATCGAGGATTTCCACCTCTCCATTATGTTGCTGTTCCAGTAGCTGTGTTTAATATCGGGAATCGGCACAAGGCCCTGCCAGACGCTCGATAGCGTTTGACCAAGTTTGGAAGGATTGTAGCCGCTTTGCCATCCCGAGGCGTACAGGCAGTCCGCGCCGGGATACATCGACGCCCCGGCAATCGCAAAACCGGCTATGACTGCTATTACACATAAAATCACGCCAAACTTCTTTTTGGATAAAACCGCCCGCGTGCCGGCGTCTGTAATTGCTCGCAGCGACGCCCCCAAAAACAGGCATATCGCGATTATGAATGCGTACGGATTTGCGAATCCCGCTAAAATCAGGGTTATGCCCAGTATCCGGAAATTTTTCCCGATGTTGGCGCAGGCCGCGCAAAAACAGAATATCAATAATATTCCTATGCCGTAATTCCTGCTTATCGCGGCGTACTCATAAAGCGGGAAATAACCAAGCACGAACAAAAATCGCCAGATACGCGAAAAAGGTGCAAATCTCAGGAAGACGCCCGCACAGGCGACGGCTATCGCAAAATGCAGAACCTGCATCGAGAAAGGATTGTGCGTAAATCGGCTGACCGCGTAAACCATCACGTACCACAGCGGCGGATGCCCCTGGCACCTCATATTCGCGAACAATTCCGCCAGGCCGCTGCTTGCCCTTGCGGTAAGCCAGATATGAAGCTCATCGCGCCACATCTCGTGCGTGAAAATATTGGCCCCCGCAAGCAGAATGTAAACAAGCAGGACAATTCCCGTTATTTGCCTATAACGCATATTCCCAGCTCGTCGGCCAGTTCCAGCGTTTGGGGTTTGTCGATGATTATGGTTTTGCCCGCCTCGATGACCAGGCATTTTGCGCCCCCCGCCGCCATTGATTTGATAGTATCCATTCCCACGCAAGGCACGTCGAACCGCATATCCTGTTTATGCTTGGCCGCCTTCAAAAGCGTCCAGCCCCCCATTTTGCAAAGCCCCGCCGCCCGCTCAATCATCCTGGCCGTGCCCTCAATCGCCTCGACCGCTATCACCTCTTTTTCCCTCACAGCGATTGCCTGGCCCACGTCCATCTCCGCCATTTTCTTCACAATCGGCCAGCCGAATTCTATATCCTGGGCCTCCGATGCGCCGGGTTTGTGCCGGGTCATCGGCCCCTGCGTCGCGAGGTGTTCTTTGCAGTATTTCGTCGAGTCGGCCAGGATTATTCCTCCGCTGGCTAATTCGTCAGCCAGCGCCGAAAGCAGCGTTTCATTTTGTTTGTTTTTCCTGCGAAGCCGCCAATACCATATTCGCACCGCCCGCCAGTCCGGCAGATAACGCAATATCCGCCAGGGCGTGAAAATCTGTTTTTTCGACACAGCGCCTGCCATTATCGCGTTTGTTACGTCGTGTCTTTTTAATTTGCGAATCCAGTTTCCCGGCCGGGCAAGCGGCACCGTATAAAAAATATCGGCCTCTTTGGCAATCGCCGGCTCAACACTTCCCGCCAGCCCCACGCAAACAACCTTCAATCCCGCCCTTCGCGCCCCGTTGGCGATAATAAACGGCAGCCGCCCCTGGCCCGCAATCAAACCGATTGTTTCTTTCACATGGTCATTCGACATTGGGAGTTGGATATTGGACATTTTTTCTGTCCTCTGTCTTGCGTCCTCCGTCTTCAGTTCGCTACGGCTCTTCGGGTCGTGTTATCTCTTGCGCCTGGCCGCCCGTCATAAGATGTTCGAGTTTCATCTGAAGGTCGCGTATGCTTTGCCGCATCTCGGGCAGATATTGAATCATTCCGTAAGCGCGCTTTCCCTGGTTTGCCTCTATCGCCGGCGCCCCTAAAATTATCTTGCCGTCAGGCACGCTGTTAATCACGCCCGCCTGAGCGCCTATCGCGACGTTATTTCCGATTGAGATATGCCCCACGATACCCGCCTGGCCCCCGACTATGCAATGATGCCCCAGCGTAGTTGAGCCGGCGATACCCACCTGCGCGACTAACAGGCAGTGAGGCCCGACCTTTGTACCGTGGCCAATCGCTATCAGGTCGCCTAATTTGCTTCCCTGGCCGATTATGGAGTCGTTTAGCGTCCCCCGCTCTATTGCGCAGCAGGCGCCGATTTCCACGTCGTCTTCTATAATCACGGTTCCGATTTGCGGTATCTTGTAGTGAATCCCGTTATGGGTTGCGAATCCGAAGCCGTCCTCGCCGATTGTCGCGTTGGAATTTATTATCACGCGGTTGCCCACCCGGCAGCCCTCGTAAATCACGACGTTGGGATATATCAGGCAGTCGTTTCCTACCTGGACGTTTTCCCCGATGAATGAGCAGGGGTAAATTATACATCCGTCGCCGACCTTCGCCCCGTCGGCTATCGTTACAAAATCGTGTATATGACAGCCCGCGCCGATTTTTGCGGTGTCGGATATTATCGCCTTGGGACTAATCCCGACTTTCTTGTGCTTACGGTGCCCGTGCAGCAGCACCATAATCTGCATAAACGCGTAATACGGATCCGGCGCCACTAAAAGCGGCACCGCCGTCGCAACCGTGTCGCTTCCCACAATCACCGCGCTTGCCTTGGTAGTCAGTAATTGCTTTTCATATTTGTCATTGGTGAGGAAGCTTATGTCGCCTTCGCCGGCCCTTCCCAGGGTAGCCGCGGCGCGTATTTTTACGTTCGCGTCGCCCCGGACCTTACCTCCCACGTATTCAGCCAGTTCGCCTAATGTCTTCGTTTCCATAGAACCGCCTTTTCAGAAAATCATCATATATGATATGCTGCTTTTTGCCGGCATTATAACAGATACCTCAAGACGGTCAACCCGCTGGCTTTATTGCAGCAAAGCCGATACCGCTTGTTTTTGCAGGTCTTTTGATACGGTTTTCTCGAAGTCCGGCTCCTCGCTTCGCAAAATTGTTACCGCAGGCCCCAGCGGCCTGTAAACCGCCGGGTCTGTCGGCCCGAATACCGCCGCCGTCCGGATTCCCAGCGCAGCCGCAAGATGCGTTATCCCGCTGTCGTTGCCGATATAGCCCCTCGCGCAGCTCAATACCGCAAGCACGTCAACTAAAGACAAATTCATCAGTAATCTCCCTGCCGACGCGATTTCTTTTATTGCCGACGATTCGAATCGCTCCTGTTCGGCCGGCCCCAAAAGGAAAACCGCCTCCGCTTGCTCTGTAGTAATCTCCCTTGCCACCGAAAGAAAATTCTCCAGGTTCCAGCATTTATGTTCCCCGCCGCTGCCGGGATGAAAGATTATTGGTTTTTTCGCCGGTATTACGCCGTGCTCGGCCAGAATCTGTCTTCCCTTTTTCATATCCGCAGGCGTCGCCCTTATCAAAGGCATACCGACCGTTGTCTTGTGTTCCTCGGCGTTTAGCCCGCTTTGCTCGATAAACTGCTCAATATAAAATTCGCTGATATGTTTTCCGTATCCATCTTTCGGTTTCATCTCAAGAGGCATAACCTCGGCGCTATGACTGCAATTGACCGTGAAAATCAAATTCTGCTCGAAATCGCTGTTGGCCTGGCCTAAAAACGTAACAATCCAGGTGTAATTGATAAAAGTCATTATCAGGGGGTCGCCGTCGGCAAGCTCGAATTCCTTCCTGCCCGCGAACAGCCGGTGAAGCTGCATCGAATCCATCGACCTTACCGCGTCAACGCAGCTTCTCCCCGGCAGAACACCTGTGTATTCCGTATGCCCGATTATATCGACCCCGCCCCGGCAGACCGTCTCTTTCATAATCTCCGCCAGAGGCATCGTCAAAATGCAATCCCCTATCGCCCCCGGCTGCAATATCACCCCCCGCTGGCCCTGATGCGCCATCTTCGCTATCCGCTCTCTTATCTGCTCCACTATATTTTTCTTCGCGTCCATATTGTCTTTATGACTATATCTTATCTACGAATCTCTCGCCATATCGTCCTTTCGTTGTTTTCGCCGAAGCAGCCACTATATATAGTATGCCTCTTTTTTTAATAATCACTGCCGCTTCTTTACCCAATTTACCTAAATCATATTGGTCCTATATCAATTTTTTTCACAATTTTCAGTACTGCAAGGCCTAATTTTGACCAAAAATCAACCTAATCCCCGTCTCCACATATAGTTACATAAAATTTAACTTTCCTAAAGTTTTTTCTCCTCTATTGACGATAACAGCACTGTAAACAACGACGGGTCCCGTAAAGGATTTATGGGACATACAAGATATAGTGGTTGATGGCTATCGGACGAAAAAATGGATAATTTCGCCTGCGGCTTGGCTTACAAGGTTAAACAGATGTCAGATTTCAGTCGTGATAACAGGTTTGTTGACCAGCGGGACAATCCCGAAGAATCCTTCGACGGCTTGACCGCCAATGACGACCTGCTTATGGAGCAGATTCTCGATAATATGAACAGCACTCCCATAGGCCAGGTCCTCAAGAAGATTGCTTCGCTGCCCGACGCAAGAAGGCAAAAAGTCCTCAGTGTCCGCAGGCAGCTTACAGAAGGTAGATACGAGCTTAACGAGCGTCTCGACCAGGCAATGGAAAAGGTCCTCAACGACCTCGACGAATAAAGAAAAAAACTTGGTGCCTTGGTGTCTTGGTGGTAAAAGAAAAAAAGCAGCCGAGCTAACCCCACCGTGCTCGGCTGCGTATCAACCCCGATTAATCGGGGCCGCTTTTAAATTTTCTATTTTATTCTTCCAGCGGCAACCGCGGCTGGATTGTTCTTAAATAGAAAATCCTTTACGACACTATCTCGGGAACTTCGTCGTCGGGCTCATCCATCTCCACCGGCTTATACCCGGGCTGCTTGGACCTGTCCAGCTCGTCCTTGAATGAGGTAATCACCTTGTCCTGAATCTTCTTGCGGCAGTCCGAGTTTATCGGGTGCGCAATGTCGGCGTGCAGCTTCATCCTGCCCTTCATATCCTTGCGCGCCCGGTCATCAGGCAAAGCGGCCCCGCAGTTGTTGCAGTACCTGGCCCGCAAATGGTTCTTCCCGCCGCACTTCTCGCAATGGTCGCTCATCTTCCTTGAAGGCATAGCGACGAAATAGCCGTTTGTTCCCTCGATAATCTTGATGTCGCGGATAACGAACTCATTGTCCATCGTCACCGAGCAGAACGCCTTTAACCTGTCGTCCTTGTTCTCTATAAGCTTGACTCTAACTTCGCTGATTTGCATGGCTTGTGCCTCACCTAAAAAACTCACCACCGGTTGTTATTTACGATAATAACTTTACAGCCATATTCCCGTTCAAGCTTTTTTCCGTTTCTCCTTACGCGCTGTTCGTTGTTTTCCTCAATAATACAGAACATCGCCGAACCACTCCCGCTCAGGCACACGGGTCCGATTCCCAGCGATTCCATTCTCTGTTTTATCGATTCTATCTCTGGATGTAGCTCAAAGCTGCTTTCCGACAGCATATTTGCGCACATTTGCCATACAAAATCAATCCTCTTTTTGCTAATATATTCGCTTATTTGCTCGTGCAGACGCTTATAAAGGCGCTCATTGTGCCTGTAATTCTCGTAAACCCTTTTAGTTGAAGTACTTACGTCAGGCACAACCAGAAATACCCTAAATTCACATTCTGCTAATTTTTTTACTTTTTCTCCTCTTCCCGTGCAAAGTGCGATTGGCCCGTCGAGAAAAAACGAAACATCGCTCCCCAATTTCGCCGCTAATTCCCGTAGTTCTTTTTTGCCCAATCCCAACTTCAAAAACTTATTGATACCCAGTAAAGTCGCCGCCGCGTCACTGCTGCCCGACCCCAGCCCCGACCCCGCCGGCATATTCTTCACCAGTGTCAATTTGACGCCTTCGTTCTTCCGCTTAGAACAATCAGCAATCGACAATCTGCAATCTAAAATCAATCTTGCCGCCTTATATACTAAATTATCCTCCCCCTCCGGCACCTTATACGGCCCCTTACATATCAATTTGATATTCGTTTCACCTGGACATTCGACATTGGCTATTGGATATTGGACATTTCTTCTTTCGTCCCTCGTCTCTCGTCCTTCGTCCCTCGTTTCAATCAATATCTCATCATACCAAGCAATCTTGGCCATTATCGTCTCAAGCTCATGAAACCCGTCCGCCCGCTTCCCCTTGACCAATAGCGAAAGATTAACCTTCCCAGGCGCTCTGACCAGCAGCCCATCACCAAATTTTGTAAATTGTTTTTGCATGATGGATTGCTTTATCAGGATAATAGAAATTTGGCAAGTCTTTTCCGCAGTTTATCGGGATTGCGAGTCTGGCATTCCCATATGGTCAATACGTTCCATCCCTGATTTCTTAGCCTTCTCAGATTTCGTTTATGCCTCTCTTTATTTGCTTTGAGCTTGGGAAGCCAGTAGCCAAGCCGAGATTTAGGACTTCGACGTCCAAGTTTGCAATTATGCCTATGCCACCAGCATCCGTTTACAAAAATAATCTTCTGATGAATTGGCAGCACAATATCGGGACATCCTGGCAAATCATTCTTATAGAGGCGATAACGGCAGCCTAAACCGTGTACAATTTTCCGAACAGCCATTTCTGGGACTGTATCTGTTTTCCTGATCCTTGACATGCAATACGAACGTTGTTTTTTGGTAAGAACATCCACAGAATACTCCGATTCACCTGTTAGGATACCTAATCGGTGGACAGTAGGTTCTCGATGACTAACCGGGCAACTTTTACATTTACCGCATTGCCAAGAGCCGCCATAGCCGCAGTGCCGGAGGGAAAATTCTTAAGCTCATCCATTGATTGAAGTCGAGCACATTCTTTGACAGTCATATATCGGCGTTCCCATCCTATAATAGGAACTTGTGTTGTTGTCATCGCTACCAGAGATGGCGAAGTTGTCGGCCGCTTAACCCTTACGCCAGATGCCCTGAACTGAATCACATACTTCCAGATATCACGTTCACCGCCTTTGCAATTCCATTCCAGCTTCTGCAAGCTCGGCGGAAATTGTCGAATTTTATCGAGCAACGGGCTAATACATTTTTTATGGTTTTTATATAGCTCTCTGTTCTTTCTTATAAACTCCTGCTTCCAATCCGGAAACGCATTCTCTTCTGCGCGAGCATAGCTGGGTAGATGCTGCATTAGGTCTCTTCTGAATCTGTAGTCAAGCTTTTCACCACAGGCCCCAAGCTTCTTCCGCAAGGTTTTCACCTGCACCTTATACAAAGAATCTTGTCTATAAGGATATGTCGCGCCAAACTCCATGCTCCAGATTGGGAAAGATGGAAGCTGCTCATCTTTAGGAAATGCCTCAACAAATTCCTGCCACGTTTCCAAGCATTCAATAACTTGCTTGCTTAATGGCAGCGCCTCTTTTGGATTCTTATTCAAAACATCGCCAATTGACAGGTCGTCGCCGTTTGTTTGTGGAATGGGCCATTGAAAACCGTTCAAACCTCCAAGCTGCCCAACCATATACATTCTTTCTCTTATCTGCGGCACGCCAAATCTGTGAGGAGAAAGCTGGGCATGCTTGACATCGTATCCAACCTCCTCCAGAGCATTTTTAAGCTTGGCGTAGGTATTGCCTTCATCGTGTTTGACAAAATGCGCGACATTCTCCAAAACCACAAACTTTGGCCGGTGATGTCGCAATATCTCTATAACATTGAAAAAGACCGTGCCACGAATAGAATCCTTCAACCCCTTTTGCTCTCCGGCTTTGGAAAACGGCTGGCAGGGAAATCCCGCACATAGAAGGTCATGCGTTGGAATCTTCTTTGGGTCCACTTCTCTTATGTCCCCGGCAGGTGTGATTCCAAAGTTAGATTTGTATGTAGCTTGGAGCTGCTCATCTATTTCGCAGGCAAATACACATTTGCCGCCAAGTGCCTTGGCTGCCAAATGGAATCCACCTAACCCTGCGAACAAATCAACAAATCTCATATATTACAATTTATATTTATATATTTCTCAATCAGTTATAGGTAACTTAGCTATTCGAGGACGCATCCATTTAATCAGGCGACGTTGAAGTTTTTTTGATACCCAATTGACATCAGAACTGGTGGCCGCAAGCAATCGCGTCCTGTCTAATAGCATTCCATTGACTTTACCACAATATCTCCGAAAAGCATCATCTAAAAGTGCGAATGGAGTGGCAAACGCTTTGCCTGGCCTTGCTGCAAACTGAATATATTTTCGCCAATCTGTTATATCTGGTGTTTTCAATTTATCAACCCAATCACGGCCACTTGCACACTGCATAAGATAAACAGGAATTCCTACTCGGTTGTCTATAAACGGTCTATAGAATAATAAATCGACCCCTGACTCATTGGCTTGCGGATCCCCCCATGTCTTCGGATCTCCTTTTAACTCGCCAAGTCTGTCGGTTATTTCATCAACAACATCAATAAGTTTTTTGGAATGAGATCGAGACCAACCTGTTTTATGCACATACCAGCCACTCAATTGATTTTGCAAAGATTCTTTAGTCAATTCTTCAAACAGTTCTCCTTGTTCATTATAATCTGTTCCAAATTGGTTTGCCCACGAAGGATATAATTTCGCCAAGGAAAGAATGATACAAAAGCTTTGCGCAGTTGCATTCTTCCATTCAAGGACTCTGTTAATTCGAGAATTATTTATTGAGAATGCGCACCCATTACCAATGCAAGACTGCCGACGTCTTAATTCGGACCATGCGTCTTGGACCCTTGCGGTTGCGAAATTTTGGTCATTATATATTATTCCATCACAAAGGATGTCAACGATATCAATAATCGTTAATACCTTCTCATCAAATAAAACTGCTCCCTCAATCCAGTCGCAAAGCACATCCAATTCCACGTTATGCTCTCGGACAGAAGGGGCTATACCCTTAGTAGGGACTCCAAGCATTATGCGCGATCCTTGTTTTATTTCTCTATAATTACCTTGAAAATATCTGCAAGCTGCGAGGCATCTTTTGTGACTCGCTCGACGACCTTTTGCAGTTCTTTAGACTTCTTAAAAAAGTGCGCGCGAGTTAAGGCCATCTCTATATTATCCGCGGCCGTTTCTACCAACCTGATGATTTCCGGCTCATCGCCTCCTGAAATACGTAACGCCATATCAAATTTAGGTTGTTTGGTACGTTCAAGATACTCTGAAGCTTCTTTGCTTTCCAGAATCCTTCCAAAGTTGTCAACTTGGCGGGAATCCGTGAAAAGAGGCAATATTTCTTTGTTTGAATCACCGAACATCCAAAGTGCAAAATTAGCCAAGTTATTTAGATATGTTTTAGGTACCGGCTTCTTTGCTTTGTGGGGATCAGCATAAATGTCAATATGAAGATATTTTTGGACGCCTTGTGTACGCAATGACAAATACATTACACTAAACCGTTCTTCAATATCTTCATCTGGCACATTTCCTATCTGTAGAAGCAGGCGGTAAGAAATGTAATGTTGCCGAACGGTGTCTGTCTTGCTCCCAATTTTGCGCATCACTTGGATATAATCCATCCCTCTCTCGTCGATCATTTTAGCAATAAATTGAGCTTTTTCGGCTGGTTGCCATTCCTTTATCCCTGTGACATGCCGAAAGCCCAAAAAGGATTCTATCTCCTCTCGAGAACCAATCTCAATATACGGTATTTCATCAAACAATTTGTCTGGTATTTTGCGCCCTTTTATTATTTCTTTCCATTTTTGGTTTGCTGGTCTCCCATTTACTGCATCGCGGAGATATCTTAATGCAGCAACCCTACGATTTCCTTCGATGACAACCAGTCGCTGCGCACCGTATAATTTTTCTTTTGTGACTAATAACGCCTCTTGAGTCCAGAATCCACCACTTTCCAAGTAAGAGAGAGCTAATTCCTCTATAGTCCACTCCCCCATCAATTCAAGAACCTTTTCCTGCGAGACATCTCGACCTATATTATTTCGTCCAAGTCGGGGATTCATAGGATCGAGATACAACTCATCCAACTTCGCATACTTAAGCTCTGTTCCTATGGCCATAGTCAACCTCGTATTAAAAGTTCTTGGTATATAAAATATCACCTCTTGACTCTGTTTTCCGTTTGCTTGCTAATTCTACCCTCCTTTGCCCTGTTTACAACATCAAAAACCTGTCTTTCTGGGCTATATCCCCGGCTCTCTCCATAGCTATCACACAATCTGAAACAGAGTCCCACATTTAAATCGGCATTTATCCCCCGCAAGGCAGAATCGAAAATCGTCAATCGCAAATCGGAAATGAACCCGTCCTCTGTCCTTCGTCTTTAAATCGTCATTCGACAATCGTCAATCGCAAATCAGCAAAGGATTGACAAGAAAGCCGTTTTTTCATATCGTTAGCACGTCGAAATTTTATCGAAAGGCCCTAAATGTCAAATTCGTCAACGAGCAACGAGCATCGAGAATCGAGTAACGATTCCGTCCCCTGGTGGCACTGGCATCGCCGGCTTTATGACTGGGTCATTCACTGGTCGCATACCACCCACGCCCAGACCGCCCTTTTTGCACTAAGCTTCGCCGAATCGAGTTTTTTTCCCGTTCCGCCTGATGTGCTTCTGGCGGCTATGTCGCTGGGCGCTCCGCGAAAATGGTTGCGCTTCGCTCTTTTGTGCTCAATTGCCTCCGTCTTAGGCGGCTGTCTGGGTTATTTGATAGGAATGTTCCTATGGGAGCTTATCGGCCCGTGGGTTTACGCGAATCTCGGTTTCCTCGGCCTGACCGAAGCCAATTTCGCCAAATTCCAGGCCTGGTACGACAAATACGACTTCTGGATTGTCTTCACCTGCGGCTTTACCCCGCTTCCGTATAAGGTCTGCACCATTTCCGCGGGTATCGCCACCATCAATTTCCCCGGCTTTATCATCGCCTCTGCGCTTAGCCGCTCAGCGCGCTTCTTTATGGTCGCCGGTCTCCTCGGCTGGAAAGGCGAAAAAATCAAACCCGTCCTCGAAAAATACTTCAACTGGTTCTCTTTCGCCTTCGTAATACTCCTGATCGCCGGTTTCCTTGTAATAAAATGGATCAAATAAAAATTTGTAGGGCGGGGTTTACCCCGCCGATTTTATGAACGATTCCCAGAAACACGCGTTATTAAAAGTCGCAAAAGATACCATAGAAGCCGTAATTACTAATAAAAAACGCGGCAGAACGGGTTCTATGCCTCCCAATATCGTTAAAATCGAGGCCTGCGAACCGGAACTGGCCGCCCACCGTGGTTGTTTCGTGACAATCAAAAACGGCGAAGACCTTCGCGGCTGCATAGGTAATTTTACCGGCGACAGGCCCCTTGTCGAAATGGTTATAGAGATGGCAAAGGCATCGGCGACCAGCGACCCCCGCTTCTTGGGCGACCAAATCACCCCCGAAGAACTCCCCCGGCTCGATATCGAAATCTCAGTCCTTTCAGAGCTGAAAAAAACCGCCGACCCCCTCTCCCTTCGCCTCGGCATAGATGGAATTTACATAAAAAGGGGTTACCACGCAGGTTGTTTTTTACCGCAGGTGGTGGAGGAAACGGGGTGGACCAAGGAGGAATTTTTGTCGTATTGCTGCGCGCACAAGGCGGGGTTGGCGGCGGATGCGTGGAAAGACCCGAAAACCGATGTTTTGTTGTTCACAGCCGATGTATTCGGGGCGGCTTTCAAAGATATATGATATGAATAGAATCCGGGCAATCTGCGTAATCTGGGCGATTTGTGGTTTTGGCTGCGCGTCAAAGCAGACGATATCGATACCTGAGCCGAAAATCGATACGCCTGAGGGTATGATTGCCTATCTTAAGAGGCAAAATATCCCGGCGCTTAAGGCCGTTGAGAAATGGGAAAACCGGTTCGGGCCGGGGCTAAAACTTACGACCGCTCACTACGAAGTATATACGACTTTGCTTGAGCCGCTGATGCTTTCACAGGTCCCCGGTTTTGTCGAATCGGCTTATCGCGGCTATCAGGGCCAGCTTCCCCGGCCATTCGAGACGACAAGCCCGTTTATTGTCTATATCTTCGCGGACCGACAGCAGTGGGAGGTGTTTACGACGGAATTCACCGGTTCGCAGGCGCGTTTGTATCTAAAAATCAAGGCAGGGGCATACTATCTCAACGGGGCCTGCGTTGCTTACCATCTCGACAGGGAACGCACATTCAGCGGCCTGGGCCATGAGGGTTGGCATCAGTTTACCAGCCGGCTGTTCAAATACCGGCTGCCGAGCTGGCTGGATGAGGGAATCGCGATGCAGTTCGAGATCAGCCAGTATAACCAGGGCCTGTTTGCATTTACGCCTGAGCGAAACGGATACCGCTTAGGCGGGCTTAAGCAGACGCTGATAAAAAATGAGAGGATACCGCTTAGCGAGCTGGTAGGGCTTAATCCGGGCGAGGTGGTTATTGAAAGCGACGAGGCGGTCGCGGCTTTTTACAGCCAGTCATACGCGCTTGTGCGGTTTTTGCGGGAAGAAAATTACGGCAAACGCCTTGGGAGTTACCAGAAGATGCTCTTAGACGGGCTGGAAGGGCACTGGCCTTTAGATGAGGCGGACAAGCGAATTGCGATGGACAGAAACATCCCGATTACCGTTGACTGGAATAAAATGGTCGGGGCGTATCTGTTCGAGCATTATATCAACAGCGATTACAGCGGTATCGAAAAACCATACATCTTATTCTGCAAGAAAATAACCTACGGTATTCAGTTAAAGTGAACGCTCCAAAAATCATATTAGCGTCGGCTTCCCCGCGAAGAAAGCAGTTAATGTCAGAAGCGGGGTATAAATTCGACGTGGTGGTCTCGCAGGTCGATGAATCATCGTTTTCAACCGAAGGAATCAGTTCCGTCGAATACGCGAAAAAATTGGCTTTGGCCAAAGCGATTGACGTGGCCAAGCGGTTTGCCGATTCATTGGTTATCGGGGCAGATACGGTGGTTGATTTTGACGGGCATATTATCGGCAAAGCGGCCGACGCGAAAGAGGCCGAGGCGATTACCCGGATGTTATTCAGCAAACCGCATAAGGTGATTACGGGCCTGGCGATTGTTTGCGTGAGCCGGAATATTGAAATTGTCGAAGCGGACACGACGGCTGTTTATCCGAGAAAGCTGACTGATTTGCAGATAGC
>Ga0105104_10000789_pt1 | contig 24657 bp, 33 predicted proteins | sample PPLLaktember2015_3_FD_87034 | JGI IMG/M metagenome (GOLD analysis project Ga0105104, IMG submission 87034) | Freshwater sediment microbial communities from Prairie Pothole Lake near Jamestown, North Dakota, USA - PPLs Lake P7 Core (6) Depth... | ecosystem: Environmental > Aquatic > Freshwater >...
GGCTGATTTTTCAACCTGCATAGGAATTTGCACACGAAAGCCTTTATGCAACCGACACACCGATGGAACAAAGTGGGACCCGAGGCGCGCCGGCTCGCCGCGCGCGGATTGTCACCGCTCGAGATCGCCGAGGCGTTAGGGGTGGATCGATCCACGATCCAACGCTGGATGGCCGCGGGAAAGATCGACGATACCCGGACGACGCGGACGAGTGATCCGGCGTCCCCACTGGCCGCCGCCGCGGCGCTCCCCGCGCTCGCCTGGGCCGCGGCGATCCGTGCGTCGTGTACGCTCGACAACACGGACGAGAAGCTCGTCGCGCTCGCCGACCTCGCGCTGAGTGTCGCCGAGAACCCCGCGGAGCAGTCCTCGATCCGCCTCGCGGCCGCGGGTCGCTTTCAATCCCTGACGAAGCAGCTCGCGACGCGCATCCGCCCGACGGCCGAGGCGCCGCCGCCAGCGCCTGTCCAGGCCGCGACGACACGAACGGATCCGCGCGCGATCTTGAATGCCACGATTCAATGATTCTCACGGTCCCACACGATCGGGCGCTCTGGCCGACGCTCGGCCCAGGCGTGTGTGACTTCATCGAGCAGCACCTGGTCTTCGGGCCGGGCGACCTCCGCGGGCAGCCGGCGCGGCTCGACGCGGAGAAGGTCGCGCTCATCTATCGCATGTATGAGGTCTACCCGCGCGATCACCCGATGGCGCTCCGCCGGCGCTTCAAGCGCGTCGGGCTCTCCTTACGGAAGGGCACCGCGAAGACGGAGCTCGCCGCCTGGCTCGCCGCGTGTGAACTCCATCCCGCGGCGCCCGTGCGTGGGATCGCCTGGACGGCGAGCGGGGATCCGATCGGCGGGCCCGTCACCGATCCGTATATTCCGCTCGTCGCCTACACCGAGGAGCAATCCGAAGATCTCGCCTATACCGCGCTCCGCGTGATCCTCGAGCTCTCCGCGCTTCGCGATGATTTCGACATCGGCCTCGAGCGCATCCTCCGGAAGACCGGCGGCGGGAAGGCGGTCGCGCTCGCGGCGGCGCCCGATGCGCGCGACGGCGCGCGGACAACCTTCCAGCACTTCGACGAGACACATCGCTTTACACTCCCGCGCCTGGTCCGTGCACACCGGACGATGCTCGCCAACATTCCCAAACGCCGCGCGGCGGATGCCTGGACGCTCGAGACGACGACGGCCCCGGAGCCCGGGATGGGATCGGTCGCCGAGTCAACCATGGAATACGCCCAGGCCGTCGTGTCAGGGCGGGTCACGGATGCGCGCCTCTTCTACTTTCATCGGGACGCCTCGGACCATCACAAGCTCGACACCGCCGACGGCCTCCGCGCGGCGATCATCGAGGCCTCGGGGCCCTCGAGTGAATGGTCCGACATTGAAGCGATCGCGGCGGCCTGGCAGGATCCCGAGGCTGATCGGGCGTACCTCGAGCGCGTCTGGTTGAATCGCCTCGTTAAAGGCGGGACCCAGGCCTTCGATGTCCCGCGCTGGCTTGAGCTCGCGCGCCCGACGCCTCTCGCGCCTGGCGATGCCATTACGCTCGGGTTTGACGGCGCGATGTTCCACGACGCGACCGGGATCGTCGCGACGCATGTCGAGACGGGGTTCCAGTGGGTCGCGGGCTTGTGGGAATGTCCCCAGGGCCGCACCGACTGGCAGGTCCCGACCGACGAGGTCGACGCGACGATCCGCGGCCTCTTCAAGGAGTATTCGGTGTGGCGCCTCTACGCCGATCCGCCGTACTGGGGATCGTGGATCGCGCAGTGGGCCGGCGATCCCGCGCTCGGGCCGGAGAAGGTCGTCGCCTGGTGGACGAACCGCCGGCGCCCGATGACCTACGCGCTGAAGACCTACCAGAACGCGATCCGGAGCGGGGATGTGTCCCACGACGGCGACGCGCGCCTGACACGGCACCTCGGACACAGTCGCCGGCATAACCTCCCCGGCGCGCGGGACGAGCAAGGCGAGCCCCTCTGGCTGATTCAGAAGGATCGGCCCGACTCTCCGCATAAGATAGACCTCGCGATGGCGGCGGTCCTCTCGTGGGAAGCGCGGACCCATGCGATCGCCGCCGGCGTCCGCAACAAACCGCCCAAAGTTCAAATGCTCTTTATGGGAGGCCGCTAATGTCGCAACCCAACCGCCGCGGACGTCCCCGCCTTGATCCGACCGGCCGGCGCGTCGCGCCGATCACCGTGACGTTTACCGCGGCCGAGTATGACGCGGCCGCGAAGGTCGCCGCGCTTCGACGGCAAACCCTCCAGGAAGTGATCCGGAGCGCCGTCCAGCGCGAGCTGAATAAGCCCGCGTCCTAATTTTTCTTTTAATAATTCTTTTAATACAAAATTGTAGGGTGTCCACCCGAGGCCGCAACATATGGCCCGACCGTGGAACGTGCCTATTCCGTCCTCACGATTAAAGCCATAGACGCGGCGACCCGGAAGATCCGCGGGATCGCCTCGACGCCTGAGCCCGACCGCATCGGTGATGTGGTCGAACCGCTCGGCGCCAAGTTCGCGCCAGAAGTTCCGCTCCTCCTCCACCATAACCGAGAGACGCCCGTCGGCATCGCGCGCTTCTTTCCGGCGACCGCCGCGGGGATCACCTTCGAGGCGGAGTTTCCGGAGATCGACACCCCGGGACGGCTGAAGGACGAAGTCGATCGCGCCTGGTCATCGATCCTCCACAAGTTGATCCGCGGCGTCTCGATCGGGTTCAAGCCGATCGACGTAGAACCGTTGAAGACGGGCGGGCTCCGGTTCTTGAAATCAGAGATCCTCGAGCTCTCCCTCGTCACGGTCCCCGCGCATCAGTCCGCGACCTTTGCCGTCATCAAGTCACTCGATCAGGCCGCGACAGGCCAGAACCCGCCCGGCGTCACGGGCCCTCCGCAACCCATGAGGCCCCGCATGAAAGCCACAGCCGGTGAACACATTCAGAACCTCGAGAACAAGCGCGCTGCGCTCGCCGCGCGCATGACCGACATTCTCGAGAAGGCCGCCGATGGCGGCACGACGCTCGAGGCCGACGCCGCGACCGAACACGACGCCCTGACCGATCAGGTCAAGAGTGTCGACGCCGATCTCGCGCGCTGGCGCGATCACGAGCGGCTGGCGATCGCGAGCGCGGCCCCAGTCCCCGCGACGCCGAACCAGGTCAAGGTGTATCAGTCCGTCAACGTGAAGCCGAACGTCCCGCTCGGCTCGGCGTTTGTCCGTCGCGCGATGGCGCTCATGGTGTGCCAGGGCAACAAGTCCGAGGCCGCCGAGTATGCCCAGCGCTGGAACGACTCCACGCCGGAAGTGGCGATCTCGCTCAAGGCCGCGATCGCGGCCGGCACTACGACCGATGCGACCTGGGCCGCGCCCCTCGTCAACCAGACGATGGTGAACGATTTCATCGAGCTGCTGCGGCCGGCGACGATCCTCGGCAAGGTCCCGGGCCTTCGCAACGTGCCCTTTAATTGCAAGGTCCCCATGCAGACCGCCGGCGGGACGTATGGCTGGGTCGGGGAAGCGAAACCGAAACCGCTCTCGAAGCTCGCCTTCGCGAGTGACACGCTCGCGATCACCAAGGTCGCCGGGATCATCGTCCTGACCGAGGAGCTCGTCCGCTTCTCGAACCCGTCCGCCGAAGCGCTCGTGCGCGCCGATATGGTCGCCGGGATCGCCCAGTTCCTGGATCAGCAGTTCATCGATCCGGCCGTCGCGGCCGTCGCCGGCGTCTCACCCGCGTCGATCACGAATGGCGCGCCGACCGCCGCCGCGACCGCGAACCCGGTCGCCGACATCATGGCGCTCATTAATCACTTCGCGACCAATAACATCGCGGTCGACGGCGTGACGTTCATTCTCTCGCCGGCGAACGCGCTCGCGCTGTCGTTCCGCTCGAACCTGGACGGCTCGCCGGAATTTCCGGGCGTCGGCCTCAACGGCGGGAACTATCGCGGCCTGACGTTCATCACCTCGAACGTCGCGACCACGAACGTCGTCGCCTTGCAGCCGGCCCTGATCCTCTACGCCGACGATGGCGGTGTGACGATCGACGCCTCGCGCGAGGCCTCGTTGCAGATGGACTCGGCGCCGATGTCGCCAGCGGATGCGACGACCGTGTATGTCTCGCTCTTCCAGAACAACTGCGTCGCCCTGCGCGCGGAGCGATTCGTCAACTGGAAGCGCGTCGCGACGAATGCGGTCAAGTACCTGACCGCGACGGCCTGGCCGGCGCCGACTGGCGCGGTGATGGTCGACGACAACGGACGCGCGAAGAAGGCGTCCTAAACAGACACCGATCAGGGCGCCCCGACGCTGGGAGCGCTGGTTTCGCCATCGGCCGCAGAACCCGCGAGCTGGGGCGCCCTGATGTGAACGGAGACGGATGGAGATCAGCCGGCGCGGGTTTGTGGAGCTCGTCTCGAAGGCCCTCGGCCTCGTCGCCGCGCCGATCCGGTCGCTGTTCCCGGCCGGCGGCTGGTTCCCGGTCGTTCGCGAGCCCTTCATGGGCGCCTGGCAGCAGAACCAGGAGATCAGCGCCGAGACGTCGCTCACCTACAGCGCCGTGTTCGCGTGTGTCACGCTGATCGCCTCCGATATTGCGAAGCTCGGGTTACGGCTCGTCCAGGTCGACGAGTTTGGGATCTGGACCGAGACGAGCTCGGCGGCCTTCTCGCCGGTCCTCAAGAAACCCAACCGCTACCAGAACCGGATCCAGTTCATCACCCAATGGATGATGTCGAAACTGATCCACGGGAACACCTACGTCCTGAAGGAACGCGACAACCGCGGCCTGGTCGTCGCAATGTATGTCCTCGACCCGACGCGCGTGATGCCGATGGTCGCGCCCAGTGGCGAGGTCTTCTATGAGCTCCGCCGGAATGACCTCGCCGGCCTCGAGAGCGATCAGGCCGTCGTCGTCCCCGCGCGCGAAATCATCCACGACAAGATGGTCCCGCTCTATCACCCGCTCGTCGGCGTGAGTCCGATCCATGCGTGTGGCGTCGCGGCGTCGCAAGGGCTCGCGATCCAGAACGGCGCGACGTCGTTCTTCAAGAACGGGTCCCAACCGGGCGGCATCCTGACCACGCCGCAAGACCTCACCGACGAGCAGGCGCTCGACCTCAAGGAGCGCTGGACGGCGGCGTACTCCGGCGACAACGCCGGCAAGGTCGCGCTGCTGTCACACGGCCTCACCTACGAACAGATGGCGGTGAACGCCGCGGACGCGCAACTGATCGAGCAATTGCAATGGTCCGCGACGACGGTCTGCTCCTGCTTCCATATTCAGCCCTACATGATTTCAATCGGCGACCCGCCGCCCTACGCGAATATTGAACCGCTCACGATTCAGTATTACTCCCAGTGTCTGCAGGAGAAGATCGAGAACCTCGAGATCTGCCTCGACGAGGGGCTCGAGCTCCCGAAACCGTATGGGACCGAGTTTGATCTGGATGACCTGATGCGGATGGATTCGCTGTCGAAGAACGAGGCGGCGTCGAAGGCGATCAGCTCTGGCGGGATGACGATCAACGAGGCCCGTAAGAAGTACTTCGGCCTGGCCCCGGTCCTCGGCGGGCACACGCCCTACATGCAGCAACAGTACTGGCCGCTCGATCAGCTCGCGGCGCGGCCCATTCCGGAAATCCCCGCCGCGGCCTCGAGCGCGGTCCCCGCGTCTGACGAGGAGCCCGCGACCGAAGACGAGATGACGCGAGCGCAGGAGAAAACGATGGTGTGGTATGCCGCGGCTTGACGATGTGGCGATCCTCGTCGGCGTCTCGATGAAAGCAGCGATCGCGCCCGTCGTCGCGGATCTGGCGACCGTCCGGGCGGAGCTCGCCGAGTTAAAGGCCCGTGCCGTGATCCCCGGCCCGGCCGGCCCGCCGGGCCCGCCCGGCACGGATGGGAAAGACGGGATCGCCGGCGCCCCTGGGGAGCCGGGGCCGATCGGGAAATTCGCGGACCACTACAAGGACGTGTTCGACGGCGGGACGACCTACGACGCCGGCGACGTCGTCACCGACGATGGATCGCTCTGGCTCTGCAAGGCGGCGACGACCACCGACCGCCCTGGGACCTCGAGCGCGTGGAAGCTGATCTGCAAGCGCGGCAAGGACGGCAAAGACGCGAAGGGGCCGCGCTAATGCCGGCGCCCGCGAAACTCGTCACGCTCACGCAAGCGAAGGCGCAGATCAATAACACCCTCCCGCCCGGCGACCCAGCGGACACAGAACTGCAGGACATCCTGGACGAGGCCGAGGCGATCATCCTCGACAAGGTCAAGGGCGCGAGCGGCCAGGCGGCGAGCTGGGTCGATCCGACGACGGCGCCCGGGAACATCACCGCGGCGATCAAGCTCCAGTTCACGCACCTTTACGCCCTGCGCGGCGACGAGCGCGACGTCGATCCGGAAGATTTTGAAAAGCGGCTCCACTTGCTCCTGGCGCACTTCATCACCCCGGCGGTCGCATGATCGGTGACTACAAGCACCTGGTGATATTCCAGGATCCGACGCGGACGCCCGACGGCGTCGGCGGGTATACCGAAACCTGGGCCGACCTGTCGCCGGCGACGTGGAAGGTCGCGATCGTCCCGGCCGCGGCCGCCGACCTCGAGCGCCTCGTCCCCGGCACGGTGCTGACCCAGGCGACGTCGCGCGTCCTCGGCCACTATCACCCGGGCGTCTCGACGTCGACGCGGATGCTCTACAACGGGAAGACCTTCGCGATCACCGGGGCGATCTACGTCGACACGCTCCCGCCGACGATGGAACTCGCCGCCGTCGAAACGGTGATCCCATGAGTGTCACGCTCCAGTGGATCGGGCTCGACGAGCTCCGGAAAGCGCTGCTCAAGTTACCCGCCGATCTCACCGCGGAGGCCGCCGCGATCGTGAATGAGGCCGCGGATGCGGCGGCCGTGGAAATCCGCGCGGCCTATCCCGAGGGCGAGACGGGCAACCTCCGGAAAGGTGTCCGCGTGCGCAGTGAATCCGGCCACGGCGGCCCCTTCACCGTGCGCCGGGTCGTCCGCTCGACGGCGGCCCACGCCAACATTTTTGAAGTCGGGACGAAGGTCCGCTCGAACAAGCACGGCGCCAACCGCGGCTTCATGCCTGGCGCCAATATCTTCGTGCCCGTCGTCACCCGGCGCCGGCGCGTCATGTTTACAGACCTGATCCGGGTCGTCGAGGAAGCGGGGCTCGATGTCCGTGGCGGCTAACGTCGCCGCCGTCGATGCGGCCCTGTTCGCGGTCCTGGCCGGCGACGCGGCCCTGATGGCGCTCGTCCCGGATGGGATCTGGCGCGACGTCGCGCCCGCGGGATCGACGCGCGCCGTGACGATTCAACTCCAGACCCACGAGGACATCGAAGGCTTTCGCGCGCCCGTGTATGAGACGTTCCAATACCGGATCGTCGCGCACGTCCTCGAGAAGTCCGGTGGGGACGCCGACGCCGCGGCCTATCGGATTCACACGCTCCTGCAGGACACCGTCCTCGCGCCGATCGCCGGGTATACGCACATGGCGACCCTGCGCGTCGAACCGATCCGAACCCAGGACCCCGACAGCGGCGACAACGATCTCCGCTGGCAGCTCGCCGGCGCCGACTATGAAATCACCGTGAGCCCCGACTAACCGCGAAAGGATTTAGCAATGGCCCGCATACATGGCAAGAAAGGCGACGTGATGCTCGACCCCACGGGGGGCGTGACCGTCGTGTCGCTCGCGTCGTGCAACGCCTACGAGCTCAATACCGCAAAGGACCTCGTGGACGTCACCTGCTTCCAGGACACCAACAAGCAGAGCGTGATGGGGCTCCCGAGTTACGACGGCAGCATCTCCGGGTTCTGGGATAGTGCGACGACGCCGGAACAACTCTTCGCGGTCGTCTTCGGCGATGTCCCCGCGATGTTGCACCTGATCCCGAACACGCTCGAGCCGACCTTCCTGTTCAAGGGGCTGGCGAATATCGATGCCTCGCTGGATGTCTCGGCGACGGGCGCGGTGTCCTGGTCGTCCAAGTGGGTCGCCGCGGGTCCGTGGGTGATGGAGCCGGCGATCGTCCCCTGAGATGATCCAGGCGCGACTCGTCAAGGGCGCGGCCGCGCAAATTCGCTGGGCGTATTACGTCGCCGCCGGCGTCGAGGGATTTTCCTTGCTGCAACATCCGCCGCCGCCGAAGCACCCGTTCGCGAAAACGAAGTGGTCCCTGTCGGCGCGGCTCGTCGGGTCGGACAAATTCAAGATGGCACAACGGCCGCTCCTCTTCGTGGCCGTCGTGCGTGAGAAGCGCTGGTTGTTTCAGATCGAAGAGTTTCGGATCGTGGGGGACCACCTGACGGCGACCCTCGGGCCTCGAGAGGATTATTGATGTCGCGCTTCGTGCGGCCACAGACGACGACCCTCACCCTCGCGAACGGGGATCAGTTGATCGTCCGCGAACGCCTCACGGCCGGCGAGCAACGCGCCTACTCCGCGCGCATGTATGTCCAGACCGGCCAGGGGCGACAGTTCGATCCCTTTCTGGCCGGCGTCGGCGCGGTCCTCGCGTATCTGCTCGATTGGAACCTCCGCGACGACCAGGGCCAGGCGGTGGTCATTCGCGATCTCTCGGCCGACGATCTCCAGCACGTCATCGACTCCCTGGACGTCGAGAGTTTCAACGAGATCCGCGCGGCGATCGACGCGCACCAGCAGGCGATGCAGGAAAAAAAAACACCCCCGGATGGCGGGACGCCGTCGTGAGTGACCTCACGATCGCGCGGCGGTTTGGCTGGCGGTATGAGTGGGTCCGTGACCTCGAGGCCGACGTGCACCAGGTCCTCATCGAGGAGCTCGTCAAGGAACACGACGCGGCGGAACGGGAGCGCGACTAAATGGCGGTGACCGGCGTCTTCGCGGCGGATTTCTCGGCCTTTGACAAGGCCGTCAAGACGTCCAAGGCCAACCTCGCGGGGCTCGAGTCCGCAGGCGGGAAGGTCGAGAAATCCCTGCGCCTGATGGGCCAGTCGCAGGAGCAGCTCCTCGACAAGATCGGCGCCTCGGGCGGGAAGATCCAGGAGCTCGGGACGACGGCCGAGTCGACCGGCGGCCAGGTCAATACCCTGTCGCAAAGCTACAAGCAATTTGATGGGCTCCTCCAGGCCGCCGGCGTGAACATCGGCCCGCAAGTGAAAGGCCTCGAGGATCTCGCGAACGCCGCCGGCAAGTCGTCGACGGAGCTCGGCCTGCTCGGAACCGCGGGTGCCGTGGCCGGCGCGGCGCTCGCCGGCTGGAAACTGGGCACCTGGATCGGCGAGCTCACGGGGGCGACCGACGCGGTCGCGAATCTGACGGGTAGCCTCGACCGGCTCGCGGAGCAAACCGCGGGCGCGAAACAGGACACGATCAACCTCGCGATCCGTCAGGGCGCGAAGGACACGATCAGTTATGCCGACGCGGTGAAATACCTCGGCGATCAGGTCCAGGTCAACGCCGACAAACAGATCAACTGGCGGGAGAAACTCGCCGACGCCCACCGCGAAGTCCGCAACCTGACCGACGCGCAGAAGGACGAGATCGCGATCGCGCTCGAGGCCGGTGCGACGACCGAGCAGCTCACCAACAAGTACGGGATCCACGCGACCGCGCTCGGGCTGCTGCAGACGGAAACCGACAAGGCGGCCGCGGCCCAGGCGAAGCTCACCGCCGAACACGAGAAGGATCTCGCGCTCGCGGAGAAACGCCAGGCCGCGAACGTCGCCGGGGTCGAGCTGATGGAACGGGACGCGCGGCTGATGGCCGACCGCAACAAGTTCGACGCCGAGCAGCTCGTGATCCAGAACGCGAAGCTCGAAGCTGGCAAGGGTTTCGTGACGCAGATGGGCGAGATCGCGAAGGCGAACACCGAGGCGGCGGCGGCGTCCGCGGCCTACGCGACGGAGCAGGACGCCCTGACCGCGGCGAATGATGCCCTGGTCGCCGGCATGGTGGAACAGGCCGCGGCCCACGAGGCCGCCGGCGCGGCCGCCGAACAAGGCACCGCGCAGACCGTCGCCGGCTACCAGGCCGTGCAGCAGCAGGTCGAGATCACCTCGGACGGCGTCCGCGGCTGGCTCGCGCTGATGCGGGCGACGAATGAGGCGAATGCGATCCTCAAGGAAAATTCCCTCTTCACGACCTCGAGCCAGCTCCAACGGATCGCGGCCGGGAATACCGGCGGGACGATCGGCGCCTTCAGTGGGCCGAGCTTCGCGAGTGGCGTCCAGAATTTCGAGGGCGGCCTGGCGAAGGTCCACGGCGGCGAGGTCCTCGCGAACCTGCCGAAAGGGACGAGTGTCTTCCCACGCGGGTCCGTCGGCGGCGCGAACATCTCGAACGTCTTTAACCTGGTCGACTCCGAGTCGAACCTCGCCCGCCGCGTCAGCGAACTCATCATGCGCCAGGTCCGCGCCGGGACCCAGTTAGGAACGACCTAGTCATGGCCTTTGACCAGCATAAAAACCTTGCCGTCGCGACCGTCGCGACCGCGCCCAGCCCGGCGACCTCGGGGACCTCCCTCACCGTCGCCGCCGGCGAGGCGGCGCGCTTCCCCGCGGTCCCGTTCAGCGCGACGATCTGGCCGCCGGCGGCGCTCCCGAATCCCGTCACGGCGGAAGTCGTCCGCGTGACCGGGCGATCGGGCGACACGCTGACGATCGTCCGCGGCCAGGAGGGGACCGCGCCGCGCGCGGTCGTCAGTGGGGACCTCATCGCCGCGACGATCACCGTGAAGGCCTTCACCGACATCGAATCGGGGACGAACTTCCCCCTGATCACGACGCCCGGCGGCGTCACGCTCGGCGGCGACCTCGTCCTCGTGACCGGCGGTTTCGTGCGCACCGCGACCGCCGACGGGGCGGATACCGCCGCCCTGCACATCACCGGCGGGGGCTACCCGGCCCCCGACCGCGGCGCCTTTGTGAGTCTCTACGGCAACGATCACGCCGCGGCGGGGATCCTGGAACTCTACGCCGGCACCGCGGCGACGGGGCGCATTCAATTCCTCACCGGGCCGTCGGCCCTCCGTGGCGTGATCCATCCCTCGGGCGGGTTCACGTGGGGCAGTGGCGGCGACCCGGGGACGAATAACTTCGCCGTCGGAACTCCGGGCGCGACGATGTTCCTGGGGACCACGGTGCAATTCGGCTACCCGTCGCGCTTCGCCGCGAAGATCAACGCGGCGGACTCGCTCGGGATCAACATCGGCACGACGACGAACTCCCCGACGGGGTCCTTTATCGGGTTCTATAACGCGGCGAACGCCCTACAGGGGACGATCGGATCCCCCAACGCCAATACGACCGCCTATAACACGACCTCGGACGAGCGCCTGAAGAATGACCAGGGCGCGCACACGCGCGACGCCGCCGGCGGGGTCCTCCGGGACACGGTGATTCACGATTTCACCTGGAAGGCCGACGGGAGCCCGGGCCGTGGCGTTTTCGCTCAGGAGGCGATGACGGTCGCGCCGTTTGCCGTCTCGCCCGGCACCGATGAGACGCTCCCCGACGGGCAGCTCCGCCGCCCGTGGGCCGTCGACTACGCGAAGTATGTCCCCGACCTGATCGTCGGCTGGCAAGCGCACGAGGCGACGATCGCCGCGCTCGTCGCGACCGTCGCGGCGCTCGAGGCCCGGCTCGCCGCGCTCGAGGCCGCCCCGTAAGGGCTCGCGATGTTCGCTGGGGTCACGTTTGCCGGCGCGGCCTATGCGGGCCTGCTTGGCCTCCAGGGCGCGCTGCCGCCGCTCGTCCCCACGGGCGGGATCGAGATCGGGGGCGTCCCCGTCGCGAACCGGGTCCGCCTCGGAAGCCTGACGATCCGTGACGTCCTGAACGATGCGCCCAATACCTGCACGTTTACGATGCAGGGCGAGGCGCCCGCCGTCGGGCAGCGGGTCCGCGTGACCTGGGGACAGACGCTGCTCTTTGCCGGCGCGGTGCAGACGATCGACCAGGCCTACGAGTCGAAGCCGGAGCACGTCGCCTGGCAGATCTCCGCGATCGACGACACGGCGGAGGCGAACGCGCGGCGGCCCTTCGGGACGTTCATCGAGAACCCGGCCTGGCATACCGCGCACGTCATCACCGGCCAATTCGCGCCGGGGTTCTCGGTCGCCGGGATCGCGCTCGACCTCCCGCCCGTGACGATCGTCTTCGACGGGTCAGAGACGTTCATCGCCTGTCTCGCGCGCCTGGCGGCGGCCGTCGGCGGCTACTGCAAGATCGAAGACCGCGTCGTGCACCTGTTCCGCACGGATCCGTATGACCCGCCCGCGCCGATCGATCCGGCGCATCGGTTCCTGACCAACCCGCCGATCCAGATGAATACCGACAGTAGCCAGCTCCGGACGCGCGTCTATGGGAAGGGCTACGGCGAACCCGTCCAGGCCGACATCAATCCCGGCGAGACGCTCCTCCCGATCCAGGACGGCGCGCAGTTTCCCCCGCTCGGCGGGACGGCGATCGCGGGCCTCACGGCGGACGGCGCGCAGTCGGAGAAGATTGCCTTTGCGAGTGTGGCGCTCGGCGCGGGCGGGTCGCTCGTCGGGCCGGGCTCGGCGCCCGGCGCCGCGCCGGGGCTCGAGCTCCAGGTCGGGAGCGGCGTCACGAGCGGGCCGCATACGCTATCGGTCGCCTATCTCACCGCCAACGGGATGAGCCTCGCGGGGCCGCCGGCGGAGATCACGACCGGCACCCACGCCCCGCCGGCGACGGCGCCCGTCGCGGGGACAGCGACCAGTGGCACCGGCCCCGACCAGGGATCGCACGACTACGCGGCGTCCTTCGTCACGAGCTACGGCGAAACCGTCGCCGGCGCGATCAGTAATGCGATCGCGACCTCCGCGGCGTCCGGCCAGCTCCCACCGCCGACCGTCGGCCCCTTCGCCGCCGCGCAACCGGGCGCCGGCGTGGACACGGGGTTACACGACTACGTGCAGACCTTTGAAAACGCGCAAGGGGAAACGCAAGCCGGCCCCGCGCAATATTTCGTGAGTGTCGGTCCGATCCTCACGGGGCAGCTCCCGCCGCCGTCGAGCGGGCCGACGATGACGCCGTCGGTCGGCGCCGGGGTCGATGCCGGGGCGCATTACTACGGCGTCACGTTTGGCGATGCGAACGGGGATACGACGGTCGGCCCGTTGCCGTCGATCACGGTCGGGAACGGCCCCCCGTTGGCAGATCCGTCGACCCGGATCACCGCGACGGTGACATCCGGCGGCAGCATCCAGACCGGCGATGGCTACTGGTGGACGGTGTCCTTTAGCGACGGCGTCGGGGAAACCCTCGCCAGCGCGGCGTCAAATAACGGCACTGGGTTGGCGATCACGACGGCGGGGCAACAAGCGGCGAATCTGACCAATATTCCGATCGGGCCGGCGGGGACGATTCGGCGCTTTATTTATCGGTTCTCGTCGGGGAGTCCCCAGTCGCATCTGGTAGCGACGATCGAAAATAACACCACGACGTCGATCACGGAGGGGCTGGCGAATGCGTCCGTGGGTCGCTTGCATCCGGGCGCGAATACGACGGGGATCCCGTATCACGTCGTCAACCTGACGAACATTCCGACCGGCCCACCGGGGACGACGGATCGCAAGATCTGGCGGCAGTCCGGCGGCTTCGGCCCGCGCTATGTCGGCACCGTCGCCGGCAACCTGACGACGACGCTCACCGACACGACGCCGAACGCCTCGCTTGGGGCGGCGGCCCCCGCGAGCAACACGACGGGGTCGATGCAGCCGAATAACCAGATCCAAGTTTCGAACATTCAAACGGGGCCTGGCGCCACGACGTCGCGCCGGCTCTATCGGCGCTTCAATCAGAGCGGGGCGTATCTCTTCGTCGCTGAACTCGGCAACAACACCGCGACGAGTTATCTCGACACCAAGTCGAACGCGCAGCTCGGCGCCGAGGCCCCGACGAGTAACACGACCGGCACCGCGGTCCAGAAGATCCCCGTCACGAACATCCCGCTCGGCCCGCCCGGCGTCACGGCGCGCAAGCTCTATCGGCGCTTCAACGGCGCGGGGACCTTCAAGCTCGTCACGACGATCGCGAACAACACCGGCACGACCTTTACCGACGCCGTCGCGAACGCCGCGCTCGGCGCCGCCGCGCTGACGACGGCGACCGCGATCGGGAACCAGATCCTCGTGACGCTCCCGAAGGGGCCGCAAGCCGTCACCGCGCGCGCGCTCTACATGTCGCCGTCGACGAACCCGACGCGGCGCTACATCCTGACGATCAACGACAACTCGACCCCGTCCGTCGTCGTCACGACGTCGGATGCCGCGATTATCGACGCCGCGCTCGAGCCCGGCTCGGATACCTCGGGCCTCCAGCAACCCACGGGACAAGTGAACCCCGGCGCGGCGGTGATCCCGGTCGCCTCGAGCGCGCCCTTCCGCCCGGGCGGCGGCTGGGTCACGCTCGCCGGCGGGCAGACCGTCCGGTATACCGGCATCAGCGCGCAGACGCTCGTCGGGGTCCCCGCCTCGGGCTCGGGCGCCATTACGACGACGGTCCTCTACGGGTCGCAAGCGCTGCCGGCGCCGATGCTCGTCGGCGTGACCGGCCTCACGCGGCCGATGCTGAAGGGCGGCGCGGTCCATATCTGGATCCAGCGTGATGATCTCCTGGCGCAACAGGAACACGCCGCGCGCACGGGCGGCGATGGGATCGTCGAGTTCCTGATCGTCGATCAACGCCGCGGCGTCGAGTCGCTGACGGCCCGGTGCGACGCGGACCTGGCGCTCTTCTCGCGGCCGATCATCACCGTCTCGTATGCGACGCGCGACCTCTGGACGAAGTCGGGGAAACCGATCACGGTGAATCTCCCGGCGCCGCTGTCGATCAGCCAGGCGCTGACGATTCAGGAAGTGACGATCACGGAGATCGACATCGCGCCCGGGCTCCCGCCGCGCTTTACCGTGCGGGCGTCGAGTGTGCGCTTCTCGCTCGAGGACACGCTCCGGCGGCTGATCGCCGGCGGGCAGACGTCGGTGAATACGTGACGGACGAACACGAGGCCCCGCCGCCGCCGCGGATGGTCCTCCACCCCCCGCCGCCGCATCCGGACGAGGTCACGCTCCTCGACTACTTCGCCGCCGCGGTCCTCATCGCGGGGCTCGGCACCACGTCGCACGACATTTTTGAAAAGGCGGCCGCGCTCGTCGCGGAGTCGCATCGCCGGAGAAGGATCACACTATGACCACGACACCCACGACCACGCTCAAGAGCGCCGGCGGGTTCTATCTCTGTGCGGAGGGCGGCGGCGGCGGCATCGTCGTCTGTAACCGCCCCGGGGCCGGGCCGTGGGAAACCTGGACGGTCCACACCTGGGACGACGGGCGCGTCTCCTTCGAGGCCGAGAACGGGATGTTCCTCTGCGCCGAACCGGACGGGCGCGTCGTCTGTAACCGGATCGAGAGCGGGGAATACGAGCGCTTCACCTACGAGCTCCGCGACGTCGGCGTCGCGCTCAAGTCCTACCACGGGAAATATCTCTGCGCGCTCGGCGGCGGCGGCGGCGACGTCGCCTGGGATCGCCCGCTCCCCGATCAGGACCCGTCGACGGTCCCCGGCGAATGGGAGTTCTTCGTCTCGTCGACGGCGTTCTGGACCCCGCCCATCGCGCCGAACCCGAACCGCCTCGCCGGCGTCCTGACGCGCGACCTCCGCGTGATCGGGGACGACAGCGGGCCGCGCATCGTGATGGCCGCGCATTTCATGGAGGCCTTCTCGGCCTACTGCCTCGGCAAGACGATCGGCGGGCTCGATGTCCGGACCCAGCTCGAGATCCTCGCGGAGCGCTACAGCGCCGTGCGCGTCCTCGACGTCCTCGGCTACTGGGACAGTAGCCGCCCTGGTGATAGCGACGCCTGGGTCGCGTGGGAAGGGCGCGAGGTCACGCCGATCCCGTTCATCGCGAACAGCGGCCGCGAGATCCCCGCGACCCCGCACTACTGGGATCGCAAGCGCGAGTTCGTCACGATGCTCCACGAGCTCGGCCTGAAGATCCTCGACGACCGCGGCGACATGAACTCGTGGGACGAGGACGAGAAGCTCGACCACATGCGCCGCAACGGCGAGTTCTATGCGTCGCTGCCCTTCGGGCGCGAGGTCCTCGGCGGGGTGTGGGCGATTAACGAAGCCTGGCAGAACGGCGGCGACGATAAGTACCTCCTCGTCCGGATGCTCGAGGCCTTCCGCGAGGGCGCCGGCTGGCTCCCGGCCGTGTGCGGGCTGTCGGCGCCGGGTGGGACCAGTGATCCCCTCGCGCTCGCCGACTGCGATCCGCCGATGACGACCTGGGAACCCGAGATGCCGGACTCGTTCGTGTATTGGAGTGAGGACCCGGCGACGGTCCTCACGGTCCACGGCAACCGCGGCGATCACGCGCATATCGTCGAGCACTATTTCTGCTACGGCTATGACGCGGTCATGCGCGAGTCGGGGAAGGTCGCCTTCAACACCGAACCCGTCGGCGGCGGCGACGGCGTCAGCGTCGGCCAGGTCAACGATCCGGAGCTGCTCTGCGCGGTGACCGCGGCCGCGCTCCTGGGCGGACAGCCGTGGGTCTTCATGTCGGGCAACGGCGTCTTCTGGAATGGGGGGATCCACGACATGCCCGGGTTCCTCGAGGTCGCGCGGCTCCCGGAGTTCCTCCCCCAGGACATCGCGAGTTTCCCCGTCGTCTGTCACGCGGGGACGCGCTTTGCCGGCGTGAGGATTCTCGCGGCCGTCGACCCGACGCGGTGTGAACATGCGATCCACCCGGACGGGCGGTTTGTCCTGGTCGTCCACACGCACGAGGCCGCGGCGAACGCCCTCCCGTGTGAGCGCGCGTGTGCCGAGTTCCGGGTCATCAACATGCTGACCGGCCAGGTCGAGCGCGACGGGCCGCTCCCGGCCGGCGCGAGCTACCAGCATGGCGGGGCCGCCCGGCTCGTCGTCGGCCGCCTCGAGGCCGCGCCCGCCGCGGCGACGATGTCGGCCTGGGAGCCGATCATCGCGGAGCACCGCCGGCGGGGCGGGCGGCGCGCGCGCATCCTCCAGCTCACGGGCGGCGGGGGCTGGTCGGCATGAGACGCACACACACGCACACACACCTGAACGGGGCGCCGGTCGTCGCCTGGGCGCCCCCCCTGACGCGATCCCCGACGGCGCCGCCCCTCACCGCGCCGGGGCCGAGGTGTCCGAAACGCTGTGACGTCGCGACCCCGCCGGAGCACGGCGGCGGCGATCAGTTTGTCTGTACGTGTTGTGGTACGCAGTTCACCTGGAGGCCGTCATGATGACGCTCGATCTCGTCTTGCTGATCCTCGCGCTCGTGTGTTTCCTGGCGGCCGCGGCGAACGTCTCGAGCCCGCGCGTCAACTTGATCGGCGCGGGGCTGGCGCTGTGGGTCGGATCGATCCTGCTCTAGCGGGACGGCATGACGAGGACGCGCGAGGTCTTCGGTTTGTTCGTGAGAATGCGCGCCAGCTCGCGATCCCAGGCGGCGAGCGCGACCTGTTTCTCGGGCAGGTACTTCGCGTGGTTGTAATGCTTCCGGCTGATCGTGGCCGCCGCATGATTCAACAGACGATCGATCACGCCGTCCTCGATCCCCAAGTCCCCGAGGCCCGTCGAAAACGTGCGTCGGAGATCCCGCCAGTCGAAATTCTCAAACGTCGCCGCGACCCCGTAGAGGGCGCGCTCGTCGGCCGTGATGCTCGCGGACATCGACGGGAACACGTGCGGCGTTTTTACGGGGACCCGCCCCCGCGCGCGTGTGAGGATCGCGACCGCGCTCTCCGGCAACCAGATCAAATGCGGCCGGCCGTTCTTCGTGCGGACGCCATTCAGGAACCAGGTCCGCGCCTCGAGGTCGAGCTCCTTCCACAACATCCCCTCGGTTTCGCCGCCGCGCTGCCCAAGCAGCAAGCGTAACCAGACCACGTCGGCGGCCTCGCTCGGGCGCGCGACGAGTTCCGCATGCAGCGCGCGGATCTCGTCGTCCGTGAGGACCCGCTCCCGGGCGACCTCCGCGAATCGTTTCTCCATCCGCGAGGCGGGGTTCGCGTCGATGTGACCTTCGCTCAGTGCGATCGCCAACATCCGCGAGATCACCATCTGGACGCGGTTCACCCCGACGGTCAGGCCCTGCGCGGCGATGTCCGAGAGTAGGGCGGCGATCATCGTCCGTGTGATAGACGCGATCGGGAGCTCGCCCCAGGCGGGGAGGATGTACTTCTTGATCTTCAGCTCATCCTCGTGCCACGTCTGCTTGCGGCCCTTCTGGAACGTGATGAAGGTCTTCGCGAAGGTCCGCACGGTGAGGATCGGCGCGACGGGCGTCGGCGGTGCCGCGGCCGTGGCCGCCGCGGCGCGGGTCTCGGCGATCGGGTCGCGCCCGACGTCGACCAGGCGACGGAGGCCCTTCGCCGCCGCGCGCGCCTGGACGAGGGTCAGCGCCGGGTACGACCCCACTTTCATCCACTGCGGGCCGCCTCCCTTCACGCGATACACGAACGACCAGATCTTCGCGCCCGCCGGCGTCACGCGGAAACAGAGGCCGCGAACGGTGGTGTCGAAGTAGTTGGCGGCACGCGCCCCGGCCAGAAAGCGATCGGTCAGTGTCTTCTTCGGCATGGGTCAACGTCCCGTTCTTCAGAAGTCCCGTTCGCGTTTCTGTGCTAACGCTGTGCTAACGCCGCGACACCACTCACGCGAACACAGAAAACACAATACACTGAATTCAGGCCTGAATTGCGAGGGGCGGTTTCAGAACAGGCCTAATAAATTCGATAATTCGGGACTCAAAATCCCGTACAGGCAACTGTGTGTGGGTTCGACCCCCTCCTCCGGCACCACAGTTTTCAGGCCTGAATCCTTCAAAACACCTCCATACGTGGAAGTCAAAATGATGACTTCCCCACCCTCCAACACCGCGCTGTGCTAACGCTGTGCTAACGCCGCGACAGTACTCGGTCATCGGATGGATGGCTTGTATTGCTCGATGAGCGCGGGCGGCAACTCATGGTGGCAATGCTTGCAGACCGTGGCCTCGGCCTTCACGAACTCGGCGCAATGGGGACACTTACGGTTGCGGTCGTTGCGCGTGACGCCACTGACGAAGAACATCAGGACCGAGAGCGGCCCCAGCAGCAACCCGCCGAGGACCCCCGCGACCGGCGAGAAGCCTTTCTTCTGCGCGGCCGCGAGGCCGATGAGGGCGAACAATAACCAGAGGGCGATGAGGATGAACATGGTTAGTCGTCCTGATTCAACGCGTCATCAACCAGCATTTCGATCACGCGCGCGGCGGCCGGATCGTGATTTTCCAGCAGCACCGCCTTTTGCGCCAACCTTGGCAATCTGGACCAGCCGGCTCGCGACATGCGTAACTTCTGTGAGGGCGGCGCGGAGGTCGGTGTTCTCGGATTCGAGCTGGAGTAGGCGAGCCGCAGCTGGGTCATGAGACGCTCCTGGGGGGTCCGCCCCAGACTGTTGATCCCCGGTGCGGTCAGCGTCTACGCGAAATCTTTCGCGTACGAACCGGTTCACGAGCTCGTCGTACGACACGCCGTACAAACCCGCGACCGCGCGCAGGACCGCCGGCTCAGGGTTTTTGATTTGGCCGCGCTCCAGGCGTAACAGCACTTGGCGGCTCAGTGCCGTCAAGCCCCGCCGGCGCGCATGGTCCGCCGCCTCTTTCTGCGTCCACGCTTTGCCCGCCCGCAGCGCCACGACATAGGCGCCCAGTGTTTCGTTGTGAACGGGACGTGTCCTCGGCACTGCTCGGGATGCTAAACCGCGCGGTGTGGCAAGCGTGATCATCCGTTGCAGAATGTTGTTGACAAGGGCAACACCTGTGGACAAATCTTGTGTTGCCAATGACAACACATCAAGAACCCGTCGTTGAATTCAATCGCCAACTGATGGCTGAAGACGCGGCGGCCAAGGGCTTCAACAAACTCCTCTGGTCGCGAAAGGCGAAGGTGGCCGACATGTCGGTGATCCGATTCCTGCGCGGGGAGAGTGTGTCGCCGGTCCTGGTCGCCAAGCTGGCGAAGGCATTGAACCGGCCCGTCGAGCGCTACATCGTGCGGAAAGCTCATGTCGCTCACCAGTAGACAACTGGCACTCGGGCCAATGGCACTCAACAAAGTTGGCATCGCCACTGACACGGTTGGCACCGAGCCGCCAACTCCTGCCAACTCAGTTGGCACCCCCGTCGATCTGGCGTCGATCGTTCTCCGGGCTGGCGACCGGTTGGGCCTCCAGCGCAAGGACCTCGCCGCCGTTTTCGGGTTCTCGGAGGCCGATTTCTCGGCGGCGTTTAGTCCGAACCGGACCGACCGCAATCGGCCGATGAAACAGCAACTGCCGCTGGTCCTGGCGCGCGAAATCGCGCTGCTGATGTGCGAGGCGACCGGCCTCGCGGTTGCCGGCCCCGACGCGGAGAGAAACGCCCTGGCGGACGTCATGCGGAGCATGGCCGACTACCTCAGGGTCATGCAGCGATGAGAGCCGTCGCCGTGGCGCTCGCGCTCGTCTGCGCCTTCGTGGGCGGTGTCGGGTCGCACGCACAGACCGAGGACGGCCGTCGGGGTGCGCTGGTGTTCGTGATTCTCGCCGCCGTCTTTGGAGTCGTCGCATGTCGACTGTAACGAACGACATCGACATCCTGATCGACGCGAAGGAAGTGTCCCGACTGACGTCGCTGCATCGGACGAGTTTCTCGAAGCTCGAACGCGAAGGGGATTTTCCCCAAGCGATCCGGTTGACGCGCTGGCGGAAAGCGTGGCGCCGATCGCAGATCCTCGCGTGGATCGACCAGCGGGAACGGAAGCCCCTCGCGCCGTTGAAATTTGGACGCAAGCAGAAGGAGGCGCGATGACAGCGTTTCCTCGGCCGGAACAGACCGGCCACGATTTCGAGAGCAACGTCCGCAGCATCATCGCGAATGCTGGCGGACGTTTCGCTCACCGCGACCATCAACGTCACGGGGTGCATGTTGGCCTCACATGCTATGGCCTCCCGTGGTACGTCGACGCCGTGATTGAAAACGCCACCGCGTATCGGCACGGCCTGATCGTCGAATGCAAGTGGCAGGAAAGCGATGGATCCGCTGATGAGAAGTTCCCTTATCTCGTCATGAACGCCCGCAGGAACATCCGTCCAACCATCGTTGTCTATGCCGGTCGCAATGCCCGTGTGCAAGGTGAAGGGATGCGCCAAGAGGCGATCGATTGGTTGAAACGGCAAGTCGATTCCGAACACGTTCTGGCTGTGTTAACGCTCGAGGAACTAATACCGTGGCTCCGACGCCTGACGTTTCTCAAGACTCAACTTTTCTAGTTCATCCCGTCGCGGAGCTCTTTCCGTTGATGGAGGGTGCGGCGTTCGATGCGCTTGTGGAGGACATCCGTCTTCATGGGCTGAGTGAGCCGATCCTGCGCGATTCCGGCGGGCGGATTATCGACGGTCGGAATCGGTTACGGGCCTGTCAGTTTGCCCAGGTCTCGCCGCGGTTCGCGACATGGGTCGGGGACGATCCGACGCCGATCATCGTGTCGCGCAATCTACATCGTCGACACCTAAGCGAGAGCCAACGAGCGATGGTAGCCGCGAAGATCGCGACGTTACCAAAGGGCCGTCATGCGCCAATTGGCGCATCTACGCAAACGTCCGCTGCCGACCTATTAAACGTATCCAGACGAGCCGTGCAACGAGCGCGAAGTGTGATCGATCAGGGCGCCCCTGAAGTGGTTCAGGCGATCGAGCGCGGCGACCTGGCCGTGTCAACGGCAATAACCGAAATCAAGGCCGGGCGCGATCCGCTCTTGGTGCACTTCTCGAGTGAGAGTCCAGAACACTACACCCCGACAGAAGTGCTCGACGCGGTGATCGCATGTCTCGGCGCGATCGATCTTGATCCGTGCAGCAATAAGGACCGTCACGTCCCTGCGGCGAAGCATTACACCGCGGCCGACGACGGGCTCGTGCAGCCCTGGCACGGGCGCGTGTTCATGAACCCCCCGTATGGCCGAGTGATCGATCACTGGGTCAAGAAACTCGTCGAGTCAATCGCGTCAGGCGACGTCACGGAGGCGATCGCGCTGGTCCCTGCACGGGTCGATACGGAATGGTTCGCGCGTTTCCGTGATGGCGCCGTCTGCATGGTGCATGGGCGCCTGACATTCATTGGCAACACCGACCCGGCGCCGTTTCCGTCGCTGATCATCTATCTCGGCCCTGAGGTCGGTCACTTCTTTAGAACCTTCAACGCATTCGGTGATTGTTGGCAACGCATGATCGAAGGGGTGTCGTTTGCGGAGTGACCGGAAATGACGTGGATTAAACTCAACGACAACGTCCCCCGGCACCCGAAGATCGCCGGCCTCTCAGATCGTGCCTTCCGCTGGTGGATCAATGGCCTCTGTTACGCCTCGGAATTTCTCACCGACGGCGTCCTGCCGCCCGTGTTTCTTGCGACGGTTCCCCGGAAAGCCTGGGAGGAACTGATCGGCGCTGACCTCTGGTACGTCGATGACGCCGGCCGCCTCCTGATCCATGACTACCTGAAACACCAAACGAGCAAGGCGACGATCGAGCGGGAACGCCGGCGGAATTTCGACCGGCGTACCGGCGGTCGTACCGGCGGTACGCCCGGCGGTCGTACCGGCGGTGTACCGAAAGTAAACCGCGACCAGAGATCAGAGAACAGAGGAACAGAGGTACACCCCCCAACCCCCTCTAGCGAGGGGGCGCTTGATATTCGGGTCCGACGCGAACACCGCGAACAAGCGAAGGCCGTCCTGAAGAGCCGTCTCGGCTACTGCCAGCACGAACCGGAATGTCTCAACCAGGTCGCCTGTCTGGACCTGATCGCGCACGAACTCGCAGAAAAGGCCAAAGCCTCATGAGAACCAGTGAACAAACCTCGACGCTGATCGCGGCGCTCGTGACGGCGCGCGGCGGCTTCGATCGGATTCACAAGAACGCGAAGGGGCAAGTCGGCAAGGACCGGCCCTATCCGTACGCGGATCTCGCCGCGGTCCTGGACGCGGTCGTCCCGGAGCTCCTGCGTCGCGGGTTACTGATCCTGCAAAGCATCGACGCCGAAACGTCGAGTCTGATCACGCGGCTGGCGCATACGAGCGGCGAATGGGTCGAGAGTATTTACCCGCTCCCGACGACCGCGGACGCCCGCGCCTTCGGGTCGGCGTTGACCTACGGCCGCCGGTATTCCATTCAGTCGCTGCTGTGCCTGACTGCGGCCGACGACGACGCACAGGACGCACGGATACCGCATAAGCCGCACACGACCGCAAAAGTTGACACGGGCAAGGCCAAGACGATCACCGGTGCGCAACAAAAGAAACTCTTCACGATTGCGGAACAGGCTGGCTGGTCCCATCGGCAGATCCGGGACTACCTCACCTCGACCGTGGGCGTCGAACATTCCAAGGACATTCCGGCGGCCTTGTTCGATGAACTCTGCGCGGATTTCGACGTGCCGCCCGATGAGGCGGAAACGGATCCCGCATGATCCGGCGTCTCTTGCGTTCATGGTGGTGTGTCGCGTGTGGCGGCCACGAACTTTATCGCGTCTGGTCGAGCGATCGGACGTTTCAGCAATGCCTGTTGTGCGGGCATCAGACGCGCGGTTGGTCAGTCGCGCCGGACCCGCGCTTTCGGAGGCGCGCGCAATGACGCAACTCTTCGAGACGCTCACGCCGACCCAGCAGGTCCGCCTCGAGCTGCGCTCTCGCCCTGGCGTGTACCTCACGGTGCATACCTTGGCGAATCTTACGGGCCTGTCGATCCTCCAGGTGCGATCGGCCGTGTATGTGTTGACGAAACAGCGCAACATCCAGCGGCGCGTCCCCGCCGATCAGGCGATTCGGAACTCACAGCAGGGCTACGCCTGGCGGGCGCAATGACGACGATCCTCCCGATCGATACGCGCCGCGGCCGGAACTGTGAACTCCGCTTAGCCCGACCCACGTCACCCGATGCTAAGTGGGCCGTGGGGCTGTTCCCGATCGGGGACGAGACGGGCATTGCGATCGGCGTGGGTGCGTCGTGCCTCTCCGCCCTGTCGGATGCGCAGGACACCCTGCAAGCGGCACGATGGGCGATCAACGATGCGATCCTCGAGGCGGCGAGGGAGCGGGACATGGTACCCGGGAGGGGTACCCCTGGGCGCGGGGGTGATGGGGGCGTGGTACCACCAGCAGGGGGGGAGGGTCCCCCGAGGGGCGCCTGATGCCGACCTCACCCGCGCGCCCCTGTCTCGAGCCTGGGTGCGTCGCCCTCGTGGGGGCGGGGCACTCCCGCTGCAGCGTCCACGCTAGGGAGCCACGCGGCAGCCGAACCGCTCGCGGTTACGACGAAGATTGGCAACGCTTACGATCATGGTTCATGCACAAGCCAGAGAACCAGCTCTGTCGATCGTGCCTCGATCGAAACGTGATCACCCTCGCGACCGACTGCGATCATGTGATCCCGTTTCGATCGCGCGACGATCCGAAACGTCTCGACGCAAAAAATCTTCAACCGCTTTGCTCGAGCTGTCACGCGATGAAGACCCGGGGGGGCCAAAAGAAGTTTGGAAACGTTTGATTCCCAAAC
>Ga0105104_10000790_pt1 | contig 24651 bp, 19 predicted proteins | sample PPLLaktember2015_3_FD_87034 | JGI IMG/M metagenome (GOLD analysis project Ga0105104, IMG submission 87034) | Freshwater sediment microbial communities from Prairie Pothole Lake near Jamestown, North Dakota, USA - PPLs Lake P7 Core (6) Depth... | ecosystem: Environmental > Aquatic > Freshwater >...
CCGTCGAGCTTGGACGAAAGCAATTAGCTATCGAAGAGCTTCAGGAGCAGCTTGCATCGACAAAGGAAAGGTATGATACTTTCGGTCAGCGGATACAGGACCTGGAAATGGAACGAAAACGCCCGGCCAGGGTAACTGTCGCCTATCCGGCGGATGTAGCAAAGATACAGGATAAAAGGGTCAAGTTGACCTTGGCGCTTATATTCGGCGGGCTTGCGTGCGGATGTTTCGGGGCCTTTGTCAGAGACAAACTCGACAGCTCCCTGCACACCCCTGACGACGTGGTCAAACGCATCGGGATTCGAATAATCGGGACCACAACAAGCCCGCGGACCGTCAATAAAGCCCTGTTGTCTAAACAGATGGCCGAGGACTACCAGACAATTCGCGCAAATATCGGGCTGCTCGACGGCGGTGGGATGCCTAAAAAACTCGCCGTAACCAGCCCGGGGATGAAGGACGGCAAAACCACTTTCTCTATTAATATCGCGACAAGCTTATCTAGGTCGGGAAAGAAAGTTCTGCTTATAGACGGCGACCTGAGGAAGCCCGATATCGGCCGGCTTTTAAACGTCCCGATAGAATCAAGATTTCTGCAGGAAGTGCTTCTGGGAAACAAACTGAATGGAAACGCTTGTTTTGCGTCTTCTCACGGCCTGTATTTGTTAGCGGCGGATTCACAGAGCGCTATTGCCCCTTACGAATTACTGGCATCATCGGAGGCAGCGACGCGAATAGACGCAATCGGCAGGGACTTTGACCATGTGATTATTGATACACCGCCGGTGCTGGCGTTTCCGGACGCTCTTTTATGGTCAAAAATGGCGGGCAACGTCATATTAACCGGTTTTGCAGACCAGACCAGCGGGCCCGACCTTAAAGAGGCCAGAGACCGCTTAGCCGACATAGGCGTTAAAATTCTCGGCACAGTCCTCAGCAATGTCCCTGTCAGCCAGAGTTACTATCGTTATGGATACGATTATTATGCCCAGGGAGGGCGGTCAAAAAGCGGCAAACATCCCCACAGGCAGCATAATATGCTGCTGCCGATGGATGACCCGCAGCAAAAACCGGACGATTCTATTTAGTAAAAGCTTATGAAAATTACCCCTCGTATCTGCAACATGGTCGTACTGCGCGACAATAACGACTTACCTGTGCTTATGATGTCCGGTGAGCCGTTCACGAGCTTCTTTACCGGATGCTTTAATGATGCGACTTCAACGGTATTTGCAATACCGCAAGATTGGCCGGTTTCGATACCCGGAGCCATTCGTTATTCGCAAACCGTTCCGATTAACGTCAAAAACAATCTCAAAGATTCCTGGATAAATGTCTGTGACGGGAGGTTTTTTACCAAGGCGGATAATCTGCTAATACTGGAGATGCTGGCCGAAAGTAACGCCGATGTGATTGCGGTAAATATAACCCCTCAGTTACAGGCATCATATGAAAAGGTCCTGACCACCTCGCAAAACGGGCTTGTCGGTTTTCGATTGTTTTATGAAGACGCGACCCGGCCGGCGCCGGTTCCGGATAACTGGCCTCATCACATCTTTATCAGGGCTTCGTCCCTGGAAAAGCTTGAGATGGATGACGGGTTGCCTTTGGCTTTCGATGAGTTTCTCGATAAGTGTTCCTCGAAGTCGTTGCAGGTGCAAAGCGTAGAAATAGGCGGTTCAACGATAGACCTGATAACGGCAGGGGGGCTGCTTGACCTGGTACGATACGGATTGTCTTCGAAGCAGGTGATTTATTCTCAGGACAATGATATTTCCGTTGCGGCTGGCGCCAGATTTATCGGCCAAACGCTGCTTGGCAGAGGTGTCATAATCGGAGAAAACGCGATTATCGCCGGCCCTTCGATAATCGGCGACGGCGTTAATATAGGAAAAGACGCGGTTGTAAAAGCGTCTCTAATTGGCCCGGGTATATCAGTAGCGGCAGGCAAGCTTATTGAAAACAGCGTCCTGACGCAAAACATACGCATGGTTGACAAGAGCGACTGTTCATTAAATATGATTCGCAATAATTTCCGGCAATTCTCGAAATTTTCATACGCCGGACTGCTCAAACGTCTCTTGGATATTGCCATCGCTTTAATTGTGCTGATTCTTTTTGCTCCTGTGATACCGATTATTATGCTGGCCATAAAGCTTACTTCTCCGGGGCCGATATTTTTCAAAGATATGCGTCAGGGATTATATGGCAGGGCGTTTAACTGCCTGAAGTTCAGGTCGATGAAGGTCGGTTCCGAGAGTATGCAGGAACGTCTCCGGTGCCTTAATCAGGCCGACGGTCCGCAGTTCAGCATCACCGATGACCCCCGCGTCAGCGCAGTGGGAAAGTTCCTCAGGGAAACCTATCTCGACGAGATTCCTCAGTTTATCAACGTGCTTGTGGGGCAGATGAGCGTCGTTGGGCCAAGACCATCGCCCGAGGCCGAAAATATTCTCTGTCCTTTCTGGCGAGACGCGCGCCTGTCCGTCAGGCCCGGTATGACCGGTCTTTGGCAGGTCCGCAGGACAAGGCAGCCGATGAGGGATTTCCAGGAATGGATTCACTATGATCTCGAATACGTCAGGGATTTATCCCTGAAAATGGATTTGTCGATTTGCCTGCAAACTGCCAAAAAGGTGGCTAAAAAGTTCTTCGAGCAGTTCTAATAAGGATATTAATACATAAAGGATATAAATATGCCCGTAAGATATTTTAACTGGAAGCTGGCGGCTGTTGTGCTGATTGGACTGGCAGTTCTGGCGGCGACGGCTTTGGGTCTGCGTCAATGGCAAAGAAGTCACAGGGCCCAGCGCGGATTGACTATCGGAATAAAAGCGTTTGAACAGGGCGACTGGGAACAGGCCGCCAAATACCTTGGAAGCCACATCGCGGTTGTTCAAAATGACGTGCCGGCTTTACTCAAATACGCTGAAGCGCAATTGAACATAAGGCCCGTCAATCGCAACAATATCAGGCAGGCGATGAGCGCCTATCACATTGTTCTTCGGCTTGAACCGGGCAATATCGAAGCGGCAACACGCCTCGCAGAAGTGTATCTGAATACGAATATGCCCGGCGAGGCCGAACTTGTTGCCGGCAGGTGCCTGCAGACAGCAAGCTCGTACGAGCTTCGCCGGATTCTGGCGGTTTCCCTTGCCAATCAGCGAAAGATTACCGAGGCGGCGACGGAAATTAAGAAGGTGCTCGATGAAAATCCGCAGCAGATATGGGCCTACGAGGCGATGGGCCGGCTTGCTGAACAGCGAACCGACGATTTCCCGCAGGGACCCGGCTTCTGGTTCGACAAAGGCGTAACCGAAAATCCTTCTTCTGCCGAGGCATATATCGCAAGAGCGATGTATTTCATCAGGCATGGGCAAAAAGATAACGCGGTAGCTGATTTAACAAAGGCGCAACAACTGGATTTACCGGATTCGAGGCGGCGGCTTTCGCTTGCTCAACAGCTTGTAAATGCCGGTTTGCTCGAAGATGCAAAAAAACAGCTCGATATTGTCCTGGCGAAAGAACCGAAAAATCAGATGCTTTGGTTTACACTGGCTCAATTGGCTCTTAAATACGACTCCGTCGAAGAATCGTGCCGGGTCGCGGAAAATGGTTTGAAGGAGCTGGCGTCACAGCCGTACGATTTTATGCCCCTGGCCGCGCAGTTGTTTATTCGCTGCGGCCAACTTGACAAGGCCTCCGAATGCATCGATACGATGAAGCAAAAGGATATTAATCCCGCGACTACGGCTTATCTCGATGGCTTGATTGCCGAAACGAAGGGTAAAAGTTACGAGGCGGTTGAGAACTGGCGCCGGGCGATTGAGCTTGGCTCAAAATCGGCTTCTGTTCGCCTGTCGCTGGCCAAAACACTTTCCCGTCTGGGCGACAGGTCCTCTGCCCTGAACCAGTTGAGAACACTTGTCGCTGAGCAGCCGAATAATTTCGAGGGCTGTATGACCCTTGCGAGGATGCTTGCCGAGGCACGGCAGTGGCCGGCAGCGATTGAGCAGATACGAGCAGCAAGGAATATTCAGCCCCTCAACGCCGATGCGGCTTTATTAGAGATTCAAGTCAGGTTGCAAATGCTCGGCGAAAACGATTCAACCGCCGACCCTGCCGTATATCAGGAAATGGAAAATACCCTTTCCAAACTGGATATCGCCGCCCCGCAGGCCGTTGAGGTAAAGCTCGTAAAATTACAGCTTTCTCTGAATCGCGGCGATTTCAATGACGCAGGTACGATTGCAGCCCTGCTAAGAGAAAAATATCCCGATGACCATAGAGTGATATCAGCCCAGGCAAAACTGCTTGTTGCTCAGAATAAAACCAATGAGGCCATAGCGCTGCTTACTGAATCGGTTCAACGTTTACCGGGTTCTGCGGCTTTGCCGGCAAATCTTGTGGAATTGCTTAATACCCGGCAGCAATACGACCAGGCCGAGCAGGTTGTCCAAAACGCCCTTGAAAACGCGCAAACGCCCGCGGAAAAGCGTGAGCTGGGTTTAATGCTTGCCGAAGTTTATGCGGTCGCCAAACAGCCGGATAAACGGCTGGATGTTCTCGATTCTCTTTCTCAGCAGTTTAAGGATGATGTTCACATACTTCGCAAGCTGCTTTCCTGTGAAAAGGTGCTTAACGATTCGATTAGGGCGCAGCAGATTGTTGACCGCATCAAGACGATAGGGGGGCCCAATAACTGGCAGTGGCGTTATGAGCAGGCCAGGGTGTGGTATTCCCAGAAGGATTTCGAGGGTAATTACCCTAAGATTATTTCACTTCTCGGTGAAAACCTGCTGGCAAATCCGGACGACCAGGCAAGCAGGGCTATTATCGCACAGTCGCATAATCGCGCGGGGAAAAACCGCCTGACCATAGCCGCCTACGATGAGGCGTTAAGCCGGTCTCCGCGGGACGTATGGATTATCGCCCGGCTGGCAAGCGCCCTGTACGCTGCCAACGAATTTGACCGGGCGCAGGATGTCCTGCAGCAGGCGGCGAAAAGCGGAGTGGAGCATCCGGATTTGATGCGGCTGGAACTGCAGGGATATTTAAGTCGAGGCCGGCTGAAGTCGGCGAGCGAAGTGCTTGCTAATTTGCTCAGGGAAGACCCTAACAATGACCAGATTGGTTTGTCGCTGGCGCTGCTTAAGATGCAGCAGGGGGACTTTCTGGGAGCAAAGTCGCTTTTGGATAATATCGCCGGACGCGGCGGCGATGATTTCGCCGTTACAACGGCGCAAATAGAGCTTAAAGTCCGCCAGGGCCTGGGCGGCGAAGCTTTACAGTTGTGCGAAAAGGTAATTCAGCAGAAAAACAACGCTTTTTCGTACATCCTGCGGGGCAGGGTAAAAGCCATGCTCGATGACAGGCAATCGGCTGTCGGAGATTTCAGGAAAGCCGTTGAGATGGAGCCGAATAATATCGACGTGCTTCTTGCGAAAATCGACTTTGCCGGCGCCTCGGGGATGATCGAAGAGGCGATTACAGATGTTAATAATGCGCTTCTCCTGGCGCCGGATAATATAACGGTGCAACAGAGGGCCGTTGCGATTTTGCTTTCCTCGAAAAAGGCGGACCTGCGAAAACGAGGCAAAGAAATTTTAAATAAAGCCATCGAGACCAATCCCCGTGACGTGCGGTTTCAGCTTCAGAAAGTCCGTTTGCTGTTAGCTTCCAATGCGACGCCCTCGCTGGGGCAGGCCGTCGGCATTCTCGAAAATATCATTGAGACACAGCCCGCCGAATCGGAGGCGTGGACGCTTTTGGCCTCGGCCTCGCTTGACCAGGGCCAAACGTCAAAAGCTATTGATGTAACTATGCGGGGGCTGGTTTATAAACCGGGCGATAAATCTCTGATGCTGCTCAAAGCAAGAGCCGAGGCCGTAAGGTCGCCGTCGCTTGCGATTCCAACTCTAAAAGCCGTGCTTGAGATGGAACCAAACAACGCCGACTTCGTGCTTCTGCTCGCCGATACTTATATGAAATCGGGAGAATTTGAAAAAGCCGTGCAAATTCTCAAATCACGCGCGGCATCGTGCCCAAAGGCAGATGACCGCCGTCGTTTGAATCTTGCCGCTGCCTCAGCGATGTATAAAAGCGGCAATGTTGCAGAAGCCAATGAAATTCTAAAAACTACTTATGCGTCGGCTCCCGATGACCCGGGGCCGCTGTTCGTTGAGCTGGGGCAGCTTAAAAACGCGGGGCTTTGGGATAATCTCAGCCAAAAGGCGCTCGACTGGTGTTCGGCTCATCCCAATAACGTCCGGGCCGCAATTATGGTCGCCGACGCTCTTGCCTCGATGAAAAATGACGGGGCAGACAAGGCAGCCGAGATACTATATCGTGACGCTTTATCGCGTGAGCCCAATCTGCCTTCTGTTTATTCGAAGCTCGGCTTGCTTCTGCAAATGGCAGGACGCTTCCCGGAAGCTGTAAAACTATACGAACAGAACCTTGTGCTTGAACCGGAAAACGTAATTGTTATGAATAATCTCGCCTGGATTCTGTGCGAAGAACAGGGCAAATTCAACGAGGCGCTTGCCCTTGCCGAAAGAGGCCTGGCGATGGAGCCCGATTACGCGGATTTAATTGATACCCGCGGAATGGTGTATTACCGTCTCGCGAAGCTGGATTTGGCGATAGAGGATTTCAGACGTTGTGTTCTTCTCTATTCGAAGCAATCACCGGCACTGGTTAATTCCCATTTTCATCTGGGAATAGCTTTGGCCAGGCGCGGCGAAAAGCTCGAGGCCTCGAAACAACTGGCAAAGGCACTCGAGCTGGATAGCGAGATTAAAGTATTGACCGCGGAAGATTCCGCGGAAGCACACCGGCTTATTGAATCATTATCTAAAGGAGGTAGTTGAAATGTCAACTTCGGTTCCGTCTGACACACAAAATTTTACTGATGACCAGCAACAGCCGTTTTACAGCAAACCAAAGGTCAATCTGCTAAGCGGCCGGCAATGGCAATATGTCCAGCGCTCTTACCGCCTTAGCTCACGCGAAATGGAGGTGGCAAAGCTGATTTGCTGCGGCCTGGGAAATGATGAAGTCGCCAAACATTTGAAAATAACCGGCGGAACCGTAAAGACGCACCTGCGCAACATTTATCGCAGGGTCCGGGTCAACAACAAGATTGAAATGCTCCTGCGTTTCGTAGAAATGACAGTTAGTTTATACGGTAAACAGCTCGCCCTGGATGGCGTCCTCGATCAGGGACATACAGGATACATCGAACAAAAGGCCCTGCCCGTTAGCGGCAAATAGCCGCAGGTCTTTATCAGGAGGTCAATAATTCACATTTTTTCCTTTTTGCACGATATCGCCTTACCTCTAAATGCGTAGTCCCATAGTGGTATAAATACGCGTTATCTCGATGAATATAAGGTATTAATAAGTATGTCATCCGCTGGGTATAAAGTTTTATAAGGAAAACCCCGTAATTGCCTTGACTAATCAGGGTCATTACGGTATCTTGGTATCTAACGTTGGTTATCGGTGAGGGAAGGAATCCCACCGTTGAGATTAGGAAGCAACAGGGACGTTTTCGGGAATATCATAACGCCTCGAGTAATTTAGTTTCGTTTGGAGTCGAGAAAAACTTGTTTGGTGGCAGGGGACTATCTTTAATTGCATCGCTATTGCTGCTGACAGCTTCGGCTGTAAGCGCATCTCCTACTTTTACGTCTGAGAATCCCGCCTGTGTATCGTCCTTTTCAACCGACCGCGCCGCTGGTGTTGCTAACGGCTCTCATATTACTTTAAACCAGTTAAAAGAAATAGCGGATGCGTTTTTACAGGCCGAACAGGATGATAATCGCACAACAACGGCGCACATCACTTTAGACCAGTTAAGCGAAATGGCCAACGCCTTTTTGCAGGTCGAACATGCTGATAATCGTATGGCAAAGGCGCAGGATAATCGCTGCCTGCCCGCGATTCCTTCGGGTGTTGCTTTAGTCCTGTCGGGCTTTTTCTGTGTTACCCTCGTTCGAGACCGAAGGTCGTGGCTGGCGGTTTTAGCCGGTGTTTTATGGGTGGGCCAAATCGGCTTCAACTCGCTGCCCCAGATATCGTCGCGGCTGTGCCGGAAAGTTCATAATACTCAGCCCATTGAGCCGGCGCCGGATTCGTTATATTTTATTAATGATGGTTTCAATAGCGACCATAACATTTATGCTATCTCAAATGTAATTCAAAAAGATACACAGAATTTGGAACAAACTTCAGTTTTTGTTCCGCTTTTTTCAGGTCTTGCCAACGATTGCCCGGTTTCCGGAACCAGGCAGTTCGTTTGTTTCCAACCCGCACTCATTTTCTGCATGATTCCACGCGGCCCTCCCGTTTTTACATAAAAACGGTTTGTTTTGTAATCCCTGCAGGAGTGTAATCGCGAAACATTCCCCGGGGGGGTTAAAACGATAAGACACACTTTGAGAACATTATGTTCTCAATAATTAAGGAAGGATGAAAAATGAAAAAGTTGATTTTTATAATTGCTGTACTGGGTCTGACAGCCGTACCTGTATGGGCTGTCCCGACGACTCAGTACGACACCGTAGTTGTTGACGAGAAAATTTGGGACACAATTATAGGCAGTTTGAATGACAAGGCCCGCTGGAATCACCAAAATCCGTTTGTCGGAGATTACGAAGCGGCTTTGGCAGCCGACCAGATTCAAGAGGTTACCCTGACCATTAACGCCTCGGACATTCAACTGGCCGACGACCGGGTCTCCGCCTATTTTTATGACGTAGCGGGCGACAGACATAATTTGGGTTTGCTGCATAACGGAAATAACTTCTACACCCTCGAAGCTGACTGGCTTGACGGCCTGCCGGTTTCTGTCCGGATTGACTGGACTTTGTCAAGCTGCTTCGATTTAGGCGACGATGCCAAGATTAACTGGTCGGTTCTTGCTGTAACAAGCGATATTGCCGCCGTGCCCGCACCCGGAGCAGTTCTTCTGGGCGGAATCGGCGTTTCACTCGTTGGCTGGATGAGACGACGCAAAACATTATAAATGAACAGAAAGCTGACAAGGACAGATTTTGTTTCTACCCTTGTCAAGCTTTAGAAAGGAGCAACTTAATGAAGAAACTGATGTTTTTGACCTTGCTTGTTTTAACGGCGTTCTCGCCAGTAATGGCCGTCGTTACCCCGTTTAATGCGGGTGAATTAGGCGACCTGCCTCACGACAGATACTTCACTTGGGGATTCAATTTCACCCTCAATGATGGAGAGAGGATTACAGGGGCCGTATTGACCTTCTCGAATATCTATGACTGGAGAAGAGAAACCGACCACCTTTATACTCATCTGCTCGATAATCCCCAGTTGGGTACAAGAAGCTTTTCGGATAACCAGAACGGCGGGGACAACTTTATCAACCAGGGTATTTTGCTGGAAAACGGCGAACCGGATGGCGACCCCATTCTCAACACCCCTGGCTGGAACGACCCGATTGGCGGTTCTGCAGGCATGACTACCCTGGTCTATGACTTTGCACTCATGGGTCTTTTGGATGAGCTTACTGATTATTTTGCCGACGGCAGAGGCGGTTTTGGTTTTGATCCCGATTGCCATTACTTCAATAACGGCATCTCGTTTGTCATTACGACTGAGCCAATAGGCAATAACAACGTCGTACCGGCCCCTGGCGCAATTGTCCTGGGCGGTATCGGTGCAGGCCTTGTCGGCTGGATGAGAAGAAGAAGAACGCTTTAGAGCTTTGCTATTCAGGATGATTTAAGCTTGAAGGGCGGCAGGATGGATGCGAACCAAAGCATCTTTCCTGCTCCCCGCGGGCTTTTACGGAAAGGGTGATTGTGAAAACTATGAGATTTTTAATTATTATGGTCGGGGTATTGCTTTTCTGGGCGTTTACCGCTCCGGCGCAAGCCAGCGTTACTAACGGTTCATGGATTCTCGACCAGTCGAATGAAAACGGCGTATTCCCGGATGGAAACCCGTACGGACGGGTCGATATAAGCGCTGATGACGTAACCGGCGTGGTTTCCTTTGCGGTAACCGCTTTTACCGGGCCCTATGATTCCACTGGCAATCGTTTTGGCGTTCAGAGTTTCGGGTTCAATTCCACGCTCTCGTACCTGACCTCAAACCTGTTTGATTTGCCCACGGGCTGGGACGCCGACACCGACTGCGGCAGATTAGACGGTTACGGATTTTTTGAGGTAACGACCGATACAACCGGTCAGCATAGATTAGGCACTTTGAGTTTTTATCTGACCCTGCCGGCAGTCACTGATGCTGTCGCTGACAACTTTGCGGTTTTGTCCACCGGAACCGCAGGCCAGGGAAACGTTTTCTTCGCTGCCCATGTCGCTGATTTCGAAGTTGACGGCAGCGGTGTAACCAGTCATAAAATCGGCGGCGGCCTTCCTCTTGTTCCTGCCCCGGGAGCTATCCTGCTGGGCGGTATCGGCGCAGGTCTTGTCGGCTGGATGAGAAGGAGAAAAACACTCTAAGATTTGGCTCACAGCTCATTAGCAAGTTAAACGCTCAACGAGGGGCAGCAATGACGTCTAAACACCCGATGTTTTTGCTGCCCCTTTAACTTTTTCAGAGGGTAATGGGGGGCTGAAGCGACAAATCGAAGTCGCGGAAAGGAACTTTAAAATGAACAGTATAAAAGTAATGGCGATATTATCGCTGATTGTGACGGTAGTTCCGGCAGGCGAAGCGTTTGCAGCCCCGAGTATCGATTTTCGTAGTGCGGACTGGTCCGGAGCTAACGGACAACAATCCTATTCCGTAGGTAACGTTACTGTAAACGTCAACCCTTATGGTTATAACAACTACACACTGTCCTGGGACCCTGTTGATGGACTCGGTGTATTCAGCGGCGCCGGGGATAGTGAACCCGATGAAATCACCGACGGGGAGCCGTTTCGAATCTTTATTGCGGGCGGTATGCGGGTTTCGGGCGTTTGGGTTGCCGACCTGTATGCGAAAAATCCGCCTACTCCGAGGAGTCCCGAATGGAGCGATGCGTACAACGGCGGCGACGGAAGCGGTTCGGATGACGGTGAAGTTGGTTATGTTATGTTTGACGATGATTATGACAACAGGATTAGATTTGCCGGCCAGGACAGTGACCAGACCAATGGCGAGCAGCTCGTTGTTTTGGACATGTTTGTGTACCAGCTTGATTTTACAGAGGTATGCAGCTATGATGACTATTCGGTAATGGGTATAGCGGTTATTCCTGCCCCTGGAGCTATCCTGCTGGGCGGTATCGGCGCCGGTATCGTCGGCTGGATGAGAAGGCGAAGGATTTTGTAAAATCTTCAGGTAGAAAACAGTGATGTAAGAAAGGGCCGGGATTATTACCCGGCCTTTTTTATGATTCCGGAATTTTTATTGTTTCTCCCAGAGCCAGTTTTCGGCGACAATTTCAACGTCGCTTAAATCAATAAAACCGTCTTCATTAAGGTCTTCGATTCCGGTATATTGCTCATTCCACAAGCCGGCGCATTGAGCAAAATCGATGAAATTCACAGTGCCATCGATATTGAAGTCGCTTATATTGCCTGATTTGCTCGCCTGAGCCGTTCCGCCGAAAGCGCCCAAATTGATTCGTTTACCGTTAGGCCAGGGTTCTGCCGACCAGTCCAAATAAAGGTCGCCGGCATCGAGGCATGGGCTGCTCGTATCATCCCGCACCCAAATTCCCAGCGGCTGTTCCGACAGGTAGGAGTTGAGCATTATGTGTAAATCGGGGAAGTCAACCATACCGTTATCGTCGAGGTCCGCTGTCAGTCCAATACCTTCCTGATACCATTGTGATGAAAATAACGCAAAATCCAGCAAATCAACGAAGCCGTTTTGTGTCAAATCAACCGCAGGTGCGGCTTTTGAATCCCATCGCCCATCGGCGCTTTTAAGGTGAAAATCCCAAAGATTCGGGTCGCCTGTCTGGTCGAATGACGCAAAGCCGGGATCAATATCTATGTTGCCGATGCCCCATGCCAGTAATCCGCATGGGTCGTAAACTTCCGGCTGCCCGCCCTGTACGTCGCCGTAAGTTACAATCGCTGTTCCCTTTTTATCCAGCCCCAATTGACTGCCGCTTATCGCTGAATTTGCCCGGAAGATACTGTTTTTTACAACTGCGCTGCCTTGATACCAGATATGAATACCGCCGCCGGCGTCATCCGCTGTGTTTGCAGCAACGGTGCAGTTAACAATACTGACAAGGCCCGGGTAATAGCAATTTAAGCCGCCGCCCAAAGGGGCAGTGTTGGCTATGATGATGCAATTGAAGATGTCGGGCTCGCTTTCACCGCTGTCGATGCCGCCGCCCTCGAGAACAGCGATATTATTACTTATTGTGCAATTGGCTATCAGGGGCGATGAAGATATACAGCTTATCCCGCCGCCGTAATAATTCGCGAAATTGCCCGTTATAGTGCAATTTATGATGGTCGCGGCGCTGTACGTCATGCAAATACCGCCTCCGGAACCCTCGTGGGTGGAACTGTCGCGGATTACGCAATTTCGTATTGTGGGATGGCTGCTATAGCAGTAAATTCCTGCACCGTCATAATCGATTATAACCATAGCGTTTCTAATGGTCAGCCCGGCGATTATGCAATTGGCGCCTTCTCCGTTTTGGATGTAGAAACCCCTGCCTTGCTGCTGGGGGTCGATAATCGTTCGGGCGATTACGTCGGGATTATCGGGGTCAATGCCGCGAATCGTAATCGATTTGCCGGCCGGGTCGAGGTCGTAATTGCCGCTGCCCGTATAAACTCCGGGCCGCACCTCAACGGTATCGCCTGAAACGGCCTGGTTAATCGCGTCCTGAATCCTGCGGAACGGGTCCTCGGATGTTCCCGTGCCCGGGTCATTGAGTGCGTCGGCGTCAACGTAAAATATCTGTGCCGCCTGTGTAAATGTTGTTACCAGGCAAAGCAAAAGCCCGATAAATAACAATTGATTTATCTTCACCACCCGGGTTCCCCAATAATTTTTACTAATGACAAATTTACCCTGTGTTGCGTTGTTAACTCAGCCGGCAGTCGATACCCTCCATGTGCCGACGCCGTCCCACCAGCTTTTGACATAATCTCCTGCAACTGGATTTTGACTATTTGCCTCGCACCGTTCCATCGCCATCCTGTACAATTTCTTCATACAATCCAGGCCTCCCATTCGCCAGGCGCCGACTCCGATATCTACGGCCTTCTGCTCAGCGTATTTGATACCGGTTTGCGAACCGGCAAGCAATCCTGCCAGTTCTTCTGCCTGGGATTCGAGGCCTTTTTCCCATTGTCGTTTCAATTGCTCCTGGTTTTGAAGGACACTCTCAACCTGTTTGTCCCTGTCTCGCTGGCGCAGCTCTTCCCATGCCTTTGTCTCTGCCAGTCGAATCTGCCGGCTTACCCTGGCGGCAGGCGTGAGCATCTCGATAAACGAAATAGCCGGGTCAACAATGACCCACGTAAGAAAAGTCGCGCCAAAAGTGCCCATCGCGATTAAGCCGAACAACTGACGGATTTGCGAGATTTCCAGTACAGCCGGCGCAATAGCGATAGTGCCCAGTAACGGCATTGAGACGTAAAGCGCCATATAGAAGCTTGTGCTTGTCAGCGGGTGCTCGACGGCGATTCTGTGGCCTTTTCCCGCCGCCCCGAACATGGCAAACAAATACAAGCTCACTAAAAGAAATACCAGGACAGCCGAATGCCCCGACAGCGAGAATATGACCCACCATTTGAATCCCGCCTGCTTGAGGGCGATGACAAAGACCAGCGCCAGGCACAGCATCAGCCAGATGGTGCTGACTAAGTGTATCATTTTTAGTGTCTTATGCCGGTTCATTCGGGTATTAAATTTTTCCTTTATAATTACCGGTTACTTATCCGATTATAGAGCTTACTGAGCCGGAGGACGCGATGCTGTACCGCCGCCTACGTCCGGCTGAGTGCCGGTGGCGTATTGAACCGTCCCGACTCCTGAAAAGGCCCTGGCTATCGGCCGGATTACCTCTTCAACCTTCAAGCCAATCCATGCCAGGACCGTCGGAGGCACATATATAATGTCGCCTTCCTGCAGCAGCACGTTATGGTAAAGCTCGCCGTGCGCCGACATCTTGTCAAAATTGGCCTCGAAAACCTTCGGTTTGACATCCCGGTTTTCCGAAGGCCTGATGACCTGTATTCTTTCCGGCCAGGCCATCGGATTAAGCTGCGCCTCGGCGATAGCCGTTAATACGGTATCTCGTCCGGAATATATCTTCGGGCCGGGACTCTCAACCTGTCCGAGAACATAGAAAACCTTGCTCCTGAACGTCATAATCCGCACTTCAATCGGTTTCTCGCCAACAAGCACATACAGCCCCGATGCCTTCTGTTTTATGGCGTCGGCCAACTCGTCCGGGGTCTTGCCCGCCGCCTGGACCTCGCCTAACATTTCAAAGGAGACCATTCCATCAGGACGAATACGTTGACGCTGCATATTCAATTCGGGGATTCTTGCGCAATGAATTTCGACCTCATCGGGCGGCTGAAGGATATATTTATCGGCTGTAACGTTCTTTTTGTCCGGCTTGACAAATGCTGCGATATTACGCGGGTTGGATGAAAAACAACCGCTCAAAGCGATTGTCAGTATCCCGCTCATGACTATCCCTGCCAATTTTGACATTTGTCTATCCTTTCCTTTATGCTTAGAAAATGGTTTCGTTCGCTTCTTTAAGCCATAACGCCCAAACTACCACGATTCGACCCTGCAAAAAAGACCATCCCTTGAAGTTGATAGAGTATTATAACCGATTTACAGGCCGCAAGTCAATTGGTTTTAATGCGGTTTTATATAAAAGGCAGGCGGCTAAAAACCTCAAAATTTGGGTTGTATAGCGGCTCTTTTTCCCCTTAATATAGGGCGATAACGGATTCCTGAAACATTGCTTTTTGGAGAATTTATATGAAGGCGGCTGTTCTTACGGGCCTTGAAAAAATGGAAATTGTTGATTTGCCCGGGCCGGGCATTAAAAACGACAACGACGTCCTGCTGAAAGTCGAGGTCGTAGGCGTCTGCGGAAGCGACGTTCACTATTACCTCACCGGCAGAATTGGCTCGCAGGTCGTCAAATACCCTTATCGAGTAGGCCACGAATGTTCCGCGACCGTCGCCGCCGCAGGCAAAAACGTCAAAACCGTTAAGCCCGGCGATGAGGTAGCCGTCGAGCCGGCCGTATCCTGCCATAATTGCCCCCAGTGCAAAATGGGCCGCGAAAACACCTGCTACAATCTCAAATTCTTAGGCACTCCCGGTCAGGGCGATGGCTGTTTGTGCGAATATATCGTCATGCCGGAAGATTGCTGCTTTCCGACAAAAGGCCGAATCACCCTCGAACAGGCCGCCCTGTGCGAGCCGTTTACTATCGGTGTTTACACAATCAAGCAATCGCGCCTTGTGGCGGGGGATAAAATCGCTATCCTCGGCTCAGGTCCCATCGGCCTAAGCTGCCTTGTCGCTGCCAAAGTTCAGGGTGCAAGTGCTGTCTATGTTACCGACAAGCTCGACTATCGCGCCGATGTCGCCAAAAAAGCAGGCGCAACCTGGGCAGGCAACCCCGACAAACAAGACGTTGTAAAAGCAATCCTCAAGCACGAACCCCTTGGCCTCGATATCGCCTGCGAGTGTGCGGGTAAACCGGAAACGCTGGACCAGGCCGTCGGTCTTTTGCGCCCCGGCGGCGTGCTTATGCTCGTCGGCATTCCACGGGAAGACCGCGTTAGTTTCCCCATCGACCAGCTCAGAAGAAAAGAAATAACCATTATCAACGTCCGCAGACAAAATCGCTCGGCTGAACTGGCGATGGACCTCGTCGCTGAGGGTAAAGCAAAAATCGATTTTATGGTTACCCACCGCTTCAGTTTAGACCAGGCCAAAACCGCTTTCGACCTCGTCGCCGCCTACCGCGACGGCGTCGTCAAGGCAATGATTCGATTGTAGAATTATGAACGCCGCAAGCATAGTCAGTATAGGAAATGAACTGTTAAACGGCCACACGACCGATACCAACGCGACTTATATCTGTCAGCAGTTGCTTTCTATTGGTATCCCGGTCGTAAGCGTTTATACCGTCGGCGATGATATTCACAAAATAGTTGCGGCGTTAAAAAGGGCAGCCGATGACGCTGATATTGTAATAGCAACAGGGGGGCTTGGCCCGACCGATGACGACATCACGCGTCAGGCGTTCGCGGAATATTCAGGCGTAAAACTTCAAATCGATTCGGCTCTCCTGGATAAAATCCGCGAATTCTTTGCCAAAAGAAATACGCAAATGCCTGAGAAAAATACCATTCAGGCCTGCATTCCGCAAGGTGCATCGCCAATCGAAAATCCCCTGGGAACTGCGCCAGGTATATTAGTCGAGAAGGGGGGTAAAACGCTGTTTGCCCTGCCAGGCGTGCCTTTTGAAATGAAACAGATGTTTGAAAGTTTTGTCCTTGCTCATTTGAAAAGGCAGGGGGGAGAGAGGTTTGTCGTCATTAGAAAAGTCAGGTGCTTTGGTGAAGGTGAGTCAGCTATCGCTGAGAAGCTGGGCAATCTGATGGAGCGTTCAAGAAACCCGATTATCAATTCGACTGTCGATGCCGGCGTTATAACCCTTCACATTGTTGCATCCGCGATTGATAAACAGCAGGCGGAACAATTGGCGCAAAATGATTTGGAGAACCTTCGTTCGCTATTAGGCGATTTGATTTTCGGAATCGATGAACAAACCCTGCCTGAGGTGGTAGGGCAGCAATTGGCCCGGCTTCATAAAACCGTGGCCGTCGCGGAATCCTGCACGGGAGGTCTCGTGGCAAAACTCCTGACCGACATTCCCGGCTCAAGCGAATATTTCACTGGCGGCTGGGTAACTTACAGCAATAAGGCAAAAGTCGAGCAGCTCGGCGTATCAGCCCGGCTTATCGAGCAATTTGGCGCCGTTTCAGAACAGGTCGCTTCCGCGATGGCGCAGGCCGCAAAAAATAAGGCACAAACCGATTTCTCTATCGCCATAACCGGTATCGCAGGCCCCGCAGGAGGCACCGAACAAAAACCCGTCGGGCTGGTATATATAGCGGTTACGACCTATAATGATTGCATTACGAAGCGTTTTTTGTTTCCTCATTCCAGGGGTATCGTACGGCTAAGAGCGGCATTAACGGCACTGAATATGCTTCGTTTGGCACTGAAGGGTTGACTTGGCTTGGTAAAATTGCTAAAATAATAATTGAAACGCGTTTGTAGATATTTATGGCTAAGACAGCACGCAGACATTTGGGGGAAATTCTCTTCAAAGCAGGCCTGGTCCAAAAACAGGCGCTGATAGACGCCATTCGCGCAGGCCAGGCGAACCGAAAACGCCTCGGGCAGGTCCTGCTCGAAAAGGGACTTATAGATGAGGAAACCCTCACAAAGGCCATAGCCAAACAATTCGGCCTCAAATACATTCATATAGACCCCAACCAGATAACACCCGATACCCTCAAGCTCATACCGCAGGACCTTATCAAAAAGCATAACGTCCTGCCCATCGGCATGGATAACGGCCGGCTCAAACTGGCCATTACCGACCCGATGGACCTCGACGCGATGGATACGGTCAGATTCAAAACAAATAAAGAGCTCGATTGCTATGTAGCAAGCCCGTCAAGCATACGTTCCTTCGTAACCGATACCCTCGAACAGGCAAATACAGAGGAAAGCGACCGCCTCCGGCACAGTATCGACGCGACAGCCGCGGAGCTTGCCGAGGCAGGCGACGAAATCAAGGCAGAAGTCCTTAAGGCAGGCCAGGTCTCAGGCGCCGACGACGGCCCGGTTGTCCGGCTGGTCAATCTCATTATCGATACCGCCGTAAATATGCGGGCAAGCGATATTCACGTCGAGCCGATGGCCGACAGGGTTAGAATCAGGTATCGTCTCGACGGCGTCTGCTTCGAGAAAGATACCATTCCCAAAAATATGCAGGCGCCCCTTATGACACGTCTTAAAATCCTCGCCGGTATGAATATCGCCGAAAGACGCGTTCCGCAGGACGGGCGTATTAAACGAACTATAGGCAGCCAGGACGTCGATTTCCGTGTCTCGGCCCTTCCGGGAAGCCACGGCGAAAGCGTCGTTATGCGTATTCTTCGACCCGACGCCGTCAATATCGGTATTAAGGCGCTGGGTTTCGAGCCGGACGATTACGACCGTTTCCAGCGTATTATACGCAGACCAAACGGCATATTCCTCGTTACAGGCCCCACGGGTAGCGGTAAAACAACCACGCTTTACGCAGCCCTTCAGGAGCTGAATAAACCAGATAAGAAAATCATTACCGCCGAGGACCCCATCGAATACAGCTTCGTCGGGATGAACCAGTGCCAGGTCCGTGACGATATAGGGCTATCCTTCGACAAAATCCTGCGTGCTATGCTGCGCCAGGCCCCTAACGTTATTCTCGTCGGTGAAATTCGCGACGGCGTCGTCGCCGATATCGCGATTCAGGCCGCCTTAACGGGCCACCTTGTTTTTAGCACGCTTCACACAAACGACGCTCCCGGCGCAATTACCCGTCTGATTGATATGGGCGTTAAACCCTTCCTTGTCGCAAGCTCGATTCAGGCGATTATGGCGCAGCGTCTGGTGCGAGTGATATGCAAAAACTGCAAAACAATCGATAAAGACCCTGACCCGCATCATCTCCGGCTGCTTAATATTACCCCCGAAGACCTCGAAAAGCACTCGATTTACAAAGGCGCGGGCTGCACCCAGTGCCAGAATATCGGCTACAAAGGTCGTCAGGCGGTATTTGAAATGGTCGAACTGAACAATGAAGTCAGAGAGCTGGCATTTTCAAAGGCCCCCACCGGGGAATTGCGTAAGGCCTGTATTGCCGGCGGTATGAAAACTCTTATGGAGGATGGCAAACTCAAGATATTTAGAGGAGTTACTACCCCGGCCGAAGTTGCCGGAATTGCCCAGATTGAAGGCGTGGTATCCTGATGTATCTGTTTTTGCGAAAATAAAAAATGGCCACTGTAAACATAGACCGGCTTCTTCAGGCGTGTATAACAATGGGGGGCTCCGATATTCATATAACCACCGGAAGGCCTCCCGTTCTCAGAATCGACGGCAAACTGCGTTCGCTCGAAACCAAGGTTCTCGAGCCGGATGATTCCTTCGCCCTTATGAAAAGCATCACTCCCGAACGTAACCAGCAGGAGCTTCAGGAAGAGGGCGGCACCGACTTCGGTTTCGCTTATGGCGAGGCAGGACGCTTTCGTGTCTCGGTTTTCAAGCAAAAAGGTAATGTCGCCATAGTTCTTCGTCTAATTCCATCCCGGCTGCTTACTTTCCAGGATTTAGGCCTGCCGGAGATTTGCGCGGCCCTATGCAGGCGTCCGAGAGGTATGTTTCTCGTTACAGGCCCGACAGGAAGCGGTAAAACCACCACCCTGGCCACAATGATTAACTATATCAACGAAAACCTCGACCGCCACATAGTAACGGTCGAAGACCCTATCGAATATTACCATAACCATAAAAAATCTGTAATTAACCAGCGTGAAGTAGGTGTTGACGTTCCGAGTTTCGCGGAAGCCCTCAGGCGCGTATTGAGAATGGACCCCGACGTTATTCTCGTCGGCGAGTTGCGAGACCTTGAGACAATCGAGGCCGCTGTCAGGGCCGCTGAAACAGGACACCTGGTTTTCAGTACAATTCATACAACCAGTGCCTCAGGCACGGTTACCAGAATTATTGACGTATTTCCCGTTGACCAGCAGGAACAGATTAGGGTTCAGTTGAGTGCGAATCTTATAGCGGTATTAAGCCAGGCACTTTGCCCCTTAGCTACCGGCAAAGGTCGTGTAGCGGCCTACGAATTTATGGTTGTTACCCCCGCTATCGCCAATCTTATCCGTGAAAATAAGACCTATCGTATCGATTCGAGCATCCAAACAGGCAAAAAACTCGGTATGCAGCTCCTCGATGACCATCTTTGGCAGCTTTATGAGATTGGCAAGATTACGATGACTGAAATGCTCGATAAAGCCAGAATGCCTGCTGAACTTCACGATAAAGCGATGGCCCGGCTTAAAACCCTAAAGCCGCACGAAAGACCCACGGGGGAGGAAGAAGATTTTGGGCCGATATTGAGAACATAGTGCCTGGAATTCGTTGTTTTGGACTCACAAAAACAATCGTTTATATCGGTCCTTAATTTCACAACGGCGTTAAAAACCAGTGGAATTATTTGAAAATATGTCCAGATAACCGTATGTCCAAGTGCTAAATACTTGACATAAAGCGTATTAGAGCGATATAATGAAAGCCGAAGGTATAAATTATGACCGAGGCGCAGTAGTAAGGAAAAAGATATGGATAAGCTACCGCCAATAGAACAGTTGAGAGGCAGACCGTTAGGCCGGGTGTTGATTAAGATGGGGGTTTTGACCCGCGAAAAGGTCCATCAATGCCTCGAAATCCAGAAGCAAAGACAGAATCAAAGCCATAAAACCGTTCCGCTGGGAGAGATTTTTCTTGAATTAGGGCTTGTTGACGCAAAGCAGCTTAATATTGCCCTTGCCGCCCAGCACGGGATGGAAAATGTTAATTTAGACAACCTTGATATCCCGCCTAATGTTCTTGAAAAAATATCAGGCCAGATGGCCAAGACCTATCGGGCATTACCAATAGAGTTCAAGGCACAGACAAATGAGCTGGTCGTGGCCGTTGATAAGGCGGAGAATTTCAGGGCTACCGATGACTTAAGCTCGCTTTTAGGGATGAAAGTCAGCGCTAAAATAGCCGACCCCAAGCAGTTGGAGGCGGCGTTAGCCAAACATTATCAGCAGAAGGACGAAGGCCAGGGGATAAACGAGCTTATAAGCGAGATTCAGGAAGACGGATTCTTGGCAGAATTTGAGGGCCGCGACCAGAGTATCGACCTCGATGAGCTAAAGGAGCTTTCAGAATCCAATCCCGTCAAAAAGCTTTTAAACCTGGTCTTAATGCAGGCAATACGCGATAAGGCCTCGGATATCCATTTTGAGCCGTTCGAGAGCGAATACAAGATGCGTTACAGGATCGACGGCGTTCTTTATGAAATGGTGCCTCCGCCAAAGCACATAGCCGCGGCGTTAAGCTCGCGTATAAAGGTTATGGCCAGTTTGGATATCGCCGAAAGGCGTCTGCCGCAGGATGGACGTATTTCTCTTACGGTGCAGAACAATCCCGTGGACCTTCGTGTAAGCGTGCTGCCGACAATGTACGGCGAAAGCGTTGTGCTGCGTATCCTCGACCGCAGCCAGATGCAGCTTGACCTCGAAAAGCTGGGTTTCAGGGCCGAAGAACTTAATATGGTGCGCCAGCTTATTCACAAGCCCAACGGAGTTATATTTGTAACCGGCCCCACGGGCAGCGGCAAAACAACGACGCTTTACGCGGCATTGAATGAGCTAAACGATATCGAGTCCAAAGTCATCACGACCGAAGACCCGATAGAATACGATATTGACGGTATCATCCAGGTGCAGATGAAGCCGGATATCGGGGTAACATTCGCGAAATGCCTGCGTTCGATTTTGCGTCAGGACCCGGACGTGATAATGGTCGGAGAAATCCGCGACCTTGAGACGGCCGAAATAGCCGCACAATCCTCGCTGACGGGGCACATCGTATTTACGACGCTTCACACAAACGACGCTCCCAGCTCAATCGCGCGTCTTTTGGATTTCGGAATTGAGCCGTTCCTTGTTACAGCGACCGTCGAAGGCATCGTCGCACAGCGGCTGATAAGAAAGATATGTGAAAACTGCAAAACGGCTTTTGAGCCGAGCGAAAGCCAGCTTATGGAGCTTGGCCTGTCGCTTGAAGACACCAAAGGCAAACGCTTCTATTATGGCCGGGGCTGCCAGAGATGCAACAACACAGGATACAAGGGCCGAACGGCTATTTTCGAGGTTATGACTTTCAACGACGAGATACGGGAATTGATTATGAACCACGCGTCAACCAACGTTTTGCGGACTGCCGCCCAGAAGGCGGGGATGAGGTTGCTGCGGGACGCGGGTTTGTCGGCTATTTATGACGGTGTTTCCACGATTGACGAGGTAGTCAAGGAAACAATTGCAGCAAGCGAATAAAACAAAAAATATTCGGGATTGAACCTGATGAAAACAGAAGAGGTTACAATAACAGTAGGAGGTAAATACTATGCCGCTGTTTAAATATGAAGCCCTTGATTCGCAGGGAGTGGCGATAAAAAATGAGGTGGAGGCGTTAAGCCAGAAGGAAGCGGTAAGCAAGATACGCAATATGGGCTATTTCCCGACCAAGGTAATGGCCGCGGGGGGGATGAAAAAGCCGACAGCCGCTGCGGCAGCGCCGAGAAGAAGACGCGGCGCCGGCGGTAAGGTCAAGGTCAAGCTGATTACCCAGTTTGCCCGCCAGTTGTCGACGCTTCAGGACGCGGGATTGCCCATTTTAAGGTCGCTGCGAATTCTGCAGGAACAGCAAAAGGCCGGGACGTTTAAGCGTGTCATCGGCTATGTCGCCGACGATATCGAGGGCGGAGCGACGTTGTCCGAGGCGTTGAGCAGATTCCCGAAATGTTTCGACCGGCTGCTTGTCGGTATGGTGGCGGCAGGCGAGACGGGCGGCGTGCTGGACCTGATTTTGTCGCGTGTCGCCGACTTTATGGAAAAGGCGCAGAAACTGAAAGCCCGCGTCAAAGGCGCGATGGTTTACCCGATAGTCGTGTTAGGCGCGGCCTTTACGATTTTGCTGCTTTTGATGACGTTCGTTATTCCGAAGTTCAAAGACGTCTTGCAGGAAATGATCGAAGGCGACCTTCCTTTGATTACACAATACGTGCTTGCCGCGGCCGACTGGATTGCCAAGGACTTCGGCTGGGCGGTGCTGTGCGGCGTGCCCTTCGGTTTTGTCTTTTTGACCCGTTTTATAAGAAGGTTCCGCGTCGGCAGATACATCTTAGACAGTATCAGGTTACGCTTACCCGTTATCGGCCAGCTCAGTAAAAAAATCGCCATTACCCGATGGACCAGGACTTTAGGCACGCTTATCGGGGCGGGCGTTCCGATTCTCGACGCGATTAACGTAACCAGCGAGACGGCCGGAAACGAGGTCTTTTCGAGGATGCTTATCAACGTCCAGAACTCAATCAGGCAGGGCGACACCTTCGCCGCTCCTTTGAAACAGTCCAAAACGGTTGACCTTATCGTTGTTAACATGGTGGCCGTCGGCGAGGAAACAGGCGATTTGGACAAGATGCTGCTCAAAGTCGCCGACAACTTCGACGAACAGGTTGACGTGCTGGTGGCGTCCCTGATGCATTTGCTCGAACCGATTATGATTCTGTTTTTAGGCGTCGTGGTTATGACGATAGTGCTTTCGGTGTTTTTACCGATGATAAAGATTATTTCCGGCTTAAGCGGCCAGTAAGCGACCGGGGCTAATCAAGAAACCAAAATCCGGCTTAAATAAGGATGGAAGGAGAATAAAAGTGAAAACGGTAAGCGACAACTCGAAACCCAAGACCGGCTTTACGATAGTGGAGCTGTTGACGGTGATGAGCATAATAATCCTGCTCATCGGCCTGCTCGTGCCGGCCTTAAACCGCGTGAGGCGTTACGCCCAGAACGTAAAGCAAAACGCCCAGTTCCACGCCATAGCCGTGGCGCTCGAATCATTCAACGCCGAGAACGAGGCCTACCCCGATTCCAACGGCTGGGACGACGATACGCCTTCCCGTCCTTATTGCGGGGCGATGAAGCTGGCTGAGGCAATGGTGGGCCAGGACCTCAAGGGCTTCAATCCCAAATCGAGATTCAGAAGAAGCGGTTATCCGAATTTAACGCCTCCCCCCGCGCTTTGGGACGGGATGCCATACCCGCCATATAATACTATCGGTGTTACAGCAGACGCCCCGGGATATACCGAAAACCTCAAATCGAGAAAGAAGTATTTGCAGCTTGAAAACGCCAATGCCTTCCAGCTTGCGGATATTTACGAGCAGGGCGTTATAACCGGAGCCGGTTATGACCCGAATACGTTTGTTTTGTGTGATATCTATACCCGGGTAACAAACAAAAAAACGGGCAAGAAAATGGGAATGCCAGTGCTTTACTACCGGGCCGATACGACAAAGACCAAATTTCCGCCTGCCGGTCAAGCCAGGATTACGACCCAAGCTGAGCTTATCCAGAATGCATATATCTATAATGCCTATGACAACCAGAATCTTATTGATATCAGATTGCCCTGGTCCCCCGGCGGCCCTGCGCATCCGCTCGGAATGAGTGGAACCACGTCAACAGGCATAGATGTTACTACGGTATGGCCTAACAGCTTTTATGACATTATAAGAAACAAAAAAGTACCAAGCGGAGACAGGCCATACAGGGAGGATTCCTACATACTGCTTTCGGCGGGTTTCGACGGGGAATACGGAACAAGCGATGACATATTTAATTTCGGCGATTAAGTTTTAAGGGTTCTAAGGATGGGGATGAAAAGCTGGATAATAATATCAGCGATAACAGTTTTGTGCTGCGGCGTAAGCCGCGGGGCGGTTTCTATCGTGAAAAACGGAAGCTTCGAAAACGA
>Ga0105104_10000791_pt1 | contig 24571 bp, 21 predicted proteins | sample PPLLaktember2015_3_FD_87034 | JGI IMG/M metagenome (GOLD analysis project Ga0105104, IMG submission 87034) | Freshwater sediment microbial communities from Prairie Pothole Lake near Jamestown, North Dakota, USA - PPLs Lake P7 Core (6) Depth... | ecosystem: Environmental > Aquatic > Freshwater >...
AGGCGGGCGGCGACGCCGAGCCCCACGAGCGCCGGCACGTTCTCGGTTCCCGCGCGCCGTCCGCGCTCCTGCCGGCCCCCCGTCACGGGGCTGGCCATCGCCGTGCCCCGGCGCACCCAGAGGGCGCCGGCGCCCTTGGGCCCGGAGAACTTGTGGCCGGTCAGCGTGAGCAAATCCACGCCGAGCGCCTTCACGTCCACTGGCATCTTCGCGACGGCCTGCACCGCGTCGGTGTGAAACAGCGCGCCGCGTTCACGCGCAAGCGCCGCCAGTTCGCGCACGGGCTGCACGACGCCCGTCTCGTTGTTCGCCAGCATGACGGAGACCAGCGCCACCTCGTCGTCCAGCAACGGGGCGAGCGCCTCCGGCGCCACGATCCCCCGCCCGTCCACCGGAACGATCGCGACAGGCCAGCCTCGCTTGCCGAGCGCACGGGCGGTGTTGATGACCGCTTCGTGTTCGACGGCCCCCACCACGATGCGCCGGCGCTTTCGGCCTTCGCTCGCCTCGGCCACGCCTCGTAGCGCGAGGTTGTCGGCCTCCGTGCCGCCGCTCGTGAACACCACCTCCCCGGGGTCGGCGCCAATGAGGGCGGCGACCTCCGACCGGGCGGTGTCCAACTCGCGGCGGGCGAGCTGGCCGGCCGCGTGGATGCTCGAGGGGTTGCCGAAGACGGTGGCCGACGCCCGCGCTACCGCCTCGACGACCGCGGCGGCCGGGGGGGTGGTGGCGTTGTGGTCGAGATAAATGGGGGAGCCCATGGACGATCTGATGGTGGGGAAGCGGAACCCATAGGATCATAGCATCCGCGCAAACCCTCGACAACAAAGGGACTAGACAAGCCAGATCCCTCCCAATATACTGGCCAAGCTTCTTCCCTCAGCACACCATCGGCTGCCAAGCCGGGCGCCGTAGGTTTCAGTCGAGCACGACCCGAAGTCGGAGGTTCAAATGTGGAAACGTGACGAGAGCGTGCGGCCGCCGACCGGCCGCGACGCCGCGGGTGTTCCTGCGCCCGCGGCACCGCCGAGCACGCCCGGTGCCAGCCAGGCGCCCGGGCCGATTACGGAGACCAAGCGCCACATGGATACGAGAGACGTTGTGAATATTGGAAAATCAGTCGTCATCAAAGGTGAGTTGAACGGCTCCGAGGACTTGACCGTCGAGGGCCACGTCGAGGGCCGGATCGAGCTCAAGGAGCACGTCCTCACCATCGGTCCGCACGGGCGGATCAAGGCCGAGATCCACGCCAAGTCAGTGATCGTGCTCGGCGAGGTCACCGGCAACATCGCGGCCAGCGAGAAGGTCGATATCCGCGACAACGGGTCGGTGGACGGCGACATCGTGTCCCCGCGCGTGGCGATCGCCGAGGGCGCGCACTTCCGTGGCAGCGTGGACATGCAGCGCAAGGCCGACAAGCCCGCCGCGGCGGCGCCCGCCAAGGCCGATGTCAAGCCCGCGCCCGCCCCGCCGGCGGTTGCGAAGGCCGGCGTCTAGCCGCAAACACACACGGGTTGAGAGCCGGTGGCCGGTGGCTGGTGGCTCGTTCACGGGTGTCGCGCCCTGGCGTGATGTCGTGAACCACTGGCCACTTGCCGCTCGCGCCCAGCCACGACGTCCTGCACTGTGAGAGGCACTCCGAACGTGACGGGTTTCCTGTCCCGCTTCGGCCCCCGGCGCGACGCCGATCCCGAGTCGGCGCCGGCTTCGACCGGCGTGGACCGCGATCCGGTCGTGGGCACGAAGGCGTTGAAGAAGTTCATCGGCTGTCTGAGATCCCGGCCGTCGCCGGTGGTCCTCGACCTCGGGCCCGTCGTGGGTTCGAACATCAGTTTTTTCGGCGAGCAGCTGGGCTGCAAGATCTTCGTGGAGGACGTCTTCGCGGACCTCGATCGGCACCAGCGCGAGAAGCGCCTGCAGGAGCTCCCGGCGTACCTCCACAAGCGGTTCCCGCAGGCCGACGCGAGCGTGGACGGCATCCTCTGCTGGGACGCGTTCGACTTCCTCGACAAGGCGTCGGCGCAGGCGCTGGCCGACCAGCTGTCGCGAATCCTGGGCGTGAACGGAGCGCTTTTCGGGTTCTTTGGCACGTCGCGGCCAACCGAGTCGCGCTTCACCAAGTTCGTGGTGGTGGACGACCAGAACCTGCGGCATCGGCCGTACTCGACGCCCCGAATGCGGCAGGCAGTGCTGCAGAACCGGGATATCATCCGGCTGTTCGAGCGCCTCAGGGTCTCCGACTCGTTCCTGCTGCAGAGCCACGTGCGGGAGATCCTGTTTCGCAAGCCGGAGTACCCGACGTCTTAGAAGGCTCCGGGCTCAAGGCTCACGGCTCAAGTGTCCGGCTCGAGGTTCTGGGTCAGACACGGCCGTGAGCCCTGAGGCCTGAGCCTCGAGCCCTCTGATGCGCCCTGTTGTCGCCCTGCTCACCGACTTCGGCGTCCGCGACCACTACGCGGGGACGATGAAGGGCGTGGTTCTCGGGATCTGCCCCGACGCCACGCTCGTGGACATCTCCCACGAGCTCCCCCCGCACGATCTGCTCTCGGCCTCGCTCGAGCTGGCCGCGTGCTACCGGTACTTCCCGTCGGGCACCGTCTTCCTCGTGGTCGTGGACCCGGGCGTGGGTTCGAACCGACGGGCGCTGGCCGCCGAGGCTGGCGACTACCGCTTCGTGGCGCCGGACAACGGCGTCCTCACGGCCGTCTTCAAGGAGACCCCGCCCAAGCGGGTGGTCGAGCTGACCGAGCGGCGGTACGCGCGTCCGACCGTCAGCCGCACGTTCGAGGGACGCGACCGCTTCGCGCCGGCCGCGGGCTGGCTCGCGAAGGGCACCGAGGTCCGCGCCCTCGGCCGCGGCCTCACAGATTTCCAGGTGCTCGCCATCCCCGACCCCGAGGTGACGCCCGACGAGATCCGCGGCGAGGTGCTGCGGGTGGACCGCTTCGGGAACCTCATCACCAACATCGACCGCCGCGCCTTCGACCGCCTGGTGCGCACGGGCGGTACCCTTCAGCTGCAGGCGGGCGGCCGCGACGTCGCCCGACTGGTGAACACGTACGCCGAGGTGGCGCAGGACGAAGTGGCGGCCCTCTTCGGCAGCAGCGACCACCTGGAGATCGCGGCCAACAGCGCGAGCGCGGCGGACCGGCTGCAGGTCACGCGCGGCGCGTCCGTGCTCGTCCGCATGGTGGACCGCCAGTGATGCTCCCATGAACTTCGACCTGAACGACGAACACCGCCTCCTGGAGCAATCGGTTCGCGAGTGGGCCGGCCGCGAGGTCGCGCCCCGCATCCGCGAGCTGGACCGCCAGCATCGCTTCGACCCCGCCATCTTCCCGCAGATGGCCGCGCTCGGCCTGCTGGGCGTGTCGCTGCCCGCCGAGTACGGCGGCAGCGGCACCGACTACCTCAGCCTCGGCCTCGCGAGCGAGGAACTCGAGTACGTGGACACGTCGCTGCGCGTGATCCTCTCCGTGCACGTCGGCTTGAACAGCCTCACGCTGCTTTCGTGGGGCACCCAGGAGCAGAAGCAGCGCTACCTGGTCCCGCAGGCCGCGGGCCGGAAGATCGCGACCTTCGGCCTCACCGAGCCGTCGGCCGGCAGCGACGCGAGGGGCATCCAGTCGGTGGCCATCAAGCGCGGCGACCGTTACTACCTGACCGGCGAGAAGATGTGGATCTCGCTCGCCGACGTGGCCGATCACTTCCTCGTGTTCGCCTGGTCCGATCTCGAGAAGAAGAAGAAACGCGATCCCTCCGGCATCTCGGCCTTCGTGGTGGAGCGCGCATCCGCGGGGTTCTCGAGCGGGACGCTCAAGGAGAAGTGGGGAATCCTCGCGGGCAACACCGGCTTCTTCAAGATGGAGGAGGTCGAGGTCCCCGAGGAGAACATCGTCGGACGGCCGGGCGAGGGCTTCAAGATTGCCATGTTTGCCCTCGACCAGGGCCGTTTCACGGTGGCGGCCGGGGCCACCGGCCTCATCCGCGCGTGCCGCGACGCGTCGGTCAAGTACGCCCGGGAGCGGACCGCCTTCGGCGTCGAGATCGGCCAGCACCAACTGGTCAAGGAGATGATCGCGCAGATGGAGTCCGACTACCAGGCGGCGCGGCTCCTCTGGTTGCGCGCGGGCTGGCTGAAGAACGTGGGGCGCCGCAGCACGCGCGAAACCGGCCTCGCCAAGTGGTTCGCCACCGTCGCGTCCGAGCGCGCCGCGAGCGACGCGGTGCAAGTGCACGGCGCCAACGGGTACTCGGACGAGTACCCGGTCGGCCGCTTCTACCGCAACTGCAAGGGCGCCGTGATCTACGAGGGCACACGCGAGATCCACAAGCTGATGCAGGCCGACTACCTGCTCGGCTACCGGGCCGACCGCCCGACGCGCTGCGAGCTCCCGCCGTACCGCGCGGCCGATCTCGCCGGGGAGTAGCTGCGTGGACACCGACCTCTCGCTCGAGTTCCTGCGCGTCGTCGAACGCGCCGCGATTGCCTGCGCGCAGACGATGGGGCAGGGAGACCGTCCGCGTTCCGACCAGATGGCCGTCGAGTCGATGCGGCGCGACATGGACGCGCTGCCGATCGACGGCACCGTCGTCATCGGCGAGGGGGAGCGCGACGAGGCGCCGATGCTCTACATCGGGGAGCGGGTCGGCCAGGCGCACCTCGACGCCGGCGCGGGCCGGAAGCACCCGAAGGTGGACATCGCCGTCGACCCGCTGGAGGGGACGAACCTCTGCGCGATGGGCGCACCGGGGGCCATCTCGGTCCTTGCCGCCTCCGGCCCCGGCGGCCTGCTCCACGCGCCCGACCTGTTCATGGAGAAGCTGATCGTCGGCCCGCGGTCGAAGAACTCCGTGGACCTCGACGCCCCGGTGGCCGACAACCTGAAGGCGATCGCTACGTGCCTCGACCGGGACGTGGAGGACCTCGTGGTGGTGGTGATGGACCGCCCGCGCCACGAGCGCCTGATTGCGGACATCCGCACGGCGGGGGCGAGGATCCGGCTGATCACCGACGGCGACCTTTCGGCCGGCATCACCGCCGCGGTCGTCGGCAGCGGCGTCCACGCGGTGATGGGCATCGGCGGGGCGCCCGAGGGTGTGTTGACCGCCGCCGCGATGCGATGCCTCAACGGCGAGATCTTCGGCCGCCTCGTCATGCGCAAGCCCGAGGACGAGCGGCGCTGCCACGAGATGGGCATTGCCGACGTGCGTCGCGTGTTCCGGGCCGCGGACCTCGCGTCGGGCGAGAACATCATCTTCGCCGCCACCGGCGTCACGGACAGCACGCTGATGAAGGGCGTCCGGTTCTTTGGCGACGGCATCAGGACCAGCTCGCTGGTGATGCAGACGACGCCGCACCTGATCCGCTTCATCGACAGCATCTACGTCCAGGACGGGCAGGACGTCCGGATCCGGTTCTGATGCGGGGAGCGGCGCAGGACGCCCGAAGCTGGCGCAACCTGTTCACCCTCACGACCGCCGCGTTCGTCGGCTACACGGGCTTCACGCTCGTGATGCCGTTCCTCCCGATCTACATCTCCCAGCTCGGTGTCCAGGATGTCGGCGAGGTCGCCATGTGGTCCGGCCTCAGCCTGGGCGTGACGCCTGCGCTCACGGCCCTGCTCTCGCCGGCCTGGGGCCGGCTGGCCGACCGCGTCGGCCGGAAGCTCATGCTCGAGCGCGCGCTTGCGAGCTTCGTCGTCGTGATGACCCTGATGGCGTTCGTGCGAAGGCCGTGGCAGGTGTTCGCGCTGCGCGCCGTCCAGGGCCTCTTCGCGGGGTACGGCGGGCTGACGATCGCGATGGCTGCCGAATCCGCGCCCCGCGAGCGGATGCCCGCCGCGATCGGCATGGTGCAGAGCGCGCAGCGGCTCGGCCCGGCGATCGGGCCGGTCATCGGCGGGGTCCTCGCGGGACTGGTCGGCCTGCGGCGGGCGTTCCTGGTGACCGCTGGCGTCTACGCCCTCGCGCTGGCGCTCGCGGTGGTCTTGTACGTCGAGCCCCGCACACGCCGGGCGTCGGGCGAGGAGCGGGGCATGGGCACGGGGTCGCGGGACATTCTGCGACTGCCGAACTTCGCCCTGCTCCTCGCGGTGATCTTCGGAATCCAGTACGCGGACCGAAGCCTGGCGCCAATCCTCCCGCTCTACGTCGTGGGCCTCGGGGTCCCGACGGGGCGGGCGCCGCTCGTGTCGGGCCTGTTGTTCTCGGTGGTCGCCTGCGCCGCCGCGGTGGGGCACAACCTGGGTGGCCGGCTACTGAAGCGGATGACGGCGCGCGATCTCATCACGCTGGGCAGCACCGTCGCGGGCGCGGCAATCGTCGGGTTCGCGCTGGGGCACGACATCCTCGCCCTGGGCGTCGCGATTGGCGCCTTCGGGCTTGGGGTCGGTTTGGCGATGACGGCTGCATTCACCGCGGCCGGCCTGGTGGTTCCCGTCGGGGCAAATGCCACGGCGTTCGGGTTTCTCAACGGCGCGGCGCTGGCCGCGCTCGCGGTCAGTCCCGTGCTCAGCGGGATCATCGGTGGCAGCAGCATGCCGGCCGTGTTCGCGCTCGACGTCGCGATCGCGGCGCTGGTCGTGCTCGGCGTGCGGCGCTGGATGCTGGAGCCGGGAGGGCACCCGCAGCAACGGGGTGGGGAGACTTTGCCGCCGGAATCGCAAGCAGAGTCTCCCGACCCCCTATAATCAGGGCGTGGCTGTCGAACGCTGGGTCGTCTCGCCGCTCGATCCGGATCCCGGTGTCCTTGCCCGCGCGGCCGGCGTGCTGCGCGCCGGCGGCGTGATTGTCTTCCCGACGGACACGCTCTACGGCCTGGCCGCCGATCCGCGGAACCCGGCGGCGGTCGCCGCCGTCTTCCGGGTGAAGGGACGGGGGCCGGACGAGCCGCTGCCGCTGGTGGCGGCCGACGTGGGGCAGGTGGAAGGCGAGGCTGCCGTGATGAGCCCGCTGGCGCGGCGGCTCGCCGAACGCTTCTGGCCGGGCCCGCTGACGCTGGTGCTGGCGGCTCGAACGACGCTGGCGCCGTCGGTCACCGCGGGCACCGGGACCGTGGCGATCCGCGTGCCCGATCACGTGGTGGCGCGGCGGCTGACGGCGCTGGCCGGGTTTCCGCTCACCTCCACGAGTGCGAATCGCTCGGGGTTCCCGGCGGCGGCGACGGCGGTCGAGGCGGCCGCCGGACTCGAGGAGGGCCTGGCTGGCGTGCTCGACGCCGGCATCACGCCCGGCGGAGCGCCCTCGACGATCGTGGACGCGCGGGGTGACGAGCCGCGGCTGGTCAGGGCCGGCGCGATAGCGTTCGAACGGGTGCTGGAAGCGTTGAGAGTCGAGGGTTGAGAGTCCGGGTCGTGATCAGCCGGCACGCGTGCGCGTCGCGTGTGCCCACGGTCGAGGGGCGAAGGCCAAAGGGTTGACGTGGCGCGTGTTCAACCCTGAACCGTGAACCCTGAACCGCTAACCGTACGTGACCGCATGAAGACACACCGTCCGGCCGATGCCGGGGAACGAGCCGCGCTCGTCGGGTTGATCACCGGCCCCATCCGGCGGGCCGACGCGGACCGCTCACTCGACGAACTGGCGGGCCTCGCCGCCGCAGCGGGAGCCAGGGTCGTCCTTCGCGTCCTCCAGGAGCGCGAGCGACCGGACGCGGCGACGTTTCTCGGCAGCGGGAAGCTGAAGTCGCTGGCCGCCGCGTGCGAAGAGACCGGTGCGGGCCTCGTCGTTTTCGACAACGAGCTGTCACCCGCGCAACTCCGCCAGATCGAGGCACGCCTCGACCTGAAGGTCGTCGATCGCACGCAGCTGATCCTCGACATCTTTGCCGCGCGCGCCAGGACGCGTGAAGGCAAGCTGCAGGTGGAGCTGGCGCAGCTGAAGTACCTGATGCCCCGGCTGGTCGGCGGGAGCGACTGGCTGTCACGCCTGGGCGGCGGCATCGGCACGCGGGGCCCCGGCGAGACCAAGCTCGAGGTGGATCGCCGGAAGATCCGGCAGCGAATCGCCAGCCTGGGACGGGAGATCGACGTGGTCCGCCAGCGCCGCCTCCAGCTCCGCGAGCGGCGGCACAAGGCGGCCGTGCCGACGGTGGCGCTGGTCGGCTACACCAACGCCGGCAAGACCACCCTGTTCAACCTGCTCACCGGCGGTTCCGCCGTCGCTTCCGACGCATTGTTCGTCACGCTGGACCCACTCGTCCGCCGGGTGCGCCTGCCCGACCGCCGCGAACTCCTGGTCTCCGACACGGTCGGCTTCATCGACCGCCTCCCGACCACCCTCGTGGCGGCGTTTCGCGCGACGCTCGAGGAAGTGGCGGCCGCCGACCTGCTCCTTCACGTGATCGACGCCGCCAGTCCCGGGCGGGAGCACCGCATATCAGCCGTGCGCCGGACCCTCGAGGCCGTGGAAGCCGCGGAGGTGCCGGTGCTCGACGTGTACAACAAGTGCGATCTGATCGAGGAGGCCGAGCGGCTGCGGCTGCAGCGGCAGGACCCGGACGCGCTGTGCATCTCCGCGACCACGGGGCTCGGGCGAGGGGAACTGCTCGACGCCATCACCGCGCGCCTTGCGCTGGACGTGAGGCGCCTCGTGGCGCAGTTCGACCCGGCCGACGAGGCCGATCGGGGCCGCCTGGCGCAGGTGTACCGCTACGGTCGCGTGCACCAGCACGTCGAGCACGACGGCCGCGTGACTATCGAGGCGGACGTGCCGACGAGGCTCTGGTCGCGGCTCCAGGCTTCGGTGGGGAGGGCGGATGCCTGAGAAGATCAGTGGACGCTGGTCAGTGGTCAGTGGTCGGTGGATCACGGGTGTCACGCTGACCGGTGACCGGTCGATCACGGGTGTCACGCTGACCGGTGATCGGCGGACCACGGGCGCCACGCCGGCCAGTGTCCAGCGGATCACGCGTGACAGGCTGGCCACTGTCCACTGGCCACTGGCCACTCTCGTCCTCGTCCTCGTTCTGGCGGCCTGCGCCCCCCGCCTGGTGCCCGCCCCCGTGGTCACCGCGCCGGCGTATCCCGACTTCGTCTTCCCCGCGGTACCTCCCGCGCTCCAACGCGAGCCGCTCACGCTGCGGCAGCAGCGCGGCTGGCAGTTCCTCCAGGCGGGAGACCTCGACGGCGCAAGGCGCGAGTTCCGGGCGGCGCTGCAGGCCGCGGCCGCCTTCTACCCGGCCGACGCCGGCCTCGCGTACGCCAGCCTGGCGGGGGGCGCAGCCCCCGACGCGCTCGCCCGCTTCGACCACGTGCTGAAGCGGGATTCGCGCTACGTGCCGGCCCTGGTGGGGCGGGGCGACGCGCTGGCGCAGCTCGGAAGGGCAGACGAGGCGGTCGCCAGCTTCGAAGCCGCGCTGGCGGTGGACGCCACGCTCGCCGATGCGAAGCGTCGAATCGAGGCCCTCGCGTTCCGCGCGCAGCAGCAAACGCTGGAGACGGCCCGCAAGGCCGCCGAGGCGGGACGCGTCGAGGACGCGGTGGCCGCCTACCAGCGGGCGATCGCCGCCTCGCCGGAGAGCGGGTTCCTGTACCGGGAACTGGCGGCGCTCGAACGAAAGCACGACCGCGCCGAGGCCGCCCTCGGGCACCTCGAGCAGGCCGTGGCGCTGGACCCGTCCGACGCGCGCTCATGGGCGCAGATTGGGGAACTGCTGGAGCAGTCGGGCGATTTCCCCGGGGCGGTCAGCGCGTACGAGAAGGCGCGGGCCGTCGAGCCCGGTCCCGACCTCGACGCCCGGCTGACACGCGCCCGGCAGGGCGCCGAGCTTGCCCGGCTGCCGGCGGAGTACCGTGACATCGCGAACGCCAACGAGCTGACCCGGGGCCAGCTCGCGGCGCTGCTTGGCGTGCGCCTGGCGACCGTCCTCCGCGAGAGCCAGCGGCGGGAGGGCGTGGTCCTCACCGACGTGCGCGGGCACTGGGCGGCCACGTGGATCATGGCCGCGGTGCGGGCCGGGGTGATGGAGCCTCTCCCGAACCACGCCTTCGCGCCGCGCGGCCTGGTGCGCCGCCTCGACCTCGCCCAGGTCGCAAGCCGGGTGCTCAACGTGATTGCGGTCAGGCGGCCGGCGCTGGCCCGGCAGTGGCAATCCACCCAGCCGCGCGTCGCGGACGTGCCCGCGGCTCACTTGGGATATCCTGCCGTAGCGGCGGTCGTCGCGGCCGGCGCGATGCCGCTCGAGAGCGGCGCCTTTCGGCCGTCGCGGGTGGTCACCGGCGCCGAGGCGGTTGACGTGGTGGGACGGCTCGAGGTGCTGGCGCGATGAACATCAGCCTGACGGTGGCCAACCAGCTGACCCTGCTGCGGCTGCTCCTCATCCCCGTTTTCGTCATCCTCGTCGTCTACGGCTTTCCCGGCTGGGCCCTGGCCATCTTCGCCATCGCCGGCGTCACCGACGCCCTCGACGGCCTGGCCGCGCGACGGGCGGGGCAGAAGACCAGCCTCGGGGCCTGGCTCGACCCGATGGCCGACAAGCTGCTGCTCGTGACCACCTTCGTGGTGCTCACCGTGCCGGGCACCGACCTGGTGAACCGGTTCCCGCTCTGGCTCACGATCCTCGTGATCAGCCGCGACGTGGTCATCGTGACCACGGTGGCCATCGTGAACCTGGTGATGGGGGTGCGGACCTTCACGCCGTCGATCTGGGGGAAAGTGGCGACCGGGGTCTACCTGGTCACGTGCGTGGTGGTGATGTGGTTCAACTACCTGGGCCGCCGGTCGGCGTTGGTGGAACTGGGCATCTGGCTGTCGCTGGTGATCACCCTCGTCTCGGGCTTTCACTACATCGCGCACGCCGCCAGGCTCATCAACGGGCCGCGAACCAAGCCTCCCGTCGGCGGCGCGTCACTTGGCAAGGGACCGGGCCACTGACATCCGTTCGGACGGGCGACCACACAGGGTCGCCCCTCGAACCCTCTCCGGACTAGGGGCCGCCCTATGTGGCGGCCCGCTCCGTTCCTACTTTGCTTCTGAAGTAATCGATCGTGCGCGTGAGCCCTTGTTCGAGCTGCACCTTGGGTTCCCAGCCGAGGAGGGTGCGCGCGCGCGTGATGTCGGGCTGGCGGACCTTCGGGTCGTCGGTAGGCAGCGGCCGGTAGACGATCTCGCTCTTCGATCCCGTCATCCTCACGATCGCCCGGGCCATCTCCTCCACCGTCATCTCGTGCGGGTTCCCGATGTTGACCGGGTCGTTCACGTCCGACCCCATCAGCCGAATCACGCCGTCCACCAGGTCGCTGATATAGGTGAAGCTGCGGGTCTGCGTGCCGTCGCCGAAGATCGTGATGTCCTCGCCTCGCAGGGCCTGCGAGATGAAGGCGGGCACGGCGCGACCGTCGTGGATGCGCATGCGCGGCCCGTAGGTGTTGAAGATCCGCACGATCTTCGTGTCCACCCCGTGGTAGCGCTGGTAGGCCACGGTCATGGCCTCGGCAAACCGCTTCGCCTCGTCGTACACACCGCGGGGGCCGATCGGGTTCACGTTACCCCAGTAGCTCTCCCGCTGCGGGTGCTCGAGGGGGTCCCCGTAGACCTCGGACGTGGACGCGAGGACGAAGCGCGCGCCCTTGGCCTTGGCCAGTCCCAGCGCCTTGTGGGTGCCGAGAGCGCCAACCTTCAGCGTCGGGATCGGCAGCTCCAGGTAGTCGATCGGGCTCGCCGGGCTGGCCCAGTGCAGCACGACGTCCACGGGGCCGTCGATGTAGATGTAGTTCGTGACGTCGTGCTTGATGAAGAGGAAGTCCCGGTTCGCCAGGTGCGAGATGTTCGCGATGTCGCCGGTCAGCAGGTTGTCGATGCCGACGACGGAGTAGCCGAGGTCCAGCAGGGTTTCGGCCAGGTGGGAGCCGATGAACCCGGCGGCACCGGTGATGACGATACGTGGTTTGCTCATAACCTCTCGAATTGAGAATTGAGAACTAGGAATTGAGAATGGAGAAGGTGAGACGGGGAGGGCGTCACACTGGCCGGCAGCGGTCTTTCTTCTCAATTCTCAACTCTACATTCCATTCTCCATTCTCCAGCTTCAGTACGCCTGCTTGATCAGGCCGCGGACGACGGTCAGCCACATGATCTTGAGGTCGAGGCGCAGCGACCAGTTGCCGATGTAGTACAGGTCGTACTCGATCCGCTTCTCGATGGACGTGTTTCCGCGCCAGCCGTTCACCTGGGCCCAGCCGGTGATTCCTGAGCGGACCTTGTGGCGCAGCATGTACTGCGGGTAGCGCTGCTTGAACTGCTGCACGAAGTAGGGGCGCTCGGGGCGCGGGCCGACCAGCGACATGTCGCCCTTCACCACGTTCCAGATCTGCGGTAGCTCGTCGAGGTCGAACCGCCGCAGCAGCCGGCCCACCGGCGTGCAGCGCGGGTCGTCCTCCTCGGCGAAGATCGGCCCGGTCTCGCGCTCCGCGTCCGAGAACATCGAGCGGAACTTGAACACGGTGAACGCACGGCCGTCCAGCCCCATGCGCTCCTGCCGGTAGAAGATCGGGCCCGGGGAGGTCAGGCGGACGAGCAGGGCGATGAACGCGAGGGGCAGGGCCAGCAGCACCAGGGCCACGGCCGACAAGAAGATGTCGATGGTCCGCTTCAGCGCGCTGTTGAAGCCCTGGAGCGGCACGTCGTTGATGTTGAGGATGGGGACGCCGTCGAGCTCTTCGAGGCGCGCGCGCAGCGCGATGAACTCGAGGAGGTCTGGCACCACCTTGATGTCCACGCCCTCGCGGCTTGCCGCCTCGATGACCTGCACGACCTTGCCGTGCTCCTCGAGCGGCAGCGCCACGTAGAGGTGATCCACGCGCTCGCGCTGGGTGATCTCCCCGGCCTCCGCCACCGTTCCGAGCAGCGGCAGGCCGCGGTAGCCGAGGTGATCGCCGCCGGCGCGGTCGTCGATGAACCCCACGATCTGGAAGCCGAGTTCCCGGTGCTCGAGGATCCGGTCCGCCACGAGGCGGCCGAGCTCCCCGGCCCCCGCGATCAGCACGCGCTTCAGGCCGATGCCGGCCCGCCACCGCCGCTCGAGTGCCTGACGGATGAGTTCCCGCGAGGCGAACGTCAGCCCGATGTTGAGCACCAGGAAGATCGCCCAGACGATCTGCGAGACCTGGAACGCGCCGACTTCCTTCAGCTCGTTGCTCGCGTAGTAGGCCTGGAAGTAGAGGGTCGCCACCACGCCGAACACCACCGCGAGCACGCTGCCGACGAACACCGCGAAGAAGTCGTCCACCCGCAATCGCCCGCGCCGGAGCCGGTAGAGGCCCTGCAGGTAGTACGCGAAGGGCACGAGGAGCATGATGGCGGGGAGGACCCAGACGTACTGGATGAACGGCGGGTAGCCCTTGGTGACGGGGACCAGGCCCGTCTCGAAGCGCAGCACGTAGGCGAGCACGAACGCCACGCCCGCGAGGAGGGCGTCCGACAGCACGTGGATGGCCGCCAGCAGGCGGTTGTAGCGTTTCACCATGTCACTTGGCCGCGTGCGGTCGCCAGCGTCTCGTCCACGACCGCCGCCATCCGGGAGGCAAACCGCGAACGGCTGAACCCCTCGGCATGGCGCCGGATGGCGCCGGCGTCGAATGGCGCCGCGAGCGCGCGGCGGAGGCCCTCCGCCATCGCCTCGGCCGACCCCGGGGGCACCAGGACCCCCGTCTCGCCGTCCACCACCGTCTCGAGGGCACCGCCGAGGGCGACGGCCACGACCGGGCGGCCGCAGGCCTGGGCCTCGACGGGCACGATCCCGAAGTCCTCCTCGCCCGGCAGGAGGACGGCCGCGGAGGCCCGGTACAACTCCCGGATTTCCTCGTTGCTGCGCGGTCCCATGAACTCCACCTCGGGTCCCGCCTGCCGCCGCAGCCGTGCCAGCTCGGGGCCCTGGCCCACGATGCGAAGCCGGACGCCGGCCAGCCGGCAGGCCTCGATGGCCACGTCGAGCCGCTTGTACGGCACCAGCGCCGAGACGATCAACGCGCCCGATCCGCGGGCGCCGTCGCCAGGGCAAAAGAAATCCGTGTCCACCGGCGGGTGGACGACCGTGGCTCGGCGATTATAGTATCGACCGATCCTCCGCGCAACGTGCTGGGAATTCGCCACATAGCGGTCTACCCGGCCCGCCGTCGCCGCGTCCCAGCGCGCGAGCCACGCCAGCACCGGCCGCAGCGCCGCCGAAGTCGCCCGGCCGAGGCGCTGGGGTCCGAAGTACGCCTGCCGCTGGTCCCAGACATAACGCATCGGGGTATGGCAGTACGAGACGTGCCGCGCCCGGCCCGGCCGGACCACCGACTTCACCGCGCAGTGGCTGGTGCTGATCACCAGGTCGTACTCGTCGAGGTCGAACGACTCGACCGCGGCCGGGAACAGGGGGAGCAGGTGCCGGTAGACCCGGGCGATGCCGGGCAGGTGGGACAGGAACGACGCCCGCGGCCGCAGCCGCTCGATGGTGGGGCCCACGGTGCCCGGGACGTGCACCAGCGTGAACAGCGACGCGTCGGGGTACAGCTCGCAGAGGACCTCGAGCACCTTCTCGCCGCCACGCATGCCCGTCAGCCAGTCGTGCACCAGCGCCACGCGCAGCGCACCCGCCCCGCGCGTCATATCGGCTGAGCCTGCTGCATGACCTCTTCGTAGACCTGGCGCACGCATGCCACCGAGCGCTCCCACGAGAACTCGCGCGCCCGTGCCAAGCCCTTCTCCCGCAGCCGATCCCGCAGCTCGCCGTCGGTCAGCGCCGCGCGCATGCCCTCGGCAATCGAGCGCGGATCGTAGGGATCGACGAGGATCGCGCCTTCGCCCACCACCTCGGGCAGCGAGGACACGTTGGAGGTGACGACCGGCACGCCGCAGGCCATGGCCTCGAGCGGGGGCAGGCCGAACCCTTCGTAGAGCGACGGGAAGACGAAGACGCCGGCCAGGCGGTACAGGACGGCGAGCGTTTCCAGCGGCACGAAGCCGAAGAATCGGACGGCCTTGTGGAGCTTGTGTTCGTGGACCGCCCGGCGCAGCCCCTGGTACTTGGAGATCTGATCCCCGATGATGATGAGCTTCAAGGCCTCGAAGCCCGGCTCGCGGCGCAGGCAGTCGAAGGCCTCGATCAGCCGCTCGAGGTTCTTGTGCGGCTTGATGTTGCCGACATACAGCGCGAAGGGGTCGCGCAGCTGATATCTCACCCGAACCCGCTCCACATCGTCTTCGCCGGGCGTCACGAGCAGCCGGTCGTCGATGGCGTTGTAGACCACCGTGATCTTGTCGGCGGGCACGCGGAACCGCCGCAGGATGTCGAGCTTGGAGGTTTCCGAAACCGTCAGGATCCGGTCCGATCGGTGGGCGGCCGTCCAGAGCGACGCGCGGGCATAGGCGTACGCCAGCCGGCCGGGGAGGTACTGCGGGAACACGAGGTGGATGATGTCGTGGATCGTCACCACCGACCGGCAGTGGATGAGCGGCGGCAGGACGTAGTGCGGCGCGTGGAACAGGTCCGCGTGTTCGCGGCGCAACGCCATCGGAATGGAGACCTGCTCGGCGACCGAGTAGGGGCGGGAGGGTTCGACGACCGCCCGGAAGTTGGGCGGCAGCGCGCTCAGGCCCTCGCGGTCCTGCGGGCGGCACAACAGCACGTACTCCGTGTCGTGGTCCGTGCGGGCCAGCTGCCGCACCACGTTCCGGATGTACGTGCCGATGCCGAAGTCCTGGTACTTCCGGACGTCGATGGCAATCCGCACGGCGACAGTATACAGAATGCAAAATGCAGAATGCAGAATGCAGAATGGAGAGTGGAGAAACTTGGGACACCGGTTGACGGTCAAGGGTCGAGGGTTCAGGGTGTCGTCACGCGTGACGTCAGCGGTGCCGCTCGACCCTCAACTCTCAACTGCCAACCGTCACTCTCAACTCTCAACCGTCAACCCTTAACTCTCAACCCTTAACCCTCAACCCTCTTGCGGCAGCTTTCCCTTCAATCGCAAGTACAGCCGCAGCACCTTGTGCCAGCGCGGGTGGTGCTTGGCGTAGAAGGCCAGCTGGCTCCGGCGGTACGCCGCGGAGGCGGCACGGGGGTCGTGACGCCGCGACCGGCCGCGGAGGTGCACGATCTCCGACGCGGGGGTGAAGCGCACCAGCCGCCCGCGGGCGCGCACCGAGGCGCAGAAATCCACGTCCTCGGTGTAGAGGAAGAACCGCTCGTCCAGCAGGCCTGCCGCCTCCGCGTCGGCGCGGTGGACGAGCAGACAGGCGCCGCTCACCCAGTCCACGATCTGCGGCCGGCTGAGCTTGTGGTTCACCGCTTGCCGCGCCGGGCCGAACCCCCAGTCGTACAGGCGCCCGGCCACCTTCTGCCGCAGTTCGTTCAGCGGGCTGATCATTCGGCCGAACGAGATCTCCGGCCGCCCTTCCGCGTCCACCAGCCGCGGCCCCACGATTCCCACCTCGGGGTGTGCCCTCAGGTCTGCGACGAGGCGGTCGAGGGCGCCGGGCGGCACGACCGTGTCGCTGTTGAGCAGGAGCAGCAGGTCGGAGTCGGTGGCACGGATGCCGAGGTTGTTGGCACGCGCGAACCCCAGGTTCCCGCCCGCCTCGATCAGCCGGACACGTGGCCAGCACTCGCGCACCATGGCCGCGCTTTCGTCCGACGAGGCATTGTCCACGACGACGACTTCGTGGGTGAGTGCGGGCGGTGACGCCTCGAGCGACTCGAGCGTCCGCGACAGGTCGTCGCGGACGTTGTAGCTGACGATGACGACCGCCAAATCAACCCTCACGCCCCCCTCCTTCCGCTGCGGCGAGCAGGGTTTCGAGCGTCTCCCGCCCCACGCGCTCCCAGGAGCAGCGCCTCAGGACCGGGCCGGCGGCCGCGAGCAGCGCGTCCCGGGCGGCGGCATCGAAGAGGACGGACTCGAGCGCGACGGCGACGGCGTGGACCTCGGTGGTGGGGACGAAGCGGGCCGCGTCGCCGTAGACCTCCCGGGCGACGTCGGTGTCGCCGACGACCACCGGCACGCCGGCGGACAGTGCCTCCAGCGGCGTGAGGCCGAAGCCCTCGTAGTCGGACAGGAACGCGAAGGCGCGCGCCCGTGCGTAGAGGCTCGCCAGTTCGGGGTCGGAGACGTAGTCGGCCAGCGTCACCCGGCCGCCGATGCCGGCCTTCTCCGCGACGGCCCCGAGGTCCTCGGGAGGGTAGGTCCGGTTCTCGCCCACGATGGCGAGCCGCAAGGTGGGGTAGCGGGGCGCCAGGCGCGCCACGGCCTGGACCAGGACCGGGAGGTGCCGGCGGTTGAAGATCGAACCGACGTACAGCACGAGCGGTTCACGGGCGGGTGGCGGCCCCTGCGGTGCCGCGGGCGACGTGACGGCAAGCGGGATCACCCGGACGCGGTCGGGCGGCACGCCCAGCAGCGCCGTGATCTCGCGGCCCGAGAACTGCGAGTCGGTCAGGACCGTCCGCGCCCGGTGCGCGGCCCACCTCGTCACGAACCGGCGGCGCAGGCGAACCCGCGGCGGAAACCACTCCGGGTGCGCGAGGAACGACACGTCGTGAACGGTCAGGACCACCGGGACGCGCGTGGCGAGCGGCGCGCTGTAGGCAGGGGCGAACAGCACCGCCGGCCGATCCCGGGAGAGGGCAGCGCGCAGGCGGGCCTGCTCCCACCAGCTGCCCCCGTCACCCGGCACGTGCCGCACCCGGAGGTCCAGGCCCGGGAGGGCCGGCAGCCGGCCTTCGAGCGTGCCCGGCGCGTACAGGAGGTACTCGTGCCGCCGCGCCTCCGGCCACTCCTCCCACGCAGTCAGCAGGTGGGCCAGATACCGGCCGACCCCCGTGCTCCTCCCGTCCAGCTCGCGCGCGTCGATCGCGATCCGCATCAGGCGCGACCCTTCTTCCGCTCGATCGCCGCCTCGTAGGCCTCGCGCGTGAGTGCCGCGGTCCGATCCCAGCTGAAGGCATGGGACCGGTGCAGGCCGCGCTCGCCGAGCCGCCGGGCCAGCTCGGCATCGAAGAGGACCTGCTCGAGCGCGTAGCTGATCGTGCCGCGGTCGTCCGGATCTACCAGCAGGGCGGCGCCGCCGCTGACCTCCGGCAGCGCCCCGCGGTTGGAGGCGATCACCGGGACGCCGAGTGTCATGGCCTCGACCACCGGGAGGCCGAAGCCCTCTTCGAAAGACGGCAGCACCAGCGCCCGGGCGCCCAGGTAGAGCGCGCGGCGGTCGGCATCGGGCACGTATCCGCGATATTCCACGCGGCCGGCCAACGGCGGGCGCGCGATGAGCTCCAGCCAGCGGTCCGCGTCGCCGATGGCGCGCCCGGCCAGGACGAGCGGGGGCGTGTCGGGCCGGCGAGTGCAGAGGGCGGCGTAGGCCTCGAGGAGCCCCGCCACGTTCTTTCGCGGCTCGAGCGTGCCCAGGAACAGGACGTACCGGCCGCCCGGGTTTCCCGGCGGCGTCCCTGGTTCCGGTTGCCAGTCCGGCCCCCCCTCCGGACAGACGACAATCCGTTCCTCGGGAACGCCGAGCGTTTCGACCACCCGCCCGCGCACGCAGGCGGACGGCACCACCACCGCGTCGGCCGCGTGGGCGTGCCGGCGCACGAAGGCCGGATAATCTCGCTGGATCTCGTCGCGCGTGCGTTCCGGGTGGAGCAGGAAGTCGAGGTCGTGGATCGTCACGACCCTCGCGGCGCGGCGCGCCGGCATCAGGAGCGGGTGCGGCGAGTGCACGACGTCGTACGAGCGCCCGGCCAGCAGCTCGACCGGCGGCCATTGGAGGCGGTGCCACGACGCGTTGAGCAGGCGCACCGGCACACGGCGGTCCACCACCCGGGCAATGCCGTCGAGCTGGGCCAGGGCGGCTGGATCCGGCCGATCCTTCCACGAACTGGTGAAGAGCTCGACGGCGTCCGGGGACGAGCCGGGCGACGTGTGAGCCCTGCTCGACGCCGACGGGCGCACCAGCGCCCGCGCCAGCTGGTGCACGTATTCACCCACGCCGCTTCGCTGTCGCAGGGCCGGCCGGTAGTCGAGCAGGATCCGCACGGTCGCCAACGCTACCCTGCCGCCTGCCGCCAAGGCAAGAGGCGAACGGGCCGCGCGGGGGCCGCCGCCGCCGCCGCGGGTGGGGTGAAGTGAAGGTAAGTGCTTGCTGGTCAGTATCTTGACACCTCTTCAGTGAGTGTGCTAACGTCGCGGCTTTTGGGGTCGTCGCGTGGGGTCGGGGTCGTGTTCACCGGTAGCTCACAGGGATCGAGGGAACGATTGACCACTTCTCAAGTCGTCCGTCGTGCCCTTGCCTCTGATCGCAGGGAACCAGGAGTGGTTGACAATTTGCCAAATCGTCAGTCGCTCCCTTGCCACCTGATCGGATCCTCCTGATGAAGATCGCCGTCGTCGGGACCGGTTACGTGGGGCTGGTCGCCGGGGCCTGCTTCGCCGAGAACGGCAACGACGTGGTGTGCGTGGACCGCGACGAGGCGAAGCTGCGGGTGCTCCGGCGGGGGAAGATCCCCATCTTCGAGCCGGGGCTCGAGGAGATCGTGCGCCGCAACCGCGCCGAGAAGCGGCTGATGTTCACGAGCCAGATCGCCACCGCGGTCCGCAACTCGACGATCATCTTCATCGCCGTCGGCACGCCGCAGGGCGAGGACGGGTCGGCCGACCTGGAGCACGTGCTGGCCGTGGCGAAGGAGATCGCCCGGGCGATGAACGGGTACAAGGTGGTCGTGGACAAGAGCACCGTGCCCGTCGGGACGGCCGAGAAGGTGCGCGAGATCATTCGCCGGGAGACGACGCATCCCTTCAGCGTCGTCAGCAACCCCGAGTTCCTGAAGCAGGGAGCGGCCGTCGAGGACTTCCTGAAGCCCGATCGGGTGGTCATCGGGGCCGAAGACCCGCGGGCGACGCAGTTGATGAAGGAGCTGTACGCGCCCTTCACGCGGACGGGGGCGCCGATCCTCGTGATGGACTGCTCGAGCGCGGAGATGTGCAAGTACGCCGCGAACGCGCTGCTGGCCACCCGGATCTCGTTCATGAACGAGGTGGCGAGCGTCTGCGAGCTCTACGGCGCGGACGTGGACCAGGTGCGGCGCGCCATCGGGTCGGACCGGCGCATCGGCCCGGCGTTCCTGTTCCCCGGCGTCGGCTACGGCGGCAACTGCATCCCGAAGGACGTGAAGGCGATGGCGCACTTCTCGGCCGCCCGGGGGCACCGGTTCCGGATCCTCGAGGCCGTGGAAGACGTGAACGGGCTGCAGAAGGAACTGCTGTTCTGCAAGATGCAGCAACACTTCGGCAGCCTCGCGGGCAAGGTGGCGGCCGTGTGGGGCCTGGCGTTCAAGCCCCGGACCGACGACATGCGAGAGGCGCCGGCCATCACGCTCATCGAGAAGCTCCTGGAGGCGGGGGCGGCCGTCCAGGCGTACGATCCCGAGGCGTCGAAGATCGCGCGGGGGATCTTCGGCAACCGGATCACCTACGCCCGGCGGAGCTACGACGCGCTGGTCGGGGCCGACGCGCTGGCGGTGGTGACGGAGTGGGCCGAGTTCCGCGAGCCCGACTTCGCGAAGATGCGCAAGCTGATGCGGAGCCCGGTGATCTTCGACGGACGCAACATCTACCAGCGGGAGCAGATGAAGGCGGATGGCTTCACCTACTACGGCATCGGGCGCTGACGGCGCCCCTCAACCTGGCTCGGGGCGTCCTGAGCAAGGTCGAACGGACGCCGTCCTGGTTACCGGGGGCGCGGGCTACATCGGGAGCCATGCGGCCAAGGCCCTGCGCCGCAACGGGCGCCGCGTTGTCCTCTACGACAACCTGAGCGAGGGGCACCGCGAGGCGGCGCTGGGGGCCGAGCTGGTGGTGGCCGACACGCAGGACGTTGCCCGGCTTCGCGCGGTGATGGTGGAGCGGCGGATCACGGCCGTGATGCACTTTGCCGCGTGGGCGGCGGTCGGGGAATCGGTCGGCGACCCTGCCGGCTACTACCGCAACAACGTGGGTGGCACGCTGTCGGTGCTCGAGGCGATGGCCCTCGAAGGCGTCACGCGGTTCATCTTCTCCTCGACGGCCGCGGTGTTCGGCGAGCCGGAGCGCGTGCCGATCGCCGAGGATCACCCCACCCGGCCGATCAACGCCTACGGGGAGACGAAGCTGACGATCGAGCGTGCCCTGCCGCACTACGAGCGCGCTTACGGGATCCGCTCGGTCTGCCTGCGCTATTTCAACGCGGCCGGGGCCGACCCCGACGGGGAACTGGGCGAAGACCATCACCCCGAGCGGCACGTGGTCCCGCTGGCGCTGCTGGCGGTGGCCGGCGGCGAGCCGCTCAAGGTCTTCGGCACGGACTACCCGACGGCGGACGGGACGTGCCTGCGGGATTACATTCACGTCACGGACCTCGCGCAGGCCCATGTGCTGGCGCTGGCCGCGCTGGAGCAGGGCGGCGCGCCGGCCGTGTACAACCTCGGGAACGGGCGGCCGCACTCGGTTCGCGAGGTTCTCGACACCGTCGAGCGCGTGACGGGAAGGGCGGTGCCGCACAGCCTGGGGCCGCGGCGTCCGGGCGACCCCGCGGTCCTGTACGCGTCGAGCGACCGCATCAAGGCCGAACTTGGCTGGTCGCCGCGCTTCGAGCAACTGGAAACCATCATCGACACAGCCTGGCGGTGGCGACGGTCGCACCCGCGCGGCTTCGAGGGCATCGCGGGATGAGCACGATTCGTTCGTCGGGTTTGAAGGGGGCCATCGAAAACCCCCTGCTGTCGGTCGTGATGCCCGTCTACAACGAGCGGGACACGATCGAAGAAATCATCCACCGCGTCATGGCGGTGCCGGTGCGCAAGGAGCTGATCGTCGTAGACGACGGCTCCCGCGACGGCACGCGCGACATCCTGGCGGCGCTGCAGGAACGGTTCGGGTTCGTCCTGCTGCTCCAGGAGCGCAACCAGGGCAAGGGGGCCGCGCTGCGGCGCGGCTTCGCCGCCGTGACGGGCGAGCTCGTGGTCATCCAGGATGCCGACCTGGAGTACTCGCCCGAGGAGTACCCGGAGCTGATCGAGCTGATCTGCCAGGGCCGGGCCGACGTGGTCTACGGCTCGCGCTTCCTCGGCCGGCACCGCGTCTTCATGTTCTCGCACTACCTCGGCAACCGCATCGTGACGCTGCTCACCAACGTCCTCTACAACACGATGCTGACCGACATGGAGACGTGCTACAAGGTGATGCGCACCGAGGTCGTGCGCGGGCTGAACCTGGAATCCAACGGCTTCGGGATCGAGCCCGAGATGACGGCGAAGATCTTCAAGCGGGGCTACCGGGTGTACGAGATCCCGATCACCTACGACGGGCGGGGATACGAGCAGGGCAAGAAGATCACGTGGCGCGACGGCGTCGTCGCGCTGTGGGTGCTGCTCAAGTACCGGTTCCGCGATTGACTCCCATCCAACGGCTCTTCCGGTTCGCCTCCCCTTATCGAACGCGCCTCGCGGCGGCGTTCCTGTGGATGATCGTGTACGCCGTCGGCTCCGCGGGTCTGGCGGCGCTGATCAAGTGGGTGTTCGACGACGTGCTCTCGAGGAGGGCGAACCTGGTCGCCGTGTCGGCGGCCGTCGTCGTCTCGTACGTCCTCAAGGGCCTCGGCTCCTACTTCTCGGCCTACCTGATGGCGGACGTGGGCCAGCGCGTGGTGCGCGACGTCCGTAACGCGCTCTACCGCCACATCCTGAACCAGTCGTCGGCGTTCTTCGCGCGCCGGACCACCGGGCAGCTGATGTCGCGCATCACCAACGACGTCGGCCAGGTGCAACAGGCGGTGTCGGAAACGGTGGGCGACCTGGCGCGGGAATCACTCGCGCTCGTCGGGTACGTGGCGTGGCTGTTCTACCTCGAGCCGCGGCTGGCCGTCGTGTTCCTGACCGGGGCGCCGCTGGTTGTGTACCCGCTCGTGCGGATCGGGCAGCGGGCGCGGCGGACCACGCGGCACAGCCAGGAGGAGCTCGAGCGCCTGTCGCACGTGAGCGCGGAGACGTTCACCGGGCACCGGATCGTCAAGGCGTTCGGCACGGAGGACGTCGAGGGCGCTCGGTTCGCCCAGGCGGCCGAGCGGCTCTATCGCGCGAACCTCAAGGTGACGGCGGTGTTGTCGAGCCTCCCCCCGGTGATGGAGTTGCTCGGCGGGTTCGGGATCGTGGCGGCGCTGTGGTACGCGAGCCGCGAGATGACGGTGGGCGGCTTCACCTCGTTCATGGCAGCGCTGCTGCTGATGTACGCGCCTGCGAAGAAGTTGAGCCGCGCCAACGCGACCATCCAGCAGACGATCGCGGCTTCGGAACGGATTTTCGAGATCCTGGACACGCACAACGAAGTGCTCGACCGGCCGGGCGCCGCGCCGCTCCGGGGCCTGTCCCGGCAGATCGAGTTCAGGGACGTGGCCTTCGGGTACGAGGACGACCACGGGCGGCGCATCCTCCGCGGGGTGTCCCTGAAGGTCCACGCGGGCGAGATGGTGGCGATCGTCGGGCGCAGCGGCGCCGGCAAGACGACGCTCGTGAACCTGCTGCCGCGCTTCTACGACGTGACGGGCGGCGAAATCCTCATCGACGGCGTGGACATCCGCGACGTGACGCTGGCGTCGCTGCGCGCCAAGATTGGGATCGTAACGCAGGAGACGGTGCTCTTCGACGACACGGTGGCGAACAACATCGCGTACGGGTCGGGGCAGGCCAGTCATGAGGCCGTGCAGGCGGCCGCCCGGGCGGCGCACGCGCACGAGTTCATCCGGGCGATGCCGAATGGCTACCAGACCGTGATCGGGGAGAGGGGACAGCGGCTGTCGGGCGGGCAGCGGCAGCGGCTGGCGATCGCGCGGGCGCTGCTGAAGGACTCGCCAATCCTGATCCTGGACGAGGCCACCTCGTCGCTCGACTCGGAGTCGGAGCCGCTGGTGCAGGAGGCCCTGGCGAACCTGATGGCCAACCGTACGGCGATCGTCATCGCCCACCGGCTGTCCACGATCCGCCGCGCCAGCGTGATCGTCGTCCTCGAACGCGGGCGCGTGGTTGAATTGGGCCGCCACGAGGAACTGCTCGGGCGCCCGGGCGGGGCCTACGCGAAGCTGTATCAAATGCAAATCGTGGCGGGCAAGAGGGCAGAAGTCTCCTGATTCCTAGCTCAATCCTGAATCCCGATTCCTGATCATGATCCGATCGATGACCGGTTTCGCGTCGGTGAGCCGCGAGAACGAGGCGGCGACGGTGGGCGTGACCGTGCGCGCCGTGAACCACCGCTACTTCGACGTCCAATTGCGGGTGCCGCCGTCGGTGGCGGGCCTCGAGAACCGCTTTCGCGCGGCGCTGCAGCGGCACGTGGCCCGGGGACGCCTGGAGCTGAGCGTGTCGGTGCAGACGCGGCAGCCGCCGGCGCCCGAGGTGGAGCTGAACGAGGAGTTCGTCAGGCGGCTGGGCGGCGCCATCGAGCGCGCGCGCGAGCAAGGCCTCGTGAGCGGGCCGCTGGGCCCCGGCGACCTGCTGCGCCTGCCGCAGGCCCTCGTGATCCGGGACAGGCCGGCGGAAGAGGGCGGCGCGGAGACGCTCGGGCAC
>Ga0105104_10000792_pt1 | contig 24528 bp, 22 predicted proteins | sample PPLLaktember2015_3_FD_87034 | JGI IMG/M metagenome (GOLD analysis project Ga0105104, IMG submission 87034) | Freshwater sediment microbial communities from Prairie Pothole Lake near Jamestown, North Dakota, USA - PPLs Lake P7 Core (6) Depth... | ecosystem: Environmental > Aquatic > Freshwater >...
ACTGATTTTTCAAGTATTTCCACAATGTTATCCGGTTTGATCAACTGATACATACATTCCCCCTGTGATTTGAATTCGATATTCGTTTTTTGATTGCTATCTTTGAGACTATAAAGACAATTAATTTGCTTGTCAATAAAATACAGGTATTACATGTGCAGACCTTGCGTCACAAGATTCATTCCGGAGCATCCGGTATAGAAGAGGGATCGTTTGGGACACCGGCACATTGCCGAGTTTGACCATTGTGGTGGCATGGGGATGAATGATCCGGATGAACTCGAGGTAGCAGTGTTTGACCAGCAGGATGATCCGCATGATCTTTATGCCGCCGCCGGTTGATCCGGCCCTGCTGCCTGTTCAAATGGCAGCTCTTTCAGTTTTTCAGATCATACTTTTTGAGCTTATACCGTAGCATCCTCTCCGACATTCCCAGCATATCCGCGGCTTTGGTTTGATTGTCCGATGCCTTGTCCATGGCTTCACTGATCAGATGTTTTTCCAGTTCTTCAAGCGATTCTCTGAGTGATCCTGATGATTTCTTTTTGGATGGATATTCAAGGTCATCGCCTTTAAAGGGGATGTCGTTTACGGTGATATATTCGTCCCGGGCGATGACGACGGCCCGCTCCATGATATTGACCAGTTCCCGGACATTGCCCGGATAGTCGTACTTCAAAAGCAGGTCACGGGCTTCCGCGGTTATGCCCTTGATGTCTTTTGTGTTTTCTCTGGCAAATTTATCCATGAAATGATTAATCAGTGCTGGCAGATCTTCTTTCCTGTCTCTCAACGGCGGGAGTGACATGGTCACCACCTTAAGCCGGTAAAAAAGATCTTCCCGGAAGATTCCTTCTTTCACCTGAATGTCCAGATCGCGATTGGTTGCGCTGATAATGCGTACATCCACGGAGATATTGACATTGCTGCCCAGGCGGGAAATTTCCCTTTCCTGCAGGAACCGTAACAATTTAACCTGAATGGCCGGGCTCAACTCCCCGATCTCATCAAGGAAGAGCGTACCGCCGTCCGCTTCTTCAAATCGACCGATCCGCCGCGAGCTTGCACCTGTGTACGCGCCTTTTTCATGGCCGAATAATTCACTCTCCAGCAGATTTTCCTGCAGGGCGCCGCAATTCACCACGATAATCTGTTTATGAGCACGCGGGCTTAATTGATGGATCAGACGCGCCAGAAGTTCCTTGCCGGTTCCGCTTTCACCCTGGATCAGCACGGAAGCCCTGCTGGCCGCAACCCGGCTCGCCATGTTGATCAGTTCCACCATTTGAGCACTTTTGTAAATGATCTTTTCGGTGGTGACGCCCTGTTTGCCCAGTTCCTGTTTAAGGAGTTCATTTTCCCTGATGAGCCCGCGGCGCTCCGTTACCCGGTCCACCAGAATCAGCAATTCGTCCAGCTCCACGGGTTTTGTAATATAGTCGATGGCGCCGACCTTGATAGCTTCCACCGCTGTTTCGATGGTCCCGTAAGCGGTGATGATGACGACGTCGATTTCATGGTTGATTCTTTTTACTTCCTTGAGGACCTCCATGCCGTCCATGCCCGGCATTTTGTAATCCAGCAGAATCAAATCAAATTGATTTTCCGCAACCATTCTGACACCGGTCTCACCGTTATCGGCTTCCATGACCTGGTGACCTTCTTTGATTAGAAAATCACGAAGCATTTCTCTCTGTGAACGGCCGTCTTCGACGATCAGAATATTCAATTTCCGCATTGATCATTGTCCTTAAACGTTCTCAGGTTTTTTCGATGATTTTTTCACGCGGCAGAATGATTTCAAAAGTGGTTCCTAAACCCTTGCCGCTGATGACACGAACATCTCCTCCATGGCCGCGGATAATTTCCATGGCCAAAGGAATTCCCAGCCCCAGGCCTTTTTCCTTGGTCGTATATTCCGGGCTGAAGATTTTTTCGATCTCTTCCGCCGTCATGCCGCAGCCTGTGTCGGTGATGCTGACCAGGACATAATTTTTACTTTCTTTTGCCACCGTAATAGAAATCTTGCCCTGATCCGCGATGGATTCCATGGCGTTTTTGATGAAGTTCAAAAATGCCTGCTGGAGTTTATTAATGTCCATGGGAATGACGGCAGGATTTAAATTCCATGCTGTTTCTATGGTAATGCCCCGTGATTTAACTTCTTCAGACATCAAACTGACAATTTTTTGCAAAACTTCAGTGACGGAAAAATCGCTCAGTTCCAGCCGCCTGCTTTTTGAGAAGGAAAGAAATTCTTCAATGATGCCATTGAGACGCCGTATTTCATCGCGTATTACACCGGAAAGATTCTGAAATTCAAGGGCTTGCGCTTCGTCGGATGGCAGAAAATCCCTTTTTAGCCGCTGTGTTGCCATGCTGATGGCGTTTAGCGGGTTGCGGATTTCGTGTGCCACACCGGCTGCCAGCTGGCCGAGTGAGGAAAGGCGTTCGGCTTTTTCCAGGCGGCGCTCCATTTCGATAATGCCGGCCAGGTGACGATTCTGATCATGAAAGAGAAGCCACATGGACAAAAGGGCGATAACAACCACCAGCAGCATGAAAATAAAAATGTTTCTTTGATTTTCAGCAATGATCTTATCCATTGAACCGCGTTCCAGCCCGATGCGGACAATGCCCGCGGCTTTTTTGTCCAGTGTAAAGGGGGCTGTCACATCAAGAATATTCTTGCCCTGAACGTCCACTTTTCTGCTGATGATTTTTTTTGTGCCGTTGAGGATTTCCAGCTGATCGACATTAAGATCGCTTAATTCTTCGGGCAATTGTCCGATTTTTCCAAGCATTTTCTTCTTATCATTGAAGATTTGCAGGTAAACCATGCCGTGGCCTTCACCCATTTTGCTGATTCCCCGTTCCACGGCAACTTTCATGCTCCAGTATTTAAGGCCTTCTTTATCCAGATTGATCACAATGGTTCCGCTGTCGTCTTTGCGCCTCAGCGCAACAAATCCGATGCCATGAGTTACACGGATTTTTTCCAGCAACTCGATGGTTTTTGCCTTGCGTCCGTTTACATACAGATCTTTTTCGTTCAGGACATTGGTATTGAGGGGGTTGCTTTGATAAACCGCATTTCCTTCCCTGTTGAGGATACCCACATACCAGAGACTGTTGTCTGCTGCAAATTGCTGGAGATAGGCATTACTGACCAATTTTTTCTTCCACTGCTCATCGATTTTTTGCCCCAGCGCCGTGATCGCTTCCAAAACCAGTTTTTTTGAATAATCGGATTCTTCCTGTCGGGCTGTTTTGGTCTGAGTCGGGATTTTCCCCGGTGTTGCCACAATGCTTTTCAGATTATCTTCCGTCAGCCGCTGCAAAACGCTTACGGTGGCAAGTGCCTGATCCTGCAGGAATCCGACCAGGTTATTTTCACTGCGCCTCAAATCAAGGAATCCCATAACGAGAATCAGGAAAACCAATACCGCCGAAACGATAGCCACGGCCAGCGGCTGCAGAAAACTGCCGTTATACGGGCGGCCGCGCCTGACGATGGTTTCTTTTTTTCTGAAAATATTCATAATATTATATATATCCGTGCCCATTCGGGATGACTTTTTATTTGCCGGTTATCTTAAGCTATTCGCGGAAAATGTCAATGATAATTACCGGGAAGGTCGACATTTTTGTCGAAAGGTGGGCAAAGAATGGTGTTTGGTTATATTACTGTTATTATTGAGATTAATTTTTTTGAGAACCACAAAACCGACATTTATTGCCGAAATCTCATTACCGTCAAACACTGAAGAGAAAAGAGTATTTTAAGTATATCTTTTTTATATCAACTACTTATGTATTTTATGGAAATGTTGGCACAATATCTGCTTTATAATCAGGCAAAAGATATTTAGCCTCGACTAAAACAATTACGGGCATGATTAGCCGACGGCAAAATAACCATTGAAGGTATTCAGGCCTTCACTCTTCTCTCCTAAGGGGGGCTCTAATCAGGCCCCCCATTTTTTGTCATTTTTTCTCTTTGACATTTTTCTGACGCCTCCAGGCGTTGACTCTTTCTTTAATCGTTTTTTCAAAACCGGCATCTGTCGGTTCATAAAGAACTTGCCCCTGAAGTTTTTCCGGGAGGTATTCCTGGGAAACAAAGGCGTCCTGATAATCATGCGCATATTTGTAGTCTTTGCCGTACTCCAGCTCTTTCATTAATTTTGTTGGCGCGTTACGGATGTGAAGCGGTACGGGGAGATAACCGGTTCTGTTGATCAGTTCCTTTGTCTGGCCAAAACCTATGTATAGTGAATTGCTTTTGGGCGCGGTGGCCAGATAGACAGCCGCCTGTGCCAGGGCCAGCTCACCTTCCGGCGGACCGATAAAATGAAATGCCTGCTGGGCGGCCATGGTCAGCATAAGCGCGTGGGGATCGGCATTGCCGATGTCCTCGGAGGCGAATCGGACCATGCGGCGTAAAATATAGAACGGGTCTTCTCCGGCGTTCAGCATTCGTCCCAGCCAGTAAAGTGTTGCGTCCGGGTCGCTTCCGCGCATGCTTTTATGAAAAGCGGAGATCAGATTATAATGCTCTTCACCGTCCTTGTCGTAAAGAAGGGATTTTTTCAGCAGGACTTCCTGTACGGACTGGCCTGATATCTTTCTTGTTTCCGGAGACAGACCCTGAACCATCGAGGCAGCGGCTTCAAGATTGTTGAGCGCGGTGCGGGCATCCCCGTCGGAAATCCGGATAAGGAATTGAATGGCTTCATCGTCGGCTTGCATTGCAAATTTTCCAAGTCCCCTTTGCTCGTCGGAAAGGGCGCGCTTCAGAATGACGGCCAGATCTTCTTCCGTAAACTGCTTGAGGAGCATGACGCGTGTTCTTGAAAGCAGGGGAGCAATGACTTCAAAAGACGGGTTTTCCGTTGTGGCACCGATCAAGGTGATAAGACCGCTTTCCACATGCGGCAGAAAGGCATCCTGCTGCGCTTTGTTGAAACGGTGAATTTCATCGACAAAAAGAATGGTCTTTTGCTTTTTAGCTTCCCAGAGTTCTCTGGCGTCGTCAATGACGGAGCGGATTTCCTTGACGCCTGAAAGAACCGCCGAAAAACTGACAAAGTTTGCTTTTGTTTCATTGGCTAAAATGCGCGCCAGGGTTGTTTTACCCGATCCGGGCGGCCCCCAGAAGATCATTGAAAATAATTTATCTTCCGCGATGGCGCGTCTGAGCAATGTGTCTTCACCGGTCAGATGCGACTGGCCTACATAGTCGGCAAGTTTCTGAGGCCTCATTTTCTCGGCCAGCGGCGCGGTGTCCAGGGCATCACTTTGGGTTCCCAGACTGAACAAATCCAGATTCTTCATTGTTGCCTCTTCGATTTCTCAATAATTTCAATTAAACTGACTACTTTATTCGCAGGCTGCGCGCCCGTAAAGCGCATCCATTCATCCCCGGTAAGCCGATTTTTAAGAAAGGATGCCACGTCGAAAGATCTGGACCAGCATTGGATAATCCTTGCACAGGGCAGGTCTCCCGCTTCACGCAGACAGTAGGCAAAGGTCATTTCATCGCCCAGTTTCGGGCAGCGGATTAATTTATGGTCGTATACGGTGCTCATTCGTACGCCAGCTTGACGAAAAAAAGAAAAGCCGTCAAGAACTTTGTTTTCCTGACGGCTTTTAAAAAAAATCAACAACTCTTTTTAAGGTTTGGGGAAATCCTTAATGGCGTTCAACGCACGGTCAATTTCATGATCCGGCAATTCGTAGGCTTCCAGTTTTCCGGCGAAGTAGGCGTCATAAGCCGCCAGATCCACCAAGCCATGACCGCTCCAGTTAAAGAGGATCACTTTTTCTTTGCCTTCTTCTTTGGCGCGCATCGCTTCATCGACAACTGCCGCCAGGACGTGATTGGTTTCCGGTGCGGGGATGAAGCCTTCCGAACGCGCCCATTTCACGCCGGCGTCAAAAGTCTTCAACTGGTCGTAAGCTCTGGGCTCAATGAATTTTTCCCGGACAAGATGGCTGACAATGGGGGCCATACCGTGGTAACGCAGGCCGCCCGCGTGAATCGGCGCGGGGACATAATCATGGCCCAGTGTGTACATCGGGAGCAGGGGTGTTGTTTTAGCCAGATCGCCGAAGTCGTAGGCGAACGGGCCTTTGGTCATACTGGGGCAGGATGTGGGTTCCGCACCGACGATATTCACCTTTTTGCCATTGAATTTATCATTCAGGAATGGCGCTGCGATACCTGCAAAATTACTGCCGCCGCCGCAGCAGCCCATGACCACATCGGGATAGATGCCGAGCTTCTGCATTTGCTTTTGCGCCTCCAGTCCGATAATCGACTGATAAATCAGAACATGATTCAACACGCTGCCCAGTGAGTATTTGGTATCCTTACTGTTCACTGCATCTTCGATAGCTTCGCTGATGGCGATGCCCAGGGAGCCGGGAGAATCGGGATGTTCGGCCAGAACATTGCGGCCGGCCTGAGTAAGGTTGCTGGGACTGGGAATGCATTCCGCACCCCACGTGTTCATCATCATACGGCGGTAGGGTTTTTGTTCATAGCTGACCTTGACCATGTAAACGCGGCATACCAGGTCAAACATTTTGCAGGCCATGGCCAGAGCGCTTCCCCACTGGCCGGCGCCGGTTTCCGTCGTGATGCGCTTGGTTCCGGCAACTTTGTTGTAATAGGCCATCGGGATGGCTGCGTTAGGTTTGTGTGAACCTGCGGGGCTGACGCCCTCATTTTTATAATAAATCTGAACAGGGCAGCCGAGCAGCTTTTCGAAGTTGCGGGCACGGTAAAGAGGAGACGGACGCCACAGCAGATACTTTTGCAGAACCTCATCGGGGATATCAATCCATCGTTGGGTAGAGACTTCATGCTCAATGATGTTCATGGGGAAAATGGCCGCCAGATCGTCGGGGGTGACCGGCTGACCCGTGCCGGGATGAAGCGGCGGCTTCATCGGTGTGGGCATGTCCGCCATAACATTGTACCATTGCTTCGGTATTTCGTGATCTTCCAGCAATACTTTGACCTGTTCCATATGCGTTCTCCTTAATAAAGAATTTATGCTGCGTTGCCGTCCTGCAGACGTTTTTGCATGACTGTTTTGAGGCTAAAAAAAATGCCATGGAGCTTTTCTTCCCACGGCATTTCAATACGTCTGCAAGTCATGGGAAGGAGCTTCCCTGCCCATGCTCTATAATGAAAGAGCTTACGGGCAGACACGTTTCGTCTGCCACCACCAGTTTTTGTTTGAAAGAATATTCAGCACGGACTGCAATCAACTTTCTAGTTACTTGACTTTTGCCTAGCACAGCCGCGAAAGCCTTGTCAAGGCGAAATTAAATAAAGAGGTTCGATATGTGTACATATCTCCCATATTGGCCGCAAAACGAAATGTTCTTATCTTCCGTCAGGGTAAACCGGGAGGCGTCCTCAGTCTTCCCTCTGGCTCAATTCCAGCAGAATGCCGCCTGTGGATTTGGGGTGGACAAAAGCGATTTTCGCGCCGCCTGCACCGTAGCGCGGTTTTTCGTCAATCAGTCGGACGCCTTTTGCCTTGAGTTCGTCCAGCGCCGCTTCAATATTATCGACGCGCAGTGCCAGGTGCTGGATGCCTTCCCCGTTTTTTTCAATATATCTGGCGATGGGTCCGTCGGGTGATGTAGATTCCAGTAATTCTATTTCCGAATCCCCTATCGGGAAAAAGGAAACCTTCACGTTCTGTTCGGCCACCACTTCTGAGCCGGTCGATTGAATGCCGAGCATTTCATAAAACCTGGCGCTTTGGGCCAGGTTCTTCACAGCAATTCCAATGTGATCAACTTTCAAAATTTTCATAACCTTCTCCTTACAGCCCAATAGTCTACTGCCTATCAGCCTCTTTCTAAAACTTCTGACCTTTCAAACAATCCAACACCCGTGCGGCGGCTGTGGTTGGTGTGACGATGCCCGCTTCAACATCCTTGATCGAGTTAGCAAGAATTATTGCAGCGGGACTTTCGTAAAACCACTCCTGCACACCTTCACGTACCATAAATTTTAACCATTCCCGGTCCTGTTCTTTTCTCTTTTTTTGCAGGTCACCGCTTGCTGCCATTTTTTCACGATGGTCGAGTATGATTTTTAAAATGTTATCCAGTCCCGCCGTCGTAATGGAACTGCATGTCACAACCGGTGGCGACCAGCTGTGGCAGGCTGGTGAAAGAAGATGAAAAGCTGTTTCATACTGGCGGCGTGCAATTGCGGCCCGTTCAATGTTGTCGCCGTCGGCTTTATTGATCGCCACCGCATCGGCCAGCTCCAGGACACCTTTCTTCATACCCTGTAATTCATCGCCACCCCCGGCGATCATCAACACCAGAAAAAAATCGACCATGGAAGCAACCGTTACTTCCGATTGTCCCACACCGACGGTTTCAATCATGACCGCTTCAAAACCTGCCGCTTCACACACCAGCATTGTTTCACGCGTTTTTCGAGCCACGCCACCCAGTGTTTTCCCCGAAGGGGAGGGGCGGATAAAAGCCTTTTCATTGATCGCCAGTTTTTCCATCCGGGTTTTGTCGGCCAGAATGCTGCCGCCTGTTTTTGGCGAACTGGGATCGACTGCCAGGACGGCAACCCTGTAACCTTTGCTGGTCAGCATGGTTCCGAAACTTTCGATAAAAGTGCTTTTGCCCGCGCCCGGCAGTCCCGTGATGCCGATGCGCAGCGCCTTGCCCGTGTATGGCATCAGGGCATCCAGGATTTTCCTGGATGATTCCTGATCGGCAGGCAAAGAGCTTTCAATCAGGGTGATTGTTTTAGCCAGCATCCGCCGGTCACAGTTTAGAACTCCTTGAATATAGGGACGTAAATCCCTTTCCCCTTTTGTCATGTCCTATCCAGTCTTTTGTTTTTCCAGTGGATTCTTATTTCCCGGGAAAAGTCATACTTCGTGACGTTATGTTCAGTCCACTTAAAAGTATACCGAAGGGCCCTAATACAGGCAATGGATATTTTAGGAGAGGGGAGAGTGTCCGCACTTAAAGTGAAATATGGCGTCTTGAAATTACTTCTCGATTTTTGCCAGTATTCTTTCCTGATATTCTTTGATTTCGTGGCGCAGAATGTCCAGATCCTCGATGCGTTCATCAAGCCTTTTCAAATGATTGTTCAGGAGCTCCAAAAGCCTTTTGAGAACTTTTTCATTGGATTTTTCATAAGTCCACATGGCCTCCAGTTCCTGCATTTCGGAAAGCGTCATGCCCATGATCTTGAGGCGCTTGATCAGTTTCAGGCGCCTGAGATCGGCATCGGTATAGATTCTTCGGCCCCCCTCAATCCGTTTGATGGAATTGAGCAAACCGATTTCTTCATAGTAGCGGATGGTCCGCTGGCTCATGTCCAGAATTCTGGCAAGTTCGCCGATGGATGTAAATTCACCGTTCATGATGATTCCCGTTATAAAAAGATTTGACGGGGCACGCCACAGCGTGCCCCGTCTGTGCTTATGATGCGCTGTAAGCTTCTTTTAGCTCGCGCTTTAATATTTTCCCGGACGGATTCTTGGGAAGTTTATCGGCGATAAATATTTTCTTCGGGCATTTAAACCCGGCCAGGTTGCTCTTGCAATAATTGATAATTTCCTTTTCGTCAAGAGAGGCTCCTTTTTTGGGGACAACCACGGCCGCCACGATCTCAATCCATTTCGGATCGGGCAGTCCGATAACCGCCAGTTCCTCGATGCCCGGATACCGGTAAAGCACCTCTTCGACCTCGCGGGAAGCCACGTTTTCGCCACCCGTCTTGATCATGTCTTTTTTACGGTCCACGACATACAGGTAGCCGTCATTGTCAAAGCGGCCCAGATCGCCGCTGTGAAACCAGCCGAACTGGAATGCGTCGGCGGTTTTTTCCTGATCATTGAGATAGCCGGTCATGACATGGCCGGACCGATGAACGATTTCTCCTACGGTTCCGACGGGGACGAATTTTCCGTCATCATCCATCAGCCGGGTTTCTACGTTCAGAACCGGTTGTCCCGCGGAGCCCGGTTTCAACAGCTGATCTTCCGGCTTCAAGATGGTGGCCACCGGTCCCATCTCGGTCTGGCCGTAGTAATTCCAGAGTTTCAGGTTGCGAAACGTAACGGACAACTGCTTGATGATCTCCACCGGCATGATGCTGGCGCCGTATGCGGCTTTTTTCAGGCTGGCGTGGTTATAGTTTTTAAATTCCGGATGATTCAAAATCCCGATCCATACCGTGGGCGGGGCGAACATATGGGTGATCTGATACTTTTCAATGAGTTTGATCATCTCCAGGGGATCCGCCTTGTGCATAATGACATTTGTGGCCCCGATATACAGATAGGGCATGAGGAAGCAGTGGAGCTGGGCGCAATGGAACAGGGGCAGAGCATGAAGGCTGACATCGTAAGTGTCGTACTGGCCGTCGAATATACAGCTGTGATACTGAGACATGAGCGCCCGGTGCGAGAGCATCGCGCCTTTGGGTTTGGACTCCGTTCCGCTGGTGTAAGGAATTTGCACGATATCTTCCGCGCTCACCTCCACCTGCGGCTCATCATAGGGCATCGTTTCCATTTCCGCAATCATGTCGAAAAAGCCTTCCGGGACACTGGATTCCGCTAAAGGGATAAAACCCCATTTTTCAACGGTGGAAAATTTGTCCTGGTCCTTGGCGATAATCGGGTAGAGGATATCTTCCACAATGAAGATCCGGGAACCCGAATGATTGATGATGTAGGCGATTTCCTCGGCGTTGAGCATGTAGTTGATCGGCACCTGGATCGCACCGATTTTAGCAAGGCCGATCATGCTGATGGGATAGTAGTGGGAGTTGTATGCGTAGATAGCCACCCGGTCCCCTTTTTTGATTCCGTAGCTGGTCATCAGGTTGGCAAAACGTCTTGCCTCCCGTTCCAGGTCATAAAATGACAGTTTAAGATCGCGGAAAATGATTGCGGTTTTGTCTCCGTATTTCGTTGCGGCTCTGCGGGCCATGTCTCCGATGGTGTCGCGGTTGATAATGTTTGCCATATCTTTGCCTTTCTTTTTATAAGGTGCAAGGTTCAAGGTGCAAGTTGTTTGCTAATATCGTCATTCCCACGAATGCGGGAATCCAGTCATGAAAAAGAGCCGGTGGCTACCTCATGACCTTGATCCTTGAACCTTTGGCCTTTAGTCTTTAGCCTTCTTTGAACTTCTTCTCGAAAATTTCCTTCATTTTAAACTTCTGGATTTTTCCGCTGGCTGTCATGGGGTAGGTGTCAACAAATTCCCAATATTTCGGAATTTTATGACGCGCGATTTTGCCTTTGCAGAATTCAATGAATTCGTCGGCTGTCGCCGTCTGTCCGTTTTTCAACTGAATAGCCGCCAGCACCTGTTCACCGTATTTTTTGTCAGGGATGCCGACGACCTGGACATTGACAACCTTCGGATGCGTGAAGAGAAATTCTTCCAGCTCACGGGGATAAATATTTTCACCGCCCCGGATGATCATGTCTTTAATCCGGCCGGTTATTTTATAATAACCGTTTTTGTCCACCACTCCCAGGTCGCCTGTGTGCAGCCAGCCGTCCTTGTCAATGGTGTTCGTCGTGGCTTCAGGCATTTTGTAGTACCCCTTCATTACGCAGGCGCTGCGGGTCACGATTTCGCCCTGCGTGTCCGGCGGTAAATCTTTGCCGCTTTCCGGGTCGATAATTTTGCCTTCGATATCCGGCAGCAGACGGCCGACGGTGGCAACGCGCAGTTCCACCGGATCGTCGCGCCGCGTCATCGTCATGACCGGCGAAGATTCCGTCTGGCCGAAGGCGATAACGATTTCGGAGCAGTGCATTTTGGTGATCACCTGTTTCATTGCTTCGACGGGGCAGGGTGCTCCCGCCATAATGCCGGTGCGCAGGGACGTCAGATCGTAACGGTCGAAATCGGGATGATTCAGGATGGTGACGAACATTGTCGGGACACCGTTGACAGCCGTGCATTTTTCTTTGGCCATCATTTGCAGTGCTTTGAGCGGATCGAAGTATTCCAAAAGAACCATTTTCGATCCGTGATAGACGCAGTTGAGAGTGCTCATGACGCAGCCGAAGCAGTGAAAGACGGGGACCTGAATCAGCAAACTGTCTTTTTCGGTCATCCCCATCACATCCCCGACCATACGGGCGTTGTTGACGATGTTGTGATGCGTCAGCATGACGCCTTTGGGAAAGCCGGTTGTCCCGGAAGTGTACTGCATATTGATCACGTCATTGTCGGACAGAGACTTCATCCGCTCATCCAGCGACGCCTCGGAAACGTTCTCACCCATTTTGATCAGATCGGAAAATTTAAACATGCCGGGCGTGTTTTGTCTCTTGCCGATATAGACAACATTTTTCAGAAGAGGAAGTTTGGAGGAAACGAGTTTTCCCGGCTGCTGATCGTCAAGCTCCGGAAGAATGCGGCCTACCGTGTCATAAAAACTGGTGTCACGGTACGCATCGATAAGAAACAGGGTGGTGGAGTCGGATTGCTTGAGAATATATTCCAGTTCATGTGTCTGGTAATTGGTGTTGATCGTGACCAGAACAGCGCCGACCATTCCCAGTGCATACTGCAGGTAGACCCATTCCGGGACATTGGTCGTCCATACGGAAACGTGATCGCCGCGCTTGACGCCAAGCGCCATCAGCCCTCTGGCCGTTTTTCGGCATTGATCATATAACTGGGAATAATTAAGGTGGATATTGAATTCGGGAGCAACGAGCGCCGGATGATCAGGGAAGCGGCCGGCGGTGTCTTTAATCACTTCTCCCATCGTTTTGCTTACAAAATCGGACATATGATACACCTCGCCATAAATTGGAATTTCAATTAAGTGCAATTAAACCCACTTAACGTAAACTGGGTTATGTATAACCGATTTTTTTTTATTCTGTCAATTAATTTTTTCAGAACCTGTCAAATTACAGTTCTTTACGTTTTTAGCGTCGGGACGATTTTAGTTGATAGTTGAATATAATCAATACATTATGGACGAGGCTGCATTTTTGCTGAATATCAGCATTTCAGGATCATTCCAATTTAGCAACTACTTGCAAAAGTCAGCATTCTGTCATTTCGACCGAAGGGAGAAATCTTTTCAAAGATATTAAAGATTTTTCAGTCACTTCGTTTCTTCGAAATGACAACTTATTTTCGCAGGTAGGCACTACAAGAGTTTAGAACTCCGGCGGACAGGGAAAGTCACTCCTTGCTTATGGGATTCAGATTTGCGGCCTTTTGTCAAACCATGGCATTGCCCGCTCGAGTTGTCCACCAAGCTGCAGCAAAAGTGATTCTTCAGCAAAGCGGCCGATGAATTGCACGCCGCAGGGCAGCCCTTCTTTGCTCCAGTGAAGCGGCACGGACATAGCCGGCTGTCCCGTAAAGTTGGCCAGCTGGGTGAAGGGCATTTTGACAAGACTTTTGGTGGCCATTATGTCGGCGATGCCGGAGGCCTTCAGCAGCCCTCCCATGTTCAGCGAGTTAATGATTTTCATGAAAAACTGTTCGGATGGCTTCTGTTTCATCTCACCGATCCGTGGGGGAAGAGAGGCGATGGTCGGCGTCAGATACAGATCGTATTTTTCATGGAATTTCGCCATGTGGCGTGAAAAAGTATTCCACTGACGACGGGCCAGGACGAAATCACCCGCAGAGAAAGCCTTTCCCAGTAAATTCAAAGCCCAAGTGGTTCCCTCCGTGTCATGGTGGTTGAGCGGCCTGCCGACGACGCTTTTGAGCTCTTCAATATCCGCGGCGACTTCCCCGAAATAAAGCATGAAATAACAGCGGGCCACGGCTTCCCCGTCAATGTCGGGGCTGGCCTCTTCAACAATATGTCCAAGGTTCTCCAGAAGTTTTGCCGCATCCTGCACAGCCTGAATACACGCGGGATCAACATTGGCTTTTAAAGGTGACTGAAGTGTGAATCCGATTTTCAGTTTCCCGGGGTCTTGTCCCGCGTCTTCCAGGAAAGGTCTCTCTGGTGTGGGAAGAAGACAGGGTGCTCCCGGGTCTGCGCCATGGGTTGCGTCAAGTATGGCGGCCGTATCGCGTACTGAGCGGCTGATCACGCCTTCCACTTCCGCCCCCTGCCAGACTTCCCCCGATTCGGGTCCCAGCGGGTTGCGTCCGCGTGTCGGCTTCAGTCCGAACAGTCCGCAGCAAGATGATGGAATGCGGATGGAACCGCCCCCGTCGCCGCCGGAGGCAAGCGGGACAATGCCTGCGGCTACCGCCGCCCCGGAACCACCGCTGGAGCCGCCGGGTGTACGATCGAGATTCCAGGGATTGCGTGTCGGACCGTGCAGCTCGGGTTCGGTAATTCCCATCAGTCCGAACTCCGGTGTGTTCGTTTTTCCGAGGACAATCAGTCCGGATGCTTTGTAGCGCCTGGCCATTTCGCTGTCCTGTGTCGGGACATAGTTGCGGCAGGCTTTGCTCCCCTTGGTCATGGGGACGCCAGCTATGGCGGAAACAAGATCCTTGCATAAAAAAGGCACGCCGGAGAAGGGGCCTTGCGGGATCGATCCCCTGGCTGCCAACCGGGCCGCATCATCCATGCGGTAAATGACCGCGTTGATCTTCGGGTTGATGCGGTCCATGCGCAGGATAGCCTCTTCACATAATTCCAGAGCGGTGACTTCCTTTTTTCTGACCAGTTCGGCCAGCCCCAGACCATCGTATTTTTCGTAGTCGCTGAATCCCGGCATGTTTTCCCTCCCCCGCGTTGTTGTTTTTTCCCCGTCAATTTAAGAATTAGATCGTTACCGGTTATTGTAATGATGAAGAAAATTGCCGCTGCAAAAGTGAAGACGTAAAATACTTTAAGAGTATATTAATGAAAGTGTAACGAAGTCAAGGATATTTGTCTTCAGAAGAGAAACATGGACAACCGCTAGGAATTATTGTCTTTTCCCGAAAGAAAAATACGTTCAATGCGGTGGAAATCGATTTTACCGGTGGCGGTCCGGTTAATGGAGGAAACAATTTTAATACGGCGTGGCATAGCAAAAGGCTCAAGCTTTTCCAGGATCATTTTCCTGAGCTGTATTTCCGTCAGTTCACAGGCTACCAGGGCAGCAATTACGCTTTCCCGTCCTTTGTCCGCGGGCAGCGCAATGACCACAGCGTCACGCACGGTGGGCAGCGTCTGGATTTTGTTCTGGACTTCGAGAAGGTCAACCCGTTTGCCGGCTACTTTGACAATGCCGTCAGCCCGTCCCAGAAGCAGAAAACGATCATTTTTATCCGGCTGGACTTCATCACCTGTCACGCAAAATCCTTCCCTGTCTTTTTCCATTTCGACGGATACAAAATCGGATCGCACGGCGAGCCGTTTCCCCGACAATCGCCAGGAAACGACGTCGGCAGGCTTCCAGGCGTCTGTATTTTCGCTTACACTGCGCGAGGCAATGCCGCCTGTTTCCGTTGACCCATAGATTTCATTGATGCCCAGGCCGGTTTTTTTCAGGAAATGCGTTGCGTCAGAACGATTCAAAACGCCCGAAGAGGAAAAAGCGATTCTCAGCGACGGCACGGACAGATTGTCAACTTTCAAAGACCGGTAGTGAATCGGTACGCTTACCAGCACGGTGGCCTTGTGCCGGTTGATGACGGAAATGATTTCCTGCGGAAATGTATAAATTTCCGGCAGCACACGGGCATGGGCCAGAAACGGAGTCAGGATGGAAAACAGAAGGCCGTAAATATGATAGGGTGGAACGGTTGCGATAAAAAGGTCTTTTGACGAAAGACCGAATTTATCCCGCAGGTAGATGGCTTCAGCCAGCAGGTTGCGCGGCGATTTAGACCAGACTTTAGGTTTGCCGGTTGAACCGCCGGTGAAAAGTTTTAAAAAAGGCTTATCGGGGTCGCGCATGTTTCCAGGATTCAGATCGCCGGGATTTCCTCTCGAAGGGGTGATGATCTCGATGCCGGGCACCTCTTCGGGATGATCGGAAATGGCAAAATCAAAACCGACTGCGTCGTACATCTCCGCCAGGGCATGCGGAGAAAGAGAATGAGGCAGAATTAACTTGCAGGCGCCGGAAAGCGAAGCCAGAACGGAAGCGGCAATCACCGCCTTGTTTTCCGTGCACAGGCAGACAGACTTTTCCGTGCCGCGCCTTGTCAAGGTTTTTTTCAGACCGGCGGCCAGTTCAAAAATCTCACCGTAGGTATATCCGCCGTACGTAAACTCTTTCTGGCAGAGCGTCCTTGAAGGGGCCAGAATATTTTTATAGGCGCTGAGAAAAGGGTCTTTTGTTTCTATGGTCATATTGATTATAATTAATGATTAATAATTATTTTTTTGCTTATCTATAAGAAACAGGGGGAAAAAGCAATACAGGTTTTTTAAGAATATCGAACCCCGAATGCCCTGCTGTCTGACGCCGGATGATTCATGATGTTTTTTTGTTGACTTCTGCGCTATTTTCTCATTAATTCAAATAAAAAAGAGGTCAAATAATGATTATCGATATCGAATCATTGATTCCGCATCGTGAACCGATTAAAGTGATCACAGAGATTATCGAGATAACAGACGATGGAGGCAGTTCCACAGCCGTTGTCAATCAGGACTGGCCTCTCTGTGACGGTCAGGCGGTCAATTCAATTGTTTTAATTGAAGCCATTGCCCAGACATCCGCGGCGGTGGAAGGTTATAAACGGAAAGTAAGCGGCAAGGATCCTATCAAGGGCTGGCTGGTTGGTATCAAGTCCGCTGAATTTAACACGGACAAAGTTGCCCTGGACACCCGGATTACCGTCAATGTTAAAAATCTGAATGCGTTTGAGAGTTACGCTGTGATCGAGGGTGTGGTAAAAGCAGGAGATGATCTGCTGCTGACGGCAGTTCTTCAGGCCGTGCGGCTCAACGATGAAGCATAAAATTCACAAACAAGGAGCTTGATTCAATAATGGAAGAAAGAAAAATAGCAATTGTGACGGGAGCCAGCAGGGGGATCGGTCGTGCGACGGCTGTCGAACTGGCAAAGACCGGTTACTATGTGGTGATCAACTATAATTCCAGCGAGGCGGCGGCAGCTGAAACGCTGGCGCAGGTTCAGGCCGTGGGCGCTGAAGGCGAAGTGCAGAAATTTGATGTCGCCAATGCGGAAGAAGTGAAAGAAGCCCTGGCAAGGATTGTTGGGGAGCATAAGAGAATTGATGTGCTGGTCAATAATGCCGGTGTCACCGCCGACGGCCTTTTTCTGATGATGGGTGAAGAAGAATGGCACAAGGTTATCGATACGATTCTAAACGGATTCTATAATGTGACTAAACCGGTCCTGCGCGAAATGGTCAGGAAGAAACGGGGTGCGATTGTCTCCGTCTCTTCCATATCGGCCATGCTGCCCAACCGGGGCCAGGCCAATTACGCCGCCGCCAAGGCAGGCATCATTGCCGCCACGCGCTCGATGTGCAAGGAAGTGGCGCGTTTCGGCATTCGGGTCAATGTGGTTGCACCGGGACCTATTGACACGGACATGCTCAGCACCATGCCGGTCGATGAAAATACAATCAAAAGCATGATCCCGATGGCCCGTGTCGGGAAACCCGAAGAAGTTGCCCGTGTGATCCGCTTTTTATGCTCCGACGACGCGTCCTATATCACGGGACAGGTGATTGGCATTAACGGAGGGATGTTCTGACAATGATACGGTTTTCCTATTTGAAAAAAGCAGCTATGGTTTTGTTTGTTTTGCTTATTTTTCCGGTCGTGAGCGTCCAGGCAGATGATTTTGCCAGACTGCGCAAGGATTCGGTCCGCATTTCGACCATTACGGCCGATTTTGTGCAAAAGAAGTCCATGAAGATTCTGTCCAAGCCGCTGGTCTCAGAGGGGAAGTTTTATTATGCCGCTCCGGATTCCATCCGCTGGGAATACAGCAAGCCATTAAAAAGTGTCGTTATCTCCAATAAGGGAAGCACGAAACGCTATATCTCCTCCGGTGGTAAAATGGTTGAAGATGAAACAGGCGGCGCGCAGGTCATGAAGCTTGTGCTTGGTGATGTCGCAGGCTGGATGAACGGCAGGTTTGATAGCAATCCGTCCTTTACCGCCGTTCTCAAGGAAGGTCCCATTACGCTGATTACTCTGACACCGGTAGATAAAAGAATGGCCGGCATAGTCGAGAAAATTGAGATTACGATTTCCCGAAAAGACGCGTCCGTCAAATCGGTGAGGATTGTGGAGAGCGCCGCCGCTGAAACCCGGATCGATTTCCTGAATGCTGTCATCAATAAAGGCATTAATCCTTCTGTCTTTCAGGATGTCGAATGAAAGGCCTCTTTTTCTTACTAGGTACGTTTCTGCTTGTGTCCTGCGCGGTACTGCCGGCCATACACGAACCATCGTCGGAGCGCGCGGGAAAATCCATCACATGTCCATCTCCGTTTCTTTTGGAAAAAACCCGTCTCATCCACGCGATTGAAGTGCGCATGGCCGGAAAACCAAAAACCGCTTTGATTGGCGTGACGCTTGTGGACCCTGTCAGCCGGACATTTTCCTGCGCCATGATGAGCACGGAGGGCATGGTGCTTTTTGAAGCTTCCTCGGGGTCTGACGGTGTGAAAGTCGTCCGGGCGCTCCCGCCCTTCGACACGACGGCTTTCGCGAATAACATGATGGACGATATAGAACTGATCTTTCTTACGCCTGTGGGCTTGCTTACCCGGAAGGGTGTTTTTACCGAGGGAGAGACAGTTTGCCGTCGGCACAAAGAACAAGGCGGATGGGTTGATGTGCTGGCAGGCCGTGACGGCCACATTCAAATCAGACGCTACTCGGAATTCGGTGCTTTGCAGCGTACCGTAAAGCTCGACGGCAATGCCCGGAATGCTTATGCAGTCATTGAACTTCAAGCCATAGATTTTGTGAATTACACGCTGATCATGACCCTGATCGAATCCGAAGTGGTCGGGGACATACCAGCGGCGCAGAAGTAAAAAGGACTCCGCCCATGAAAAACCCGGTTACGGGGAAGGATATTATCATTATTGGAGCGGGCATTGGCGGTCTTTCCACGGGAATTCTGCTGCTGCTTTTAGGCTACCGTGTCACGATTGTGGAAAAAAATCGTAAACCGGGCGGCCTGATGCGCTCATATGTGCGCAGGGGTGTCGATTGTCCTGTAGGTGTGCATTATGTCGGTGCGCTGGGCCCTTCTGAACCTCTGGGAAAGATGTTTCGCGTCCTGGGCATTTCCGTGGAGGATCTGTTTTATCCCATGGGATCTGCCGGTGTGGTCGACCGGTACCTGTTTGATGATTTTGTTTTCGACCTGCCTCTCGGCATAGACGCGTACGAAAGAAATCTGAGGCAGGCCTGTCCGGCGGAAGGCGCGGCGCTGGATATCCTGATGAAAAGTCTGCGGGAGATTTCCGGCAGAATGATGGAATCATCCTTCTTCCTCAATCAGAGTGATCCCTTTCAAAATATAGATTTTTTAAGGCCGATGGGGGAACTGCTGGATGGTCTTCAAGTCTCTGCCCGATTGCGCGCCCTGCTCGCGGTGCCGTGCCAGCTCATCGGTGTTGAGCTTGACGATTGTCCGGTGATCTTTCATCACATGGTGGCTGCCGGGTATTTATTTTCGTCGTGGCGCTTGAAAGATGGGGGCGGTAAAATGGCCGATGCTTTTGCACAGCGTTTCACCGCGCTGGGCGGGGAGTTGATCCTGAATTCGGCCGTGCGGAAAATCAACCTGTCTTTCCGTAAAGTTACGGGGATCAGCCTGGAGGCAGGCGGGGAACTTTACGCTGATGCGGTTGTGGCGGCCATCCATCCCAAAACCATGCTCGGCCTGCTGGATCAGGGTGCTCTGCGGAATTCTCTGCGGGAGAGAATTTTAACGCTGGAGGAAACAAAAGGTGTGATTGCCGTGCAGGCCGGCGTTGACGCTGCGGCGCACGGTGAGCTTGATTACAACATTTATCGGCTGAATCATGACGAGCGCGGGGGGATCACGAACGGCATTTTTTACCAGATACGAAACAGCAGTGTTTCAGAAACCAATTTGCTTTCCATTATTGCCCGGTCGCTTTATCGTGACTGGAGCCATTGGGAAAACACGGTGTCGGGAAGGCGCGGTGCGGACTATGAAGAAAAAAAACTGGTCATTGCGCGGGATTTATTGAAGAAAGCCGAAGAGGTGTTCGGTCCTCTGAAAAATGCGGAGATCCTGGATGTATTTACGCCCCTGACGCTGCGCGATTATGTGAATTGTCCCGAAGGTTCCTGTTACGGGGTATTGCGTTCAACCCGCCAACTGCTGAAAGTAGCTTCTCTGAATAATCTGTCCGTTGAGGGACTTTGTCTGGCCGGACAGAATGCCGTCGCGCCGGGAGTGATGGGCAGTATCCTGGGATCTTTCGGCGCCGTGAGGCAGCTGATCGGCGCCCGGCGGTTTAACGGGGAATTATCCAGATTACTCTAATGCTGGACGGCAACGCTGATTTGTGCTAGTTTTCGCGGCACTTTCGTTTTGGGAAAAAAACCGGAGCAGCAGTCGGATAGTTCACGGAACCATAATATTATTATCCATCATCGCCATTATTAAGGAGTCGCCCGAAGTTCATGACACGTCAGGATATAGAAAATGAAGTCCGCGATATTTTTCTGAGGGAATTTGAAGTTGAAAATCCCGAACTGGATGTCAATTTGCGTGAAGCCTACGGTTTTGACAGTATTGATGCTATTGACCTGCTTTTGGAAATCGAGAAGTTCCTGGGGTCTGAGCTGACGCGGGATGAGAAAAAACAGGCGATGGACATCCGCACCATGCGCCAGATCATTGATTATGTCGAAATGCTGGCGGAAAAACGCCGCGCCGCGCAGGGATAGGGCAAATGACAGATCGCAGAGTCGTTATTACATCTTGTTCGGCAATAACACCCATCGGTCACGGCAGGGATAAAATCGTCGAGAGCCTTCTGAAAGGTATTTCCGGCGTTAAACCCCTGCGTGAAGATGAACTGATCGGCCGCTTTATTCATTCGAGGGTTTACGGTACCGTGAGTGATCCGATCGTGTATGACTTCAAAAGGCAGCATCGAAAGACCATGGGGCCGGTGGCTTATTATGCCTGTCAGGTTGCCAAGGAAGTGCTGGAGCAGTCGGGGCTTTCCCCCGAATTTGTAACGGGAGGACGTCTGGGCATTGCATTTGGCTCTATTCACGGTTCACCCACGGTACAGCGCGATATCTACAAAATATTTCTGGGAGCAAAAGATAAAGAAACCTATCAAACGATCGGTGCCGTCGATTACCTGAAATCCATGGTGCATACGACCGCCGTGAATATTTCAAAGATGTTCGGCATTACCGGCCGCATTATTTCTTCGGGAACTGCCTGCACCACGTCGAGCCAGTCCATCGGTTTTGGCTACGAGTCGGTCAAGTACGGCCTGCAGGACGCCATGCTCTGCGGCGGGGCGGATGAATATGACACGATCACGGTTGCGGTTTTTGATAATCTCCTGGCCTGTTCCACTGCTTTTAACGATCAGCCGGAAAAAACGCCCCGTCCATTTGACAGGGCGCGTGACGGTCTTGTGGTCGCCGAAGGCGCGGGCGCCGTCATGCTGGAAGAGTATGAATTTGCCAAAAAACGCGGCGCACCGATTCTGGGCGAGGTGATTGGCTTCGCCTGCAACTCCAACGGAGGAGACCTGATCCTTCCCAATCTTGAAGGCATTACCAAAACACTGCAACTGGGTCTTGAAAACGCAGAAATTTCCGCCTCGGAAGTTGATCTGATAAGCGCTCATGCCACCGCCACCAAGATGGGTGATATCATTGAGGCGCAGGCTATCGGAACGGTTTTCGGCTCCAATCCCCACGTGGTTGCTCTCAAGAGCTACATGGGACACACGATGGCGGCCTGCGGAGTCATTGAAACGGTTTTAACGCTTTACATGATGCAGGAGAATTTTATCGCCCCGACGCTCAATCTCGAAGACATTGACGAACGCTGCGCGATGGTCAGGCACGTTCAGAAGCTGATCGAACATCCAGTCAAAACCGCGGCCATTCAGAATTTTGCGTTCGGCGGCGTCAACACCAGCCTGCTGATTCGAAAGTTGACCTGATATCAAATGGCGTTTATTCGATTTTTTCAGTTGATCGGCAACTTTTGCCTCATGTTGATTGTATGGGGCTATTTTCTTTTCGGCTTTTTGTTCATATTGCCGTTCTTGTTTATTCCCTGTTATCTTTTTACAAAAAACAGCGCAGGGGCCATCCAGAAATTGTTTCATCTGCACATGAAGTTCTTTTTTAACCTGACCGGCCGGCTCGTTCCCCTTACAACGTATAAGATCGATCCGGAAGTGCGCGCGCTCCGGTCGTCTGTGATCGTATGCAATCACCTGTCCTACCTTGACCCGATCCTGCTGGTATCGCTGTTCCCGCGCCAGACGACGATCATTAAAAAAACGTTTTTCCGGGTTCCGGTTTTCGGCTGGTTCATGAAGAAAGCGGGTTATGTGTCTTCCTCGCCGTCTGAAATGACGGGAGCGGCCATGATTAATGCTCTGGAGGGTATCAAGGCGCATCTGGCCGCCGGCGGCAATTTATTTGTGTTCCCGGAAGGGACCAGAAGCCGCGACAGCAGACTCGGGCCCTTCAACAAAGGGGTGTTCAGTATCGCAAGGTACTGCAATACAGGATTAAAGCTGGTTTATATTCAGGGGACCGACAATTTGTTTCCGCCCGGATCGTTTTTCTTTAAAACCCGGGAAAAGAACACCATTTCGATGGAATTGATCGCAACGCTTACGCCGGATTATTCGGCGAAAAATTTTTCGATCACTGCAATAGCCGAGCAGACCCGGCAGATTTTTGAACGGAAAATCGCTGACGTGAAAGCCGCGGATCCGGACAAAAAAATATAACGATCAACTACCTCGCAGCAAGCTGTCGAGGTATGAAATGAATGTTATTATATCGCATCAATTTACGGAGCACTAATACTCGTCCCGCGTAGCGGGATTAAATCAATGAAGGAGGACGAATTATGGAATTACAGGAAGCCATACACAAAAGACGCAGCATCCGAAAGTTTACGGATGCCTTTGTGACCGACGACGAATTGAATAAAATCTTTGAGGCCGTGCGCTGCTCGCCATCCTGGGCCAACACGCAGGTGTGGGAGTTTGTTGTGGTGCGCGACCGCGAAATCATCAATCAGGTCGTGGCGACGTATTCCGAAAAAAATCCCGCGACAAAATGTTCGCTCATTGCTACCGCTTTGATTGTCGTCTGTGCGAAAACCGGCGTCTCCGGGTGCTACGGAGGAGTGGACGTCACCAAGCATGCCAGCTGGTACATGTTTGACCTGGGCATTGCCACGCAGACACTCTGTCTTACCGCGCATGAAATGGGCCTGGGAACGGTCGTTGTCGGCCTGATGGACCATGATGCCTGCAGGAAAGTAATTGGTCTGCCTCAGAGTTATGAAGTCGCTGCCGTGATTCCCGTCGGACGACCAGCGGTGGAGCCTAAGGAAGGGCCTTCGCGCAGGCCGGTGTCCGACATGGTGCATCTTAACGCGTTTGGCAGAAAAATGTTTTAGAAAGTTTCCTGCTGAGGTACTCTGCCCGTACCTCCTTATTTTTAATATTTGTTTGACTTTTTTGTCTGCCCATTTTAAGTTTCCCGATCCTTGAAAAGGACATCGAAAAGAACAGGCTGAAATTACGGATGAACAGTAAAAAGCGCATTGTGATTACAGGCTTAGGGACGATAAACGCCATCGGCAACGACGTTGCGCAATTCGCGGCCTCTTTGCGGGAGGGTGTCTGCGGAATTTCGGAGATTGATCTTTTTGATACAACCGGATTTCGCACGCATAAAGGTGGACAGATCAGGAATTTCAATCCCCGCGCGTCCATTCCGAGGGAATTTTCTCTCAAAAGAATGTCTCGCGCCGATCAGCTGGCTTTTGCCGCAACGATCGAGTCACTCACCGATGCCGGTCTTTACCCGCTTCCGGACCCGGTCAAAGAAGACATGGGAGTGGTTATCGGCGGAGGTTCCGGAGGGTTGTTCGAAGCGGAAACCTTTTACGCGGAACTGATTGCGAAAGGTCTCGACGGGTCGAGATTTTCCCGCCTGTCTACCGTCTATTGCGCCTCATCCGCCGACCGGATTGCTTCCAATCTGGGGCTTCTGGGTCCTAAAACCACCTTGATGACCGCCTGTTCCTCGGGTGCCAACGCGCTGGGTTATGCGAGGGATCTGATTCAGAGCGGGCAGGCGGGGATCATGCTGGCCGGCGGCGTCGATCCGATGTGCCGGATTACCTATGCGGCGTTTAACGCCCTGAAAGCCGTGGATGGGGATGTCTGCCGGCCCTTTGACAGGAACCGCTCCGGTCTTTCGCTGGGAGAGGCGGCGGCCATTCTGGTTCTGGAATCACTGGAATCGGCGCTGGCGCGGGGTGCAACAATTTACGGCGAAATTCTGGGTTACGGAGTGAG
>Ga0105104_10000793_pt1 | contig 24527 bp, 22 predicted proteins | sample PPLLaktember2015_3_FD_87034 | JGI IMG/M metagenome (GOLD analysis project Ga0105104, IMG submission 87034) | Freshwater sediment microbial communities from Prairie Pothole Lake near Jamestown, North Dakota, USA - PPLs Lake P7 Core (6) Depth... | ecosystem: Environmental > Aquatic > Freshwater >...
AGGGCTATTTGATTCAGATGCTCCACTTGGGTATTCTGCAGCACACCGATCTCGAAGAGATTATCGAGCGTTGCATGATGCTCGGCAATTTGAATGTCGGCGGCGATGAGATTAAAATGCTTGTTGCCACCCATTTGTTGGAAAAGGATCCCCGTCAAGTGGAATCCACCTTGGTGTTAAGTCCTTTTCGGCCTTGGCCGGAACATGTTCATTAGAACGGTGCGGGCCATTTCCCGACTTTGCGAACATGAGCTAATTTGGGGTTTTACAAAACCTTGTGTTATTCCGTGAACCTGTCACAGTTTTCGCAGTTTAAAAGCTTTGAGCACCCGCTCGAAGCTTTTCCTCTCTGTTGAACCTAATGCCAACAACGACCAAAAAACCTCCCAAGTCTAAGAAGAGCAGTCGCGCAGCCAAGCCTGCTCCGGCTCCGAAAAAGTCAGCTAAGCCGAAAACTGCCGCTCGGAAAACGACAGCTTCGCGCACGACTAAAGCCGCCGCCAAGAAAACAACTGCGGTATCCAAACCGGTGCGGAAAGTATCGGCGCATAGTGTGGATGCCACCGGTAAAAATCTGGTGATTGTTGAGTCGCCCGCGAAGGCGCGCACGCTGACCGGATATCTCGGTTCCGACTATGTGGTACAGGCGACCGTGGGACACATCTGGGATCTGCCCCGCAAGCGTTTGGGCGTGGATTTAGAGAGCCGCTTCGAGCCGGAATATGAGGTCATCGAAGGAAAATCCGACGTCATCGCCGCGCTGAAAAAAACCGCGCGCGACACAAAAAATATTTTCATCGCGACCGACCCTGACCGCGAAGGCGAAGCAATTGCTTTTCACGTGGCACAGGAACTCGGCAACGGAAAACGCCACTTGCACCGCGTGCTGTTCAATGAAATCACGCGCACCGGAGTGCTGAAAGCGATGTCGCAGGCGGGCGAAATTGACGTGCCCAAAGTGGAAGCGCAGCAGGCACGCCGCGTGCTGGACAGGCTCGTCGGTTATATGGTGTCGCCGCTTCTGCAAAAAATTATTGCGCGCGGATTGTCCGCCGGACGCGTGCAGTCCGTCGCGCTGCGTTTGATCTGCGAACGCGAAGATGAAATCCGCGCTTTCAAGCAGGAAGAGTATTGGACGATTGAAGCCGTGCTGCTGACGGCGAAGAACGAACCGTTCCTCGCGCGGCTCTTCAAGATCAACGGCGAAAAGCCGGACCTCACGAACGAGCAGACGGCAACCGCCGCGGTCGAGGAGATTCGCCGCCAGACGTTCTCGCTGACCGATCTCAAGGTCAAGCCCACGCGGTCGCAGCCTGCCGCTCCCTATACGACGTCCACCTTGCAGCAGGATGCTTCCCGCCGTTTGGGATACGCCAACGAACGCACGATGGGCATCGCACAGGCTCTCTATGAAGGCGTGAAAGTCGGCAAGGAAGGTCTGGTCGGTCTCATCACGTATATGCGTACCGACTCTACGCGCATCGCTCCCGAAGCCGTAGCTTCCGTCCGAGCGTATATCGCCGAGCGCTACGGCAAAGAGTTTGTTCCGGAAAAAGAGCGCGTTTACCTCACGAAGAAATCCGCGCAGGATGCGCACGAAGCCATCCGGCCTACAGATGTGAATCACGATCCGGCTTCGGTGAAAAAATATCTCACTACGGATCAATATAAACTTTACGAACTCGTCTGGCGGCGTTTCGTGGCATGCCAAATGGCCGACGCCAAATACGAAGTCACGACGGCGCAGCTCATGGCGGGGAAGTACGAATTCCGCGCGGTGGGACGCCGGCTGTTATTCGCCGGGCATTTGCAGGTATTGGCCGAACTGGCCGAAGAAAAAGCGAAGGAAGCGGGAATTGCCGAAGAGGACGATCTGAAGCGTGATCTGCCCAAACTCGAAACGGGCAAGACCTACGCGATGGATCGCATCACTCCGTCGCAGCATTTTACCGAGCCGCCGCCGCGCTTTAACGCCGGATCACTCGTAAAAATACTCGATGAACTTGGCATTGGCCGTCCTTCGACTTACGCGTCCATCATCTCCGTGCTGGTCCGACGCCGCTACATCGAACAGAAGGAACGGCGCTTTCATCCCACCACGCTCGGCGAAACCGTCAACCGCATTCTCGTGGATCAGTTCCCCGATATCTTCAACGTGGATTTCACCGCGAAGATGGAAGAGGAACTGGATGAAGTCGAGAACAACGGCGCGGATTGGCGTTCCGTAGTCGGAGATTTCTACAAGCCGTTTTCCAAGCGTCTCGAAAAAGTCAACAAGAACCGCCACGAACTGCGCAAAGCCAGCGAAGAAGTGACGGATAAGAAATGTCCGAAGTGCGGCACGGCCTTAATTATGAAATGGGGACGCACCGGACAATTCCTCGGCTGCTCCAATTATCCCGAATGCCGTCACACGGAACCGCTTGAGCACGAAAAGCCGCCGGAAACTCCGGAGAAAGCCTGTCCGCAGTGCGGCAAGCCGATGCTGGTGAAGCGCAGTCGTTTCGGATGGTTCCTCGGCTGCACCGGTTATCCCGAATGCAAGACCACACTGCCGCTCGAAAACGGCGACAGCGTGCCCTGTCCGCGCGAAGGCTGCACGGGCCGCGTCAGTCAGAAACGGTCGCGCAAAGGCCGCTCTTTCTGGGGCTGCTCGCGCTATCCCGATTGCGATTTCGTTTCGTGGTACAAGCCCGTCATCGAACCGTGTCCTCAGTGCGGACATCCATATATGGAAGACAAGCCGCTCAAGAGCGGTCACATTCGTCAGTGTCCGAAATGCAAATTCAAGGTGGATGTGGAGGAGGCTGCCCGCAAGTGAGCGCGCCCACGCTGCGCGAACTACTGCCGGAATTTCTGCTGGACCTCGCCGCCCGTCGCGGCCGTTCCGACCGCACCATTGAAGCGTATGGTCGGGATCTGCTGCAATTCATCGGTCAATCCGAACGGTACGGTGTCCGGCTCACGTGCGCCGATTTCACACCCACGCTCGTGCGAAGCCATCTCGCTCGTCTTGCCGAAGCGCATTTGGCCCGCGCCTCTTTGGATCGCAAGCGCGCCGCGCTGTCCGCTTTCGCCCGTTATCTGGTGCGGCAGCAATGGCTCGACCGCAATCCCGCCGCCGGACTCCGCCAGCCCCGCCCGCGCCGCAAACTTCCTTCAACTTATTCCGAAGACGACGTCACGGCGGTTCTCGATACGCCCCGCGCCGAAGGCTTTTCGGGCACGCGCAACCGCGCGCTGTTGGAAATGCTCTACGGTTCGGGTCTGCGCATTTCCGAACTTTTAAGTTTGCGTCCGGCCAATATGGATCTTTCGCGGGCGACCTTGCGCGTGCTGGGCAAGGGAGCGAAAGAGCGCGTTGTTCCCGTTTCGAAAAAAGCCGCGCAGGCGTTGAAAGATTATTTGAGCGCGCGCGACGACTATGTGAAGATGCACGAAAAATCCGATCCGAACGCGCTCTGGCTGACGGATCGCGGTTTGCCCCTCACACGTTTTCGCGCCTATCAAATCGTCCGCCGCGAACTGGCCGCGCTGCACGGCGATAAAATGTCTCCGCACGTTTTGCGCCATTGCTTTGCCACGCATCTGCTCGATCATGGAGCCGATCTGCGCGCGGTACAGGAATTGCTTGGCCACAGTTCGCTGGCCACGACCGAAAAATACACGCATGTGTCTACGGAGCGGTTGAAGCAGGCTTACCGGCAGGCTCATCCGCACGCGGCTAAAAAATAATCCGCCATACTCTACGGTGCGGCGGAAGTCAAATCCCGATTATGCAAGTCTGCGGCTCGATCCGGGCGGCAGTGAACGATCAGAAAAGGAGCAGCGATGAGAACTAAGATTGCTTCCCTTCACTTTAAAGCATCCGACACCCTGAAGGAATTCGCCGAGAGTGAAGTCCAGCGTCTGGTGAAACTGTCCGACGATATTCTCAGTTGCGAGGTCGAATTCTCATACGCCAAGAATACCAAACAGGCCCACGTTCACATCAGCGTGAACGGGTCCATTCTCAATGCGTCGGAAACGACTGACGATTTCCAGAAATCGCTCTCGCTTGCCGTAGATAAACTCGAAATTCAGCTCAAGAAGCTCAAAGGCAAGAAGATCGCCAAACGTACAGCCACAGAAGAGTAATCCCGGAGCCGAATTATGGCCGAAGGGCAAGTGATGCATAAGCTTCAGGTGGGGGAGTTCTTCCAGAATATGCAGGAGCGGTTGTCGCTTGAACTCGTCAACACTCCCAAGGGATTGGTGCGCGACATCACGCAGAAGGATCTTCACCGTCCCGGTCTGGCTCTGGCGGGCTTCATTGACCTGTTCACGTATGACCGCATGCAGATTCTCGGCAATACGGAAATCCGCTATTTGAATTCGCTCTCGGGCGCGGATCGCGAGCAGTCTCTTAAGCGCGTGTTCCGTTTCGAGATTCCCTGCATTATCGTCAGCAATTCCAACAAGGTCCCGCCCGAACTGACGGCGATAGCGGATCAGTCCGGAGTTTCCATTTTTGTCACTCCGTTTACGACGACCGAACTTGCCCACCTGCTATCCGATTATCTCGATCACAGATTTGCGCCGAGCATGATCGTGCACGGATCGCTGGTGGATGTGTACGGCACGGGCCTCTTGTTTACCGGACGCAGCGGGATCGGCAAATCGGAAGTGGCACTTGATCTGGTGGAACGCGGCCACCGTCTCGTATCCGACGACGTCGTAACGCTGACCCGCACCGCCGACAACGTTATTATGGGAACCGGCTCCGAGCTGCTCAAGCATTATATGGAAATCCGCGGCGTCGGCATTATTGACGTGGGACGGATGTTCGGCGTTCGCGCCATCCGCCTGCAGAAGCGCGTGGAGACCGAAGTCGAACTTGTGGATTGGAGCGGGGAAGAGGATTACGAACGCACCGGCATCGAAGATGCGTATAAAGAATATCTCGGCGTGAAACTACCCTACGTCCGTCTGCCCATTTTCCCCGGCAAGAACGTAACGGTGATCGCCGAAACCATCGCCCTCAATCTGCATCTGAAAGTGTACGGCTTTCATCCGGCCCGGCAATTCAGCGCGGCTTTAACCGACGCGATGAAAAGCCGCAAGGGCATCGAAAACTATTTAGAGAAGGATTTCGAGTAGAGGAAACCGGCGATGACCCATGCTGTTATTCTCACGCACGGTTCACTCGGCAAAATCCTTTTAGAGGCCGTGGAGACCATGCTCGGTCCGCAGGAAAGCGTGGATGTCTTATCCAACGAGGGACAATCTCTCGATCAAATCATCGGTTCCGTCGAAGCCCGTCTCAACGATTCCCCCGGAATTCTGTTCGTGGACTACTGCGGCGGTTCGCCTTTTGTCGCCTGTAAATCGCTGCGGGATCGCCGTCCCGATCAAGCGCTGATTTCGGGTGTGAACCTTCCCATGCTGCTGTCGTTCTTCACCAAGCGCGCCCGTCTGCCGTTCCGCGAATTGGTCGCTACGGTGGAAAACGACGCGCATCGCGGGATTCAATGCATCTCGACATGAAACTTCCGTTCTTTCGCGGGAAAGATAAAATCGTCTTTCCCATCGTGCGCGTGGATGACCGTCTGCTCCACGGGCAAGTGATCGTAGGCTGGGGACAGACCCTCGGCCTTCACCCGGTGCTGCTCGTTTCCGACCGCATCGGTAAAGATTCCGAATTGGCCGCCACCTTCCGGCAGCTTGTTCCGGAAGAACTGCGCGGCGATATCGTGACGGTGGCGGAAGCCGCCGAACTCTGGACGCGCGGCGATTTCAAAGACGCGCGTCCGCTGCTCGTCGTGGAAACTCCGGTGGACGCGCTGAAAATGGTGCGTCTCGGCGCGCCCATGAAAGTACTGACCATCGGCGGCCTCCATTTCCGCGAAGGCCGCGATGAAATTCTGCCGTACGTTTTTCTCTCCGATTGGGATCGCACGACTCTGCGCGAATTGGCCGGTCTGGGCGTGCGCATTCAGTGTCAGGATCTTCCGGCTTCCAAACCCATACTCTACGAGGATTGACGTTTGGACTCCAAACGAAACGAAATTAGAGTAGGTCTCGCCGTGCTTGTCGCCCTCACCATGCTCATTGTCGGCGTGATGTGGGGCAAGGGCTACCGCATTCGCGCCGCCCGCTACGAGATCGAAGTGGTCTTCGACAACGTGTCCGGATTGGAAGACGGGTGCAACGTGCTGGCCAACGGCGTGCTGAAGGGACGGGTCACGTCCATCGTGCTGCACGAAGGCCGAGTCACGGTGCGCGCCGCCGTGGATAAAAGCGTTACGCTGTACTCCGACTATCGCATCACCATCGAATCTCCCACCGTGATGGCCGGCAAAGTTCTCGCTCTCTACCCCGGTTCGAAAACTCCGGTGGCCGACGTCTCCCGTCCGCTCAAAGGTCAGCCGCCGCTTGGCGTCGCCGAGGCGGTTGGTATTTTCGAGAGCGTGTCGGAGAATGTGCAGACGGCGCTCCATAATCTGAACGCGCTGATGATCAATCTCAATTTGATCGTCGGCGATTCCGCCAACCGCGATAATATCAGCGGTCTGCTTTCCAACGCCCACGGCGCGGCGCGCACGTCCAACGATTGGCTGAGGGACAACCGCGACGATCTGACCGAAAGCATTGCGCAGTTGAAAACCACGCTCGATGCGGCGGAGCTGATGATTCACAATCTCGAATCCCGCATGGACAACACCTTTACCGGCGTGGATTCCGTCGTCACGCAGTTGAATTCGCTCACGGCTTCGCTGCGTGTTGTGATGGATCAGGTCAACAACAAGGAAGGCACGCTGGGCAAATTGGTCGGCGACGAAGAGCTGTACCTGCGTCTCAACCGCACGCTGGCCGAAGTAGATTCCCTCGCCAAGGCGATTCGCGCCAAAGGCATCAAGACTCACATCTCCCTCTTCTAATGAACATTCCCAATCTGCAATCCCTCTTGGCGGTCGCGCGCGGTGACCGCCCCGCCGACTTGCTCCTCCAAAACGCGCGTATTGTCAACACGCTCTCATACGAAATCGAAGAAGCTTCCGTCGCGATTTTCGGCGGACGGATTGCCGGTTTCGGCGACTATCAGGCGCGCGACACGATGGACCTGCGCGGAGCCTTGCTCGCGCCCGCCTTCATTGACGGACACATTCACATCGAATCGAGCCTGCTCACTCCGGCGGGATTCGCGCGCGCCGTGGTGCCGTGGGGAACGGGGAGCGTGGTGTGCGATCCGCATGAAATCGCCAACGTGTGCGGAGTGGAAGGCATTCGTTTCATGCTCGCGGCTACGGAGCAGATGCCGCTGGACGTGTTCGTGATGCTGCCATCCTGCGTACCCGCCACAAATATGGAAACGGCGGGAGCGGAGTTATCCGCCGACGATTTGCGTCCGCTGCTTTCGCATCCGCGCGTGTTGGGATTGGCCGAAGTGATGAATTTCCCCGGCGTCGTGTTCGGCGATGAAAACGTGCTGCGCAAAATCGAAATGGCGGAAGGCAAACCGGTGGACGGCCACGCGCCAAGCGTGAGCGGCAAATGGCTGAACGCGTATGCCGCCGCGGGAATCGAAACCGATCACGAGAGCATGACGCTCGATGAAGCGCGCGAAAAACTCCGCCGGGGCATTGCCGTTTTAATTCGCGAAGGGAGCACCGCGCGCAATCTCGATGCTCTGCTGCCGCTCGTGACTCCGGCCAACGCGCACCGCTTCGCGTTTGTCTCCGATGACCGCCATGCCGACAGCTTAATCCGCGAGGGCCACATGAATGCGACGCTCGCCAAAGCTGTAAAACGCGGACTCGATCCGGTGCTGGCTGTCGCCATGGCCACGTCGCATACGGCGGAGATTTTCGGCAGAAAAGACATCGGCGCGATTGCTCCGGGACGGCGCGCGAATTTAATCGAACTGGAAAGTCTGAAAACGTTCCGCCCGCAGCGCGTCTGGCACGACGGAAGATTAGTAGCGGAAAACGGCAAACTGCTGGCGGCAATTTCCGAAACGCCTGCTGCATCCGTGCGCGGATCGGTTAAACTGCAATCGTTTTCCGCGGATAAATTGTTTGTTCCCGCTAAGGGAAAAAAGGTAAACGTTATTGACGTCATTCCCGATCAGATCGTCACGGATAAATTTATTACGATGCTGCCCGTGGAAAACGGCGGTTGGACGGCGGATCTCGGTCAGGACATTGCAAAGCTCGTGGTCATCGAACGTCACGGTCGGGGCGGAACCATCGGCAGAGGTTTTGTGCGCGGCTTCGGTTTGAAGCGCGGCGCGCTGGCTTCGACGGTCGCGCACGATTCGCACAATCTCATTTGCGTCGGCATGTCGGATTTGGATATGCTGATGGCCATTCGCGCGCTGATTGAATTCGGCGGCGGCTTGGTGGCCGTGGCCGATGGCCGCGTGCCCGCGAAGCTTGCCTTGCCCGTGGCCGGCTTGATGTCCGATCAGCCTGCCGCGAATATTGTACGCGACATCGAAAACCTTCATCGCGCCGCGCGCGACTTAGGCTGCGGTTTATCCGCTCCGTTCATGGCCCTCTCGTTTCTTGCACTGCCCGTGATTCCGCATCTCAAACTCACGGACAAAGGTTTGATTGACGTGGACCAGTTCAAGCCCATCGAACTCGCTGCGGACAACTAACGCTGATTGCGTCGCGACGGCATGTGCGGACACGTGCCGCCGCGGAAATTATATTCACACACGGGCGCAGCGAGTTGCGCCCTTTTCTGTTTGCGGATACGTGCCGCCGCGAAAAATTTCCGGAACCGTTCTCCGGTTTTTCTCGTATAATTCACGCACGACCGAGTGCGACAATCCGGTGATGATTACCGGACGATCGAGGAGAAAATTCAAAGGAGTGTTTCGTATGCGGATGAAAAAGATTTTGTTATGTGGGTTGGCCGTGATGTTGACCCACATGCTCACCGTCACTGCGGTTTTGGGTGAAGACGCGAAACCGAACGAAGAGAAAAAGAACAGCACCGTCTACAAGGTGAAAGTGGACGTGAAAGAAGTTGAAAACCGCGTCGTGGAAGGCAAAGTGCGCGGCCATACATTGCGTATTGATCAGCCGAAAGAATTCGGTGCCGACGATAGCGCGCCAACTCCACCGGAGACACTGGCTTTTGCATTGGGGAGTTGTTTTGTTTCCACGGGACGATTAATTGCGATGCAGAAAAAGATGAATGTCCGTTCGATTGAGGCAACCGTCGAGAGCGAATTGGATTTCGCGAACGCTCTGGGCATCAGTCAGGAAAAGCGCGCCGGTTTTTCCGGATTTAAGATCTTTGCTAATATTGACGGCGATATGTCCGCCGAGGAGAAGGTCAAATTCCTGAGGGAAATTACCGAAAAATGTCCGATGTGCGACAATCTTCTGAATTCAACCCCGATCACGTACGAACTAACTAAGTAGGCAAATTCGTTTCCCAATCAACCCCGCCTTCAGGGCGGGGTTTTTGTTGGAATCATTTCTACTAAAAGAGAAACAACGAATTGAACAAGTGAACAAAATAACGCTTGACTTTTGAAGATTACAGTTGTATATTATGAACGTATTCCAGTCTGACAATTCATAAAATAATCATATACTGAAATAGATGCTTGTTTTATTAATCTTCGCGAAAATATTTTGGCCTTTAAGGGTATAGGTATTTATATCTAAGAAGAGAGGAGAGAAGAGGAAGAAGGGAGAAGAGTTTATAAATATTCTTCTTTAAAAAAATAATTGAACTCTTCCCATATTCCTTCTTCCATTCGCGTGTGAACGTACACAAATGGCAGCCACAGGGAGCCGCCCCCACCGCTACTTTTTATTCATCGTTCATCATTCCTCGTTCATCGTTCGTTTCTGCCCTTGCTTTTCCCTCTCAAATTTCGCATAATAAAGGTTTAGGTGAATTCTGCCCTGAGATTTCGAGATCTTCCGAAAGCTTTGGGCAGCGCGGCTTTTCCCGTTCAATAACCCGATAGAATTCAATACCTTTGTCTTTGATCAATCCCCGCACTTTTCGCGGAACTCGCGATTTTCTGCCGAACGAACTTCTGGCCCGCCATCGTATACTCGAGACTATAGAGGAGGCCTATCGCCGTTACGGCTTTCAGCCCCTCGAAACTCCGGCTATCGAGTATCTGGAAATTCTTACCGGTAAGTCCGAGGAGAATGACAAGCTGATCTACGAAATCAAGCGGGCGCGCGGCGAAGAAGAAGAATCCGCCGAAGCGGCGATTGCTCTGCGCTATGATTTGACCGTACCTTTGGCGCGCGTGATCGCGCAATATGCCGAACTGCCGCGGCCTTTCAAGCGGTATCAGATTCAGCCGGTGTGGAGAGCGGACAGACCGCAGCCGCGACAGGGAAGATTCCGCGAGTTCGTGCAGTGCGACGCCGACATCGTGGGCACGGATTCCTTGCTGGCCGATGCGGAGATCATTGCGCTCACGTACGAAGTGCTCAGAGATTTGGGTTTTGAGAATTTTCGGATTCGGCTTTCGTCGAGGAAACTATTACGGGGGATCGTTTCTATTATCGATTCTCGTGATAGCATGTTCATGCCAATATGCAGGATAATTGACAAACTGGATAAAATTGGAGATGATGGTGTTAAAAGGGAATTAGTAAATCTGGGAATTGGATGGGATAAAACTGTGTGGGCATTTGATTATGTACGTACAGGATTTGATAGTTGCCGTTTTAACGATATAAGAGTTTACTTAGAAGCAAATGATCAGAGTGGGATGGGTGTTATTGGATTATCTGAAATCGAGAAAGTCCGATTACATGCGCTTAACCTTGGAGTTCCAGAAACTTGTCTGGCATGCGATCCGACTCTCGCGCGCGGCTTAGATTACTACACCGGGCCGATCTTTGAAACCGTTCTGCCCGATCATCCGCACATCGGTTCGCTTTCGGGTGGCGGCAGATACGACGGATTGGTGAGCACATTTTCCAAAGAGCGCGTTCCCGCTACGGGGACGACGCTAGGTTTGGATCGCATTCAGACCGCGCTCACACAGCTCGGAAAATTCAAACCGATGTCTTCGACCACGCAAGTTTTAGTCGCGCGCTTCGACGCCGAAGGCATGAGTGAATGCTTGCAGATGGCCGCCGAATTGCGCAAGGCTGGTTTGCGCACGGAAGTATGGTACGATGACGACAAGCTGAAAAAACAATTCGCCTATGCCGACAAGCAGGGCATTCCGCTGGTGGTGATCGCGGGCCCGGACGAACGCGCGAAAGGCACAGTGGCTTTAAAAAATCTGCGCAAGCAAGAGCAGAAGGAAGTGGCACGCGAAGGTCTTGTCGAAATGATAAAAGCGTGGATTACTTCCGAACCAGATGTCTGAAAATATTCAGAAATGAGATTACGGATAATTGAGCAGAAACGTGAATCGGGAGGTTGTTAAATGTCCGCAGAAGTTATCGGTAAAGTGAAGTCAGGGGTATCTCATAAATTGCATGATGTGAAATGGGATACCGGCAGCAAAGAGGTCTATGTAGCCAATCAAAAAGTGGGGAAAGCCAACAGCGCCGCAGAAGCCATGCGTAAAGCAGAAGCGTTTTTGTATAATAAATAGCGGAATCAATCCTCGGCGCAAACTCCCCGGAGTCTAACCGACATGATCAAATTTACTGACGGCATCGAAGGTATATTGATTGTCCTCGGCATAATTGGTGGATTTCTCGTCATCTTATTCATCATGGGCGTTTATTCGAGTATTGCTGACCCAATACGTGAACGCCGCGAAAAAAAACGTCGTGAAATGGAAAAAGAGACAGAGAAACAGAACGAAGAGATTCGCCGTTTCCAAAAGCAAATGGAAGCTGAACAAGCGCGAGCTCGAAGGGATCTTGCCCAAGACAAAATGCAGAATGTAATCATCAATTGTCCACCGTGTAGGGGGCAAGGAGGGGCGCGTTCCTACCCCGGGAATTACAAGGATTGGACGGATTGGGAAAAAGGATATAATTGGGATGTTCCGGAACCTGGACCTGTTAAGACTGAACATGGAGATGATTGGCGTGAATGCCCGTTTTGTGGTGGCAAAGGTATAGCCATTGCCGTCATTCAGCGCGATGTTCAGACCCAGTGTGACGAGTGCCGTGGGAGCGGTCAGGTACTGGAGAAGTTCGCGGCGAGATTAGATATAGGTATTGAGAAGTGTGAGCGTATGATTCCTTGCAGAAGCTGCGGCGGGTTAGGCGAAATCAAGCGTGACGTAGTTACAGTTAGGACTCTGCAGGTTTATGGGCGTGAAGAAAGATTTGAGCTATATTTGACAGATGCGAATCGAAGATTTTTCTACACAAATCGTCCATTGGAAATACCCATTCAAGACTTTATTCAGAGCAGGATATCGGGTCCACGCAGTTGATTCAGTATCTATACGTTGACAATTGTTATTTAATTTGTATAGCGATTTGCATTAAGTGCGGCTGTTGCGACGCCGTTGTCGGTCTTCCGACCGGCAATGACGCGGTTTCCTTCGATATACATAACTTTTCCGGAGGTTCCAACATGTCGGTAGAATGATCGGCAAACTGAAAGGGGCGTATCCCACACATCGTACGATGTGAAGTGGGATCCCATCAGCAAAGAGGTATACACAGCCAATCAAAAAGTAGGGAAGGCGAACACCGCCGCCGAAGCCATGCGCAAGGCGTAAGCGTTCTTGTATAATAAGTAACCGCAAATTCCGTGATAATTTCGCAGTGACAAATAATACCAGAGCTATTCCATGCACGACATAGGGGATTTATTCGCGATTATCGGCTGTATCATTGGCGGATTCTTTATAATCCTGTTTGCGTATTGGGCATGGAATATTATCGCTTTTATTATAAGTACAATAAAAGATATAAGTGAAGAGCAAGAAAAGAGACGCCGCATAAGGGAGAAAAAGGAAGAAGAACAGCGAGCGAGACAGGAAGAAGAAACTCGTTATACTGAACGGCGAATAGAAAGCGAACCAGAGAGAATCCGCAAGGATCTTGTACAAGATAAAATGCAGAACGTAATCATCAATTGTCCGCCGTGCAGGGGGCAAGGAGGGGCGCGTTCCTACCCCGGGAATTACAAGGATTGGACGGATTGGGAAAAAGGATATAATTGGGATGTTCCGCAGCCGGGGCCGGTTTCGATAAAGCACGACTCCGACTGGAGTACGTGCCCGTATTGCAGCGGCAACGGCATTGCCGTTGCGACGTTTCAATACGGTGTCAAGATCCAATGTGGAGAGTGCGGCGGCACCGGCCAGGTAACGGAAAAGTTCGCGGCGCGGTTGGACGTCGGGGTCGAACGCTATGAGCGGACGGTCGCCTGCAGAAACTGCGGCGGGCTGGGCCAAACCACGCATGATATTGTCACCGTTCGGACGCTGCAACTTTTTCGTGGGAAGGAACATTTAGAACTCTTTTTGACAAACGCGAATCGCAGATTTTTCTATACCAACCGGCCATTGAATGTCCCGATTCGAGAGTCCATCAAAAATCAATTGCCGGGCCCGCGCAGTTGACCTCCATCTCCGAGCCGCGTTATCGAATGGATTATGAGCGATTCCGTTAAACAGCCTGCATCCGACGGACGGGCCGTGTTCATTCATACATACGGCTGCCAGATGAATGTCTCGGATTCGAGCATGATCGAAACGCTGCTCGAAGAGGCGGGATTTCATTTTGTGGATGCGGCGGAAAAAGCCGACGTGGTGCTGGTCAATACGTGCGCGGTTAGAGATCACGCGGAAGTGCGCGCCCTCGGGCAGATTTCCGATCTGTCGCGGCTCAAGAAAAAGAATCCGCTGCTGATCATTGGCATATTAGGCTGCGTAGCGCAAGCCCGCAAGCAGGAGATCTTAGAAGAAAAACCGTTCGTAGATCTGGTGGTGGGACCGGATGGATACCGCAAGCTGCCGCAGCTTTTGGAAGAGCGGATGATTTCGCCGCCGGGTTCGCCGGGACTTTTAGAAACCGAACTGCGGCGCGCGGAACTCTACGATGAAATCATTCCCCGGCATCGCGGCGGAGTGACGGCCTTTGTTTCGGTCATCCGCGGCTGCGACAAGTTTTGTAGTTTCTGCGTGGTACCGCGAACGCGCGGACGGGAACGCTCGCGGCCGCTGCCCTCCATTCTGCATGAAGTGGAAACGCTGGCCGCGCAAGGTGTGAAAGACGTCATGCTGCTCGGGCAGAACGTGGACTCGTATCGCTGGGAAAACAAAACGTTTGCCGATTGTATTAGTGCGGTGGCCGATGTGCAGGGGCTGCATCGCGTGCGCTTCATGACTTCGCATCCTTCGGACATTTCCGAGAATCTGCTCGAGGTGATGGGCTGTCAGAATCGCATCAGTCCGTTTCTGCATCTGCCCGTGCAAGCGGGAAGCAACCGCATTCTCGAACGGATGAACCGACCCTACACGCGCGAACATTACTTGAACATTATCGCTTCCGCGCGCAAGCACGTACCGGATATTGCACTGTCCACCGACATCATCGTGGGCTTTCCCTCCGAGACCGATGCGGAGTTTCAGGAAACGCTCGATCTGGTGCAGGAAGTCCGCTACGATACGGCCTTCACGTTCAAATATTCAAGCCGCCCGCGAACGAAAGCCGAACGCATGCCGGACGACGTGCCGGAAGAGGTGAAAGTCGAACGGCTGGAACGATTGATCGAATTGCAAAAACGGATTTCGCACGAACGAAATCTGGAGCAGCTTGGCAAGACGACGGACGTGCTGATCGAAAACGTCGCGCCGAAAGATTCCGCGATGTGGTTTGGCCGCACACCTGATTACCGTCCGGTTGTGGTGGCGAAGGGCAGTGATACAGTGGGTGATCTGGTGCGTGTGCGCCTTTCTGAACTCATCGGGTTTACGTTTCGAGGGGAAAGAGTCTGAAGAGAAGGATGAGGGATGAAGGATGAAGCAGACCCCCCTTTCATCCCCCCGTAAACGGAGGGAGAGAAGGCCGCGAGGGGGTATCCATCACAGCCCCCCTTTCATCTCCCCGCACGCGGGGGAAAATTATCGCCGAGGCGGGTGGGTCACCCGCCCGCAACAAATCAACGCAAACGATTCACATTCGAATAGAGACGGGAGCGCCCTATGTGGATTCTCCGCTGGATTTTGCTGATTATCGTTCTCTTTTTTCTGGTGGGCTTTCTCTCGCAGAACGCCGACCAGATCGTGTCCGTGAGAATCATGGGCTGGACATCGCCGGACTTGCCGCTATCCTACGCGCTGTTCTTGGCCGGACTGGCGGGCTACGCGCTGTGCCTTTTAGTGGCTCTGATTAATCAGATCCGGCTGCGCACGCAGATCGGCACACTGCGCAAGCAGAACCGCGAACTCCAGTCCGAACTGGATCGTTTGCGTAATTTCGCATTGGAAGGAGAATTTCCGGCGGTCGAAGCCGCGCCTTCAGAGGAGACCCGCACGTGACGTTTGCCGAATCCCTCTTTCTGCTTTTTCTTATTCTCATCGCCGCCGCCGCCGCCTACTATTACGTGCAGCGGCGGGAACGCACCCGCACGATTCCCGTATCTCCCTACGCCGAAGGGCTGCGGGCCATGATTGACGGCGACCGGGTTAAAGCCATTCAGAAGCTGCGCGAAGTCGTGTCAGTAGATTCCACCAACGTGGACGCGTACTTGAGGCTGGGGGTGTTGTTCGCCGATTCCGGAGACGTTGCGCGTGGTCTTAAAATTCACAAATCGCTCACGTTTCGCGGCGATCTGACAACGGCGCAAAAGGTTGAAGTGTATCGTGCGCTGTCGGAGGATCACATCCTGATGAATGACACGCCGCGCGCGCTCGAAGCCCTGGAACATCTTCTGACCTTGTCGAAAAAAGATCGCAAGGCTCTGGAGCGGAAGGTGGAGTTATTTACGCAGACGCGCAACTGGGCGGGAGCCTTTGACGCGGCGCAAAAACTGGCGGGACTCGGCGGCCCGGTCACTCCGCATCAGTTGGCCGTTCTGAAAGTGCTGGAAGGATTGCGCCTGGTGGAAAACAAAAAAGAGCGCGACGGCCGCATTAATTTCCGCGAGGCGATCAAGTTCGACACCGCGTTTATCGCTCCCTATCTGTACTGGGGAGATTCGTATATTCGCGAGGGTCGGACGGAGGATGCCGTGCGCATTTGGCGGCGGATGCTGAGCGCAAATCCCGCGCAGGCCCATTTGGTGTTCGAGCGGCTGGAAACGCACCTCTTCGATTTGGGACGCTTTTCGGAAATCGAGCAGATTTACCGCGCACTCATCCGCAGCTATCCGCAGAGCGTACACGCGTACGCGGCGCTGTCCCGTTTTCTCGATAAGCGCGGTGATCGCGGCGACGCCATTGCCGTGCTGATGGACGGCATCCACCACAACGCCGAAAGCATTTGGCTGCGCCGTTTGCTGATCCAAATTTACGGTGAAATGCGCGAGGCCAACCACGTGCTCGAACTGGCTCGCGACATTCTCGCCCGTGTCATGAAAGCACAATACGAGTTCAAATGCTCCGGCTGCGGATACGAAGCCCAGGAACCTCTCTGGCTGTGCCCGCGCTGCGGCAAACTGGATACCTTCAATGCATAAACGCATCGTCGTGATCCTCGGTCTCGTTTTGACCGTATCGCTCGCCTCGGCAAAGACGGCCCTCGACCTTATGCTGGAAGGCCGTTTCCGCGAGGCGAAAGAGATTCTCGAAACATCCAATATCAGCCCGCGCTATCAACTGCTCTATTACGCGCTGGTGGAATCCGACGCCGCGCGCGCCTGCTCGCTCTATCAGGTCGTAGCCATCCGCTATCCGGACAGCGATTGCGACAGCGTAGGCCGTGCGCGCATGGCGGAGGCTCAGGAGACGGGTTTGGTTATCGTGCCGATTGCGGAATGGTCACAGGCTCCTTATACGGTGAAGTCGCTGGCCATTCGTAAAGTCAGGCCGCCGCTTGCACCGGGCACGCCAGCTGCGCAGGAACCCGTGGCGGTCGTGGTGCCGATTCCGGTGGAAGTAACTGTCCCGGCACCTACTCCCGCACTGCCGACTCCGGCGGAGACAATTACTCCGCAAGAGCCGGAAAAAATCGCGGAACCGGAACCGATGTTAGAATCCGAACCGATTGCGGAACCGGCCAAGATTGAATCCATTGCCGCACCGCCTCCCGAACCGGAAGCTCCGGTGAAAAAAGACGTGATTGCCACAACGGATGAACCGGAAACAACCGCCGCTACTCCGCCGATGGAAGCTTCCGTTGCGGAGAAAGCTGTCGTAGACATCGTGAAACCCGCGCCGCAACCGGCCACTCCACCCGCGTCCGAACCGGAAGCGGAGAAGACTCCGGAACCGGCTCCCATCGTGAAAGAGGAGCAGCCGCCGGTGCAAGTGGAGACGGCGAAAACGGAAGAACTGCCCGTGATTGCAAAGGCCGCTCCGGTGGTGGAGCCCGCTCTTCCGCAGGCTGAATCCAAACCGCAAGCCGCGCCGCTAACGGATAGTGAAATGCTGGAACAACCGGCGGCCAACGGCAAATGGTATATTCAAGTGGGAGCGTTTGCCAACTATGACAACGCGCACCGCTTGGCTCTCTCTTTGCAGAAAGCGGGATATCCGGTCAAGCTGATTCCACGCGATACCTCGAAAGGCAAATTGCTGCAAGTTCGAGTCGGCGGTTATAAAACGCGCGAAGAGTGCCCGACGATTGCGGACACGCTGAAAGAGCAGTTTAAAGTTCCGGCGGTGATCCTTTCCGAATAAGCGGAAAGCAGCCCATCTGTAGTTTACAACGCCGTCTCAACGCGGGACGGCGTTTCCACAGGTTCCGGTCCGTCCGCCGTGCGGACGAGATCTCGCCAAAGGCGGACCGGTTAGCGACCCGGCTCGGCGGACCTAACGGTCGTTGCATCGCGCTGCGTGCGAGAAAATTCCGGCCGGGTCGGGAGCCTCGGCTCGGCGAAAACTCAGATAGAAAAATCCTGTTATGTCCACTCCCATGCTGAAACAGTACCACGAGATCAAGGCCCGCTTTCCGGGGGCGGTGCTGTTTTTTCGCATGGGCGATTTTTTCGAAACGTTTTTCGATGACGCGAAATTAGTATCCGATGTGCTCGGTTTGACGCTCACGAAGCGCAATCACGGACGCGACGGCGACGTGCCGCTGGCCGGATTTCCGCACCATCAACTCGAACCGTATCTCGCGAAGATGACGCGGGCGGGGTACCGCGTGGCGGTTTGCGAGCAAGTGGAAGATCCGAAACTCGCCAAAGGCATTGTTAAACGGGCGGTGACGGAAGTGGTATCGGCGGGCACGACGTTTTCGGAAAACGTGCTCGAAGAAACCCGCAACAACTATCTTGCGTCGGTTGTGCTGGAAGACACGCTGGCAGGATTGGCTTACGCGGACATCACGACGGGTGAGTTTTTCACGGGAGTGTTGCCCCTGGGAGAATTAGCGGCGCGGCTTTCCGCTCTCGAGCCTTCGGAAATTCTCTGTTCGAGCGAGCAGAAAGCGGAACTGGAAAAAATTCCGGCGCGATTGAACGCGGCCATGACCGTATTGCCGCGTTGGCAGTTCACGATGGAAGCGTCCACGCGCACGCTCACCGAACACTTCGGCGTGGCCACGCTGCGCGGCTTCGGACTCTCCGGTTTGGATCTGGCCGTGGGTGCGGCGGGTGCTTTAGTGCATTACCTGCGCGCGAGTTTGGTGGACAAGACTCCGGTGCTGCCCGATCTGCAAGTGTTCACGGTTTCGCAGGAACTTGTACTCGATCCTTCGACGCGGCGCAATCTGGAAATCGTGGAATCGCTTTCGGGAGAACCGCGCGGATCGCTGTTTGCGGTGATCAATCGCACACGCACGGGACCCGGCGCGCGGCTGCTCCGCCGCTGGCTGCTCTCTCCCTTGACCGATCCGGAAGGAATCCGCCGCCGTCAGGACGGAGTGGAGTACTTTTTTACGCAGCCTTCCATGGCAACTGCTTTTACGGAATGGCTGAGCGGCACGGGAGATTTACAGCGGCTTTTGGCGCGGCTGGCAACCACGCGAGCTTCAGCGCGGGATGCGGTCAGTCTGCGAACGGTTTTGGAAAAACTTCCGCGCTTGCAGGAAATTTTCCGCGAACACCGCGAGTCTCCACTCGCATCCTTGCTTGAACCTCTGCGGCCGCAAACCGATTTAGTGGATTTCTTGCGTTCGGTTCTCACGGAAGATCCGCCGCTCAACGTAGGCGACGGCCGCACGGTGCGGGAAGGTTTTTCGGTGGAACTGGACGAATTGCGCGACGTGCGCAAGAACGCAAACAAATGGATCCTCGAACACCAGCTTCAGGAGCGCAACCGCAGCGGAATTCCTTCGCTGAAGATCGGCTTCAATAAAGTCTTCGGCTATTACATCGAAATCACGAACACGCACAAGGAAAAAGTTCCCGCCGATTACATCCGCAAGCAAACGCTCACAAATGCCGAACGGTATGTAACTCCCGATCTGAAATCGTGGGAAGAAAAAATTCTGACGGCGGAAGAAAAAATTTCAGTGCTGGAGACGGAAATCTGGCAGCGCGTGCGCGAGGAGATTCTTTCACGGGCGGAGGATATTACGCGAGCAGCGCGGGCCTTGGCGGAGCTGGATGCTCTGCACGGCATGGCGCGGATTGCCCGTGAAAAACAATACGTACGCCCCATAGTGAACACCGGAAATAAGTTGACCGTGCGCGGCGGGCGGCATCCGGTCGTGGAGGCTTTGCTCCCGCCGGGGACGGGATTCGTGCCGAACGATTTGGAAATCGGCGGCCAAGACTTTCAGATTATGATTCTGACCGGGCCTAACATGGCCGGGAAGTCCACCTATCTCAGGCAGGCCGCGCTGACGGTGATTCTGGCGCAGACCGGGTCGTTCGTTCCTGCCGAGTTCGCGGAAATCGGGATTGTGGATCGCATCTTTACGCGCATCGGCGCCGGCGATAATCTGGCGGCGGGGGAAAGCACGTTCTTGGTCGAGATGACTGAGGTCGCGAATATTCTGCGCCATGCCACGCCGCGTTCGCTTGTGGTTTTAGATGAAGTAGGCCGGGGCACATCCACCTACGACGGACTTTCCTTGGCTTGGGCGATCACCGAATTCTTGCATGAGACTCCGGCCGTTGCCGCCAAAACTTTATTCGCCACGCACTATCACGAACTCAATCGCATGGCTGAACAGTATCCCCGCCTTCGCAATTATCGCGTGGAAGTGGAGGAGTGGGGAGACCACATCGTTTTTCTCCATCGCATCACTCCCGGTGAAACCGACCGCTCCTACGGAGTGGAAGTCGCTCGCTTGGCGGGAATTCCCGCTACTGTTGTTGATCGTGCGCGTCATCTACTACCCACTTGGGAAGGTTCTAAAAACACTATTGCCCCCCCGCAAATCGCCCCCTCAATCCTGCCGACAGTTCAGCTAACTCTATTTGAATCCGACACTCAGAAAGTTGCAGATGCCCTCCTCGAACTTGATCTTGAGCACTTAACACCTCGTGAAGCTCTTGACAAACTCTTTGAAATCAAGGAGATGTTAAGTAACGGGCAGAGTGCCAAAGGGTAGAAAAGTGCTTGACTCTCGGAATGCTTTTTCTTATTTTTACAAGAACTAAGCATTTTTCAGGTGGATCGCATGGCACTTGCTGCGACGGATGTCCCTTCCGTCCGGATATTTTTTAGCCTTTTCGATTAAAAACTTCGGATTTTGCAAAAAGGAAAATTATTTGCGGTTCAGATTTTTACTGCAAATACATTTATTTGCAAATCCGAAAAGCTTTTGCTGGAGGGACAGATGAGAGCAGCACGCGTGTATTGCATCGCGGTCATGTGGATCACCGCATTTGGGATGTCCTCCGTTGCTCATGGTGAATGGGTGATCGGAAGATACGCCGGGGAATTTCTGTCTCTGGGAGCGGGCGCGCGCGCCCTCGCGATGGGCGATGCGTCCGTAGCCGCGCCGACTCCGTCATCGGCGGCGTATTATAATCCGGCGGCGCTCGCGGGAATCGAGAAGCGATACGTGGAGTTCATGCACGCGTCGCAGTTCGATAATCTCTTTGCTTACGATTATCTTTCGTTGGCGGGCAAACTTCGCGGCGGACAATGCGCTGCCGTAACGGTATTGTACACCCGGGTGAGCGATATTCCGTTGACGCGGCTGGCCGATCCGAATCGTCCGCTAAGCGATGATAACCGCGTGGTGGTAAAGAGCGAGACCGGCGATCATGAGCTGGCGCTGATGGCCGCGGCCGCCCGACCGCTGGGAGCGAGTTGGAAAGCGGGAGTCACCGCGAAACTCCTCTATAAGACCGTAGCAGGAGAATCCGCTTACGGCTTGGGTTTCGATGCCGGTGTAAAACGCACGGTACTCAAAAACGTGCAGGTCGGCGCGGCGCTGCGCGACGTAACGACCAGCGTCTTGGCGTGGAGCACAGGCCGGACGGAAGCGATTCTGCCCTCTCTGGCCGTTGGCGGAGCGTGGTCGGCGGAACTTCGTTCGCTAAACGCGAGGCTCAGCTTGGCGGCTGATCTGGACGGACATTTCGAATCGCGGGGCGAGGCGGAAACGGTGGAAGCCGGACTGCTCACGGTAGAGCCGCATGTTGGTTTGGAGTATTTAATTTCGAATACGGTTGCCCTGCGCGGCGGAATCAACGGCACTGATTTGACGGCGGGCGCGGGACTCAACTTCTCATGGCTATCGGTACACGCGGCTTTTCAGGATCACGCAGATCTGGGCTTGACGCACCGGATTTCAGTGGCGGTTGCGTGGTGAACGGGCCGCATAGTGTTTCGCAACTTTTCGGTAAGACATTGTTCCATACAATTTATTCAGCGAGCCCCGCAGCATGATTTACTCGATGACTGGCTACGGACGGGGCGAAGCGTCCACCAACGGCATGCGCGTTTCGGCGGAAGTGCGCACGTTGAACAGCCGTTTTTTCGATTTTAGCTTTCGCGCGTCCCGCACGCTGCAAAATTACGAGAATGAACTGCGGGAGTTGTGCCGCGGCCGCATTCAGCGCGGCAAGCTGGCGCTGTCCTTAGTGGAATTGCGCACATCCGATGCGCCGCCCACGGCGCGGCTTGACACCGCCGCCGCGCAAAGACTGGCGCGCGAACTCTCGCAACTTGCGAAGGATCTCGGGTTGGACGGCGGAGTGACTCTGGAACACCTGCTGCATTTTCCGGAGCTTCTGGTTCAGGTCGAAGATCCGACCCTCAGCGAATTGCTTTTACGCTTGGCGCGGGAAGCGACGGACGCGGCTCTGACCGACCTCTGCCGCATGCGGCGTGAAGAGGGCAATGTTCTGGCGGCCGATATGTCCGCGCGATTGGACATCATCGAATCCGCGGTGGCCGACGTATCGCGCATCCAGGGAGATGTGCCGATGCGCGCCGTGGAAAAGCTGCGCGAGCGAGTGAAACGGCTCAGCTTGCCGCAAGCGTACGACGAGTACCGGTTGGAGATGGAATTGGCTATTTTAGCGGACCGGCTGGACATCAGCGAAGAACTGGTACGGCTGCGCGGCCATATCGAGGCGTTCCGCAAGACGCTGCAGTCTCCGGAAGGCGTGGCCGGGAAAAGGCTCGAGTTTTTACTGCAAGAGATGCACCGCGAAGCGAATACGGTGGGATCGAAGACGTCCAGTTTGGAAATTTCGCATCTCGGCGTGCGCATGAGAGAAGAGATCGAGCGGCTGCGCGAGCAGGTGCAGAATATTGAGTAGCGGCGGTCTGATCGTTTTTGCCTCACCCGCGGGCGGCGGAAAAAGCACCGTGATCCGCCGATTACGCGATACTCATCCGGATTGGGGATTTTCCGTCAGCGCCACCACGCGTGCGCCGCGATCCGGAGAAGCGGACGGCCGCGAATACTACTTTTTATCACGCGAGGAGTTTGTGCGCCGCGTGGAAACGGGAGAATTTCTGGAGCACGAAGACGTGCACGGAAATCTGTACGGCACGCTGCGGCCCATCACGATGGAGCGCGTGCAGCGGGGTGAAACGCTGATCTTCGATCTGGACGTGAAGGGTGCGCTGAACGTGAAGGAAGCGTTTCCCGAAGCGCTGAGTATTTTTCTGCTGCCGCCGTCGCGGGAGATTCTGCGGCAGAGACTGGAAGGACGAAAGACCGAACCTCCCGAAGTGGTCGAACGGCGGTTGTCGCGGGCCGATATGGAATTGGCATTAGCTCCGCGCTTCGACGTGCAAATTGTCAACGATGTGCTCGACACCACGGTTGCCGAAGTGGAGCGAGCCATCGCCGCACGTTTTTCTGAACAACCTTTGGCTTGAAACAAACACACGAAGATAAAGGCACTATGAGACCGGAAGATTATTTTCCCGAAGACTTTCTGGACGGCACCGCAAGTATTTACGAAGTCGTCTTGGTGATTGCCAAGCGGGCGCGGCAAGTCAGCGAAATCCAGAAGCGACAGATTGACCGTCATCTCGGTCAGACCGAAATGCTGGAACAGGCGGCCGCGCGCGCGCGCGCCGAGGACTCGGATGAAGTCGTGGAACCCGAACCGATTGATCGGCCCGTTCCGCGATTCGAAAAACCTGTAGGCGTTTCGATGCGCGAGATGAAAGAGGGCATGATTGACAAATACTATGAGGAATAACCGCCCTCCGTTCTCCGGCGGGAAACCGGAGCGCGAACTGGAAGGCCGCAAGATACTGGTGGGAGTGTGCGGCGGGATTGCCGCTTATAAGACCGTTGAGCTGGTGAGGCTGTTCATCAAGGCGGGTGCGCGCGTACAGGTCGTCATGACCAAAGCCGCGTGCGAGTTTGTCACTCCGCTGACGTTCGAGACCATTACGGCGCGCAACGTGTATGTGGAGATGTTTCCCAAACACCGGGAAATCTCCCCGTGGCACACGGAAATCGCGAGTTGGCCGGACATGGCGGTGATCGCGCCGGCGACAGCCAATCACATGGCGAAACTGGCGGCGGGACTTGCGGACGATCTGCTCTCCACCACGATGCTCACGCTGGAACGGCCGCGGCTGCTGTGTCCCGCGATGAATACCCGCATGTGGGCGAATCCGGCGACGCAGGATAATTTGACCACGCTCAAGCGTCGCGGCTACCGGTTTGTGATGCCGGATGAAGGGCAGATGGCGCGTCCCGGTGAAGATGAAGGTGTGGGCCGTTTGGCCGATCCGCAGGCGATCTATCGTGAAGTGCGGCATATTCTATCCGCGCCGCAGGATTTACGCAATACACGCGTGCTGATTACGGCGGGCCGCACGGAAGAATCGTGGGATCCGGTGCGCATGCTCACGAATCGCGCTTCCGGCCGCATGGGTTTTGCGTTGGCTGAAGAAGCGCGCGAGCGCGGTGCGGACGTGATGCTGATTCACGGGCCAACGGACGTGATTCCTCCCGCGGGTGTGCGCATTCGCCGCATCACCACCGCTGCCGAAATGGCCGCCGCAGTCAAACAGGAATTTCCGGCTTCGCAGATTGTCCTGATGGCCGCCGCCGTGGCGGACTACACGTTTGCGCGGACCGTTGAGCACA
>Ga0105104_10000794_pt1 | contig 24515 bp, 21 predicted proteins | sample PPLLaktember2015_3_FD_87034 | JGI IMG/M metagenome (GOLD analysis project Ga0105104, IMG submission 87034) | Freshwater sediment microbial communities from Prairie Pothole Lake near Jamestown, North Dakota, USA - PPLs Lake P7 Core (6) Depth... | ecosystem: Environmental > Aquatic > Freshwater >...
GAATCGCCCCTACATCGCTGCCTTCGTGATCGGGTTGGGAATGGTTGCAGCCTGCCTGTTTTTTGCGGTCCGGATTCTTCTCCCCGGACGCCGCGCGCCCCTGGCCTTGCGCCGGTAGAGCTGCTGGAAGAACTGACCATCGATAGGCGACCATCGACCAGCGAGAAGAGCTGACGAGGTTGCTGCAAGTTCCTTGATCTACTCTTCTCCAATAGAATAATTGGCACAAGTACAATTATCGACGATGGTCGATGGTCCATCGTCTATGGTCGGTTTTAAGCCCCTCTTCCCTGGCCGGGTGATATAATTTTCCCCATGTACTCCGATAATCAGGCCGATTGGGATACGAGCGCTCCCCGGCGCATCCTGGGTATGAAGCTCTGGCAGGTTGGTCTGCTGGGCGGGATGGCGGCCCTGGATTGCCTCGTGCTGGTCGTCGGAGCGGTGATCATCCTCGGCGCGATCCCCGCCACACCCGGCGGCTCGGTGGCCGGCGTTCCGGCCACATCGACGCCGGTGGTGGCACCCCTGGGGGCCACCGTCGCGCCGTCCCCCTCGATCACGCCCATTACGATGGCGTTCCAATTCCCAACCTACACCCCGTTCGGCACACCGGCCGAAACCTTTACACCCACTCCCTCGGTCACGATGATGATGGAAGGGTGGGTAAAATTCTCCGTGCCGGAAGTGGAAATCTGGATGCCGGGAAGCTACGCCGCGGGGAATCCGCTGACCGGGACCGATGCGATCATCGCTTCGCTGAAGGAGAAGGGCGCCAATTTCAACTGGGACGTGATTAAAGAGCAGCTGGAGTCCGTCACCGATAATTTCGTCATGTGGGCGATTGATTCCCATCAGGGTGATCCGGACGTCGTCACCAATATCGCCTTCGTGTATGACGTTCCCAACCCCGGCGAGCCCCTGGCGGATTACGCAACCCGGTATGTCGGCGCCATGTCCGACAGCTTCCGCCTGGTCGAGCAATCCAGCGCCCGGCATCCGGAATACGAAGCCGTGCTGGTCATCCTCGAGGCCCTGGATACCACCACCACAACGACCCAGATTGCGTTGTACGCCCTGAAGCACGAGGGGCTTGTGTGGGATATCATGTGCTTCACCTCGGCGGACGAAATGTCGGAGCGCCTCCCCGAATTTAACCGGATGGTGGAAACCTTCCGGGTACTGCAAGCCTCCTGATGCGGCAAACCATTCGACGCACGCAATACTGCGCGCATCCCCCGGCGGCCGTGGAATTGCTTTGATCCGTGACTTTACCCGCCCCAGACCGGCCCCTTGACAAATAGATGATTGTCTATATATAATTCCATGGAATGGAAGGAACCATGCCCGACCTGCATAAGGAATCCGCTCCGGTTGAATTCGCCAAGGCGATCGCCGACTCCACCCGGCAGAAGATCATGAAATTCTGCTGCTGCGACTGGCGTTCCGTCACCGATATCGTGGATCACATGCGCGTCACCCAGCCGACGGTCTCGCACCACCTCGCCATCCTGCGCGACGCCGGCCTGGTGGACATGCGCCACGAAGGCAAGCAAACCTTCTACCGCCTGGACCAGAAGCGGATCGTGAATTGCTGCGGCGTGCTGGAGCACACCTTCGCGCCCGGCGAGGAAGACGTTCATGCACCGGCAAGACCGCGCCGATGACTTTTTTTAAAGGGATGCATAGAAGGTTTTCGATGTGAGGGGTTAGGACAGGGCACGGGAAGAATGTGCGGTAAAAGATCGGATTTCAATTCACAAAAAGGAGATCATCCAATGGCGGATTCCAATCCCAAAGAAATCCACTCGGCCGTGCGTGAGTTTTATGCCCGGAAGGCGCAGTCGTTCGGTGAGGGCTGCTGCGGTTCCGGCAGCAGCTGCTCCTGCGCCACCCCGAAGAATTATCCGGCGGAGGAATTGCAAACGCTCCCGAAAGACCTGGCGGACGTGACCCTCGGGTGCGGGAACCCGATCGCAAAAATCGATATTCACCCGGGCGACACCGTCCTGGATCTCGGCTCCGGCGGCGGATTGGATTGTTTTCTGGCCGCCCAAAAGGTTGGACCGGGCGGGCGGGTGATCGGCGTGGATATGACGCCGGAGATGATCGGGAAGGCGCGCGCCAACGCCGCCCGGATCGGCGCGGCGAACGTCGAATTCCGGCAGGGGCAGATCGAAGCCATTCCGCTGGCCGACGGCGAGGCGGATGTCGTGATTTCCAACTGCGTGATCAACCTCTCGCCGGATAAACCCGCCGTCTTCCGGGAGATGTTCCGCGTGCTGCACCCGGGCGGCCACGTGGCCGTATCGGACATCGTCACCCGCGGACCGATGAGCCCGCTGGTGGCGAAATCGCTCGCAAGCTGGGCGGGCTGCATCGCCGGCGCGTTGGATGTGGAGGAGTACCGGCGCGGTCTGGCCGACGCCGGTTTCACCGATGTGGCGGTGGCCGCCTCCGGCGAGACTCCCTTTTCCGGCACGGCGCAGCTCGCGGGCGGATTGCCGTTTTCCGCGTTGATCACGGCGCGCAAACCGTAAACCCCCTCCTTTATCCTCCCCCGTTAGCGTACGGATAAAACCGCTAACGGGGGAGGTTTGATTCCAAATCCCCCCTTCAAGTGCACTGCTTGACGGGGGAGGGCAAGGGACGGGGCTGTGCTAAAATCCATGGGAGACGGCTCTTGGAGGAGACCCATGGACAACAACCGACCCCGCGGTAAATATTTCGAAGAACTCATCCCCGGCCAGAAGATCTTCACCGCCGGACGGACCGTCACCGAGGCGGATGTGACCGCCTTCGCCGGACTATCGGGGGATTTCAACCAGATCCACATCGATGCCGATTACGCCGCCAAGGGGCCGTTCGGCCAGCGCGTGGCCCACGGCCTGCTGGTGCTCTCGATCGTCTCCGGTCTGGCGGTCCAGACCGGCGTGATGGACCGCACGGTGCTTGCCTTCCGGGAGATCGCCGAGTGGAAGTTCAGCCGGCCGGTTTTCTTCGGAGATACCGTCCGCTGCGAGATGGAAGTCGTCTCAACCAAACCGTTTCCCCGCCTGGGCGGCGGCGCGGTGGAACTTGCCCTGACGGTTAAAAATCAAAAAGACGAAAGCGTCATGAGCGGGAAGTGGATCGTGCTGATCCAAAGCAAACCCGCCGCCTGAGATGGACGAATCCTCCGCGGATCGTTTCCGCCGTTTGCAGCGCAGCCTCGACGAAACCGGCGATTGGGACGAGGAGGATGAAGAGGCCGCTGCCGCCGGTGAGGAATCACCGCCGGCGGCCGATTCCGCCGAAACGAAAGGCGAGGAATCGAATCCCGCCGTGGAACCCTCCGGACCGGCGCCGGCGGAAGAATCCGAACCAGACGGATTGCCGATCCCCGGCTGGGATGAATTGCAGCCCGAGGTGGAATCCGCGGAATCGGGCGCAGCCAAAGCGGCGGGCCAAGCCGGAGACGAATCCGGCACTGCTCCGGAGGTAAAAGGAGATGTTCCGCTCAAGGGGCCGGACCGGACGCCGCGCATCCCGCAATGGCGGGCGCGGCGGCGCACAACCCGGACCGGGCCGCTCCCGGCCGGCGGCGAATCCTCCACCTCCGGGTTTCCGCGCGCTAAACGTTCCCGCGGCCGAGCCGCCCGTTCCTGCCTGTTCCGGGTGGTGCTGACGGGTGTGTTCGCCGCCACCGCGGCCTTCTTCCTCACGGCGGGATTCATGCTTTACGAATATTTTCAAATCGCCTCGACCCTGCCTTCGGTTGAGGACCTCCGCTCCCGCACCGCGCAATTCGAAACCACCCGCATTTACGACCGCAACGGAAAACTCCTGTACGAGATCCTCGACCCGAATGCGGGCCGGCGGACGTATGTGCCGCTGGAGCGGACCTCGCCCTACATGCTGGCGGCGACGATCGCCGCCGAAGATAAAAACTTCTTCAGCCATCCGGGATTCGATCCGATGGGAATCCTGCGCGCCTTCACCCAGAATATCACTTCGGGCGAGACGGTCTCCGGCGCGTCCACCATCACCCAGCAGCTGGCGCGGATGGTTCTGATGACCCCGGAGGAACGCTCGGAAATTTCCTACATCCGCAAGGTGCGCGAGGCGCTGCTGGCGGTGGAGATCACGCGCCGCTATTCAAAGGAAGAAATCCTGGAGCTTTTTCTGAACGAAAACTCCTACGGCAATCTGGCCTACGGGGTCGAGGCGGCCGCCGAGACGTACTACCAGACGACCGCGGACAAACTCACCCTCGAGCAGTCCTCCCTGCTGGCCGGGCTGCCCCAGGCGCCGTCGGTGTACGACGTGTACAACAACCGCGATGCGGCGCTGGAACGGCAGCGCCAGGTGCTGGTGATGATGATTGAGGCCAGCGAGGAGCAGCATTGCATCTTTGTCGGGTACGCCATGCCGGAAGTATGCGTATCGGCCGACGACGCCGTGGACGCCTGGACGGCGGCGCAATCGGCCGTGTTCTCCACGCCGGATGTCTTCATGCGTTACCCGCACTGGGTGAACTACATCCGCCAGCAGCTGGAATCGATGTACGATCCTCAGACCATTTACCGGTCCGGATTTCAGGTCTACACCACGCTGGATCCCGGATTGCAGGATCTGGCGGAAGGCGTGGTTCAGCGGCAGGTGCAGGCCCTGGCCGATAAGAGCGTGACCGGCGGCGCGCTGGTCGCCCTCCGGCCGGGGACGGGCGAGATCCTGGCGATGGTCGGATCGCCCGATTTTTACGCGCAGCCGGCCGGCCAGGTGAACATGGCCATCCGCGCCCGGCAGCCGGGATCGGCGATCAAGCCGCTGACCTACCTCGCCGCTTTCGAAAACGGGTGGACTCCCGCGACGCTGATCTGGGATGTGCCGGCCGAATTCCCGCCGTCGAACGATCCTTACGATACCAATCCGCCGTACAAACCCGTCAATTACGACAACAGGTTCCACGGACCGGTGACGCTGCGTTCGGCCCTGGCCAATTCCTACAACATCCCGGCTGTGAAAACGCTGCAGGCGGTGGGCATCTACGACAACCCCGACACGCCCAAGCCGGACGGATTGATCCCGATGGCCAAGCGGCTGGGGATCTCGTCGCTTGTCCGGACGGATTACGGCCTCTCGCTCACCCTTGGCGGCGGAGAAGTGACGCCGCTGGAATTGACCGCGGCGTATGCGGTGATCGCCAACGGCGGATTGAAGCTGCCCACATCGGCGATCCTTAAAATCCAAACTTACAGCGGCGAAACGGTTTACGAATATCAGCCGCCGGCCGGCGAACAGGTCCTGCGCGCGGAGCATGCCTTCCTGATCTCATCGATCCTTTCCGACAACGAGGCGCGCACGCCGATGTTCGGTGCCAACTCGGTGTTGAACCTGCCGTTCGCCGCGGCGGTGAAAACCGGAACCACCAACGATTTCCGCGACAACTGGGCGGTGGGCTACACGCCGGACCTGGCCGCGGGGGTTTGGATCGGCAATCCCGACACCACTCCGATGATCGGGACGACCGGGGTGAGCGGCGCGGCGCCGATCTGGGCGGAGTTCATGATCAACGCCATCCAGCAGATGACCGGGAACAACCCGGCGCCGTTCGTTCCACCGCCCGGGATCATGGAGAAATTGATCTGCGCCGCCACCGGCGCGGAACCCGGGAAATATTGCGCCACGACGCGCTCGGAATATTTTGTTTCGGATCAGCCGCCGCTCCCGGCCGACCTGGACCTGTGGCGGGATACCTGGATCGACACCTTCACCGGACTGCGCGCCTCCGCGGCTTGCTCGGACCACATGGAGCAGGCGCTGACAATTTCGGTCGGCGATGCGGATGCCCGTTTATGGCTGATCGCGGATCCCTTCGGGCGTGAGTGGGCGCGGATGCAGGGTTTCCCGGATCCGTTGCGTTTCTTTCCGGACGGCGAATGCTCCGCCGAGAGTCCCCGGCCGATTATGTCCATTTCCTCGCCCTCGGATAACCAGACCATCGGCGACCGGTCCCTGGAGATCCGCGGCCGGGCGGATGCCACCCGCGAGTTCGACCACTATACGCTGGAGTATGCGACCGACCGCGACCCGGACGATTGGAAGCCGATCGTGCCGTCCTCCAAGACGCCCGTCTCCGATACGGGGAAGCTGGCCGAGTGGGACCTTTCGGATTTCGATAATGGATGGATTACCATCCGGCTGACCGTATACTCGCGGCAGGGAGGGAAGGCGGAGATGAAGGTCCGCTTCCACCTGCAGAAACCCGCACCCACGCCCGTTCCCACGCGCACTCCCACCCCGACTCCTACCGTGACCGTCACCCCGACGGAAACGCCCGTTCCGACCGCTACGCCGACGAACACGGAACTCCCGACCGGCACTCCGACGGGCACGCCAACCGTGACGCCGACCCTTGAGCCCACCCCCACGGATACCGAAACCCCGCCTCCGACAGCCACGGAAACGACAACCCCGTAACGCTGTTCTTTTGCGTCGATCGGCTCCTCCGGAACCTTCACGGCGCATAAGCCTGCCCGGCGGAGGGGGATGCCCAGGTTGTATAATCCCGCACATGCCATCCCAAATTCGGAGCGTTTGTTTTATTATGCTGGCGCTTGCCGGCTGCGGTCCGGCGGTTCCGGCCGCGGTCGATTTTCCCACGCCGGTCCGCTGGCAATCGCCCACGGTTTCGCCCTCGCGCTTTTTCCCGACCCGCGAAGTCTCGCTTACCCCGACCCTCGCCCCGACACCCACACTCCAAACGTACACCGTCGTGGCGGGTGATACCTACGGTTCGATCGCCGCGAAGTTCGGCGTCACCGTCGATGCCCTGACCGCCGCGAATCCGGGGGTGGATCCAAACGTGCTGTCGATCGGCACGGTGCTGATCATTCCCGCCAAACCGGTTGGAACAGGAACCCCGCAGCCCACCCCGACACCGGTGGGCCTGGTCCTCGAGCCCGCCTATTGCTACACCCAGGCGGGCGGGGGACGATGGTGCCTGGCGCTGGTCGGCAATCCGGGGCCGGAAGCCGCCGCCGGCATATACCTTCGATTCTCATTGTATGCTTCCACCGCGGCCGACCCGTCCATCTCCAAGGAAGTTGCGCTGCCCGTCCCGGTGCTGCCCGCCGGCGCTCGAACAATCGCCGCGGCGTACTTTTCCCCCGAGGAGGCCCAGGCAGAAATCCTGCGGGTCGAACTCATCAGCGCCATCCGGCTGGCGGAGTCGCCGGGGCTCCTGCCGCTGACGATCATGAAGGAAACAAGCCGCCCGCTTTCGGACGGATTGGAGCTTGCCGTCGAATTCCGGATCGATGCCGGAGCGGATGCTTCCGTCAACCGGCTGGATGCGGCGCTGGTGCTGCTGGATTCCGCGGGACGGCCGGTCGGGTTCCGCATCCTGCGCGGCGAAGGGGATTGGCCGCCGGGTGCGGCGCACACCCTGACCTTGAACGCTTTTCTCCTGGGCGGAACCCTGGCGGACTACGAATTCATACTTCAGGCGCGGTCGGTTCCGTCCGCCGCCTGATTTTTTCCGGTTTGGCGTGCCCGGATGTTTTTTTTGGAAAGCAAATCGAAGAGGACGGAGATCAACGGATGGAGCTCAAGGAAAAGAACCGGTGGTTTTATTTTCTCGTACGCGCGTTCGTGACATTGCTCGTGCGAATCCTCCTGCGGGTAAACATCGTAGGGCGGGAGCATGTCCCGGCCTCGGGCCCGTTTTTGTTCACCCCCAATCATTTGAGCCAGGTGGATACGCCCCTTTGTCTGGCCGTGATCCCGCGCCAATTGCGCGTGTTCGCGGCGGAAAAATACAAACGCAATCCGTTCCTGTACGTCCTCTTCGAGACCATGGGCTGCATCTGGGTGCGCCAATTCGAAGCGGATCATGAGGCGCTGCGCGAGGCGCTTCACCATTTGCGCAGGGGCGGCGCGCTCGGGATCGCGCCGGAGGGCACGCGCAGCCGGGAAACCCATGCTCTGCTTCGCGGCCGGGGCGGCGCCTCGCTCCTGGCCAGCCGTTCGGGGGTACCCCTGCTGCCGGTCGGGATCTGGGGCACGGAAACCGTCATCCGCGACTGGAAGCGTCTTCGGCGCGGTTCGGTCACGGTCCGGATCGGCAAACCGTATCACCTCGATGTTTCCGCGCGGGCCAAAGGCAGGGAGTTGGATGCGGCCACCGACGACATGATGTGCGCGATCGCCGCGCTGCTGCCCCCCGAGTACCGGGGTGAATACGCCGCGCATCCCCGTCTGGAAGCCTGGCTGCAAAAGGCGGACGGATGAGCGTCTTGCCGCTTCCCCCGGAGGAGCGGGCTTCGCTGCGGATGCTTCTGGATCCGCGCCGCGCCGGCGATGCGATGGCTTCCTATTACGCACTCTCCCATCCCGCCGCCAAAACGCGGCTGTGGGGCCGCCGTTCATCCGCCGGCCGGCTGGATGGTTTTCTGCTCCGGGCTCAAACCGGCCTGGATCTCTTCCGGCCGCTCACGACCCTGCGCGCGCCGGACGCCGGAGCGACGGCCGAACTTCTGCGGGCCGCCTTCCCCGCGCCCCAGGCGGCGATGTTCACCTTTCCGGAACCGCTGGGCTTGTGGGTGCTGCCGCTCCTCGCGCTGGAGACGATGATGCGGCTGCAGATTCTGCGGTTGAATCCCGCGCGGCTGGAGCCGTTGATCAACATCCTCGTGCGGCAAACCGCCTCCCCGGGCGGGCTTCCGCGGTACGAGATCCGCAACGAAAACCGGCTGCTCGCGGCGGCCGGGGTGAACTGGCGATCCGCCGACTGGGCGGAGATTTTCGTCCAGACCGATCCGGAGGTGCGCGAACGGGGATACGGCCGGTCGGTATGCGCCGCGCTGTGCCGCCACCTGCTTGAGGAAAAGAAGAGCATCCTGTACGCCGTGGAAGAAAAGAACGCCGCCTCCCTGCGTCTGGCGGCCGGGATCGGGTTCGAAGATACGGGGGAGCGCGAAATCCTGTGTACCGGGACCGTCCAGCCGGCTTCGCAAACGCCGGGTGCGGAAAGGCAATAATCCAAGGAGAACACGGAGCGCACGAATAAACCCAGGGAAAAAAATCCCACTGTAATTGTCACCCTGAGCGAAGCGAAGGGCCTCTTGCATCCGGGAACAGATTCTTCGCTTTCCCTCGCTACGCTCGGGATAGGCGCTCAGCATGACGCCTTTTTTCTGAGGTTTCAAGATTATTGAACTTCGTGTCCTTTGGCCCTTTTTCGTGCTCTTCGCGGAAAAGTAATTGCGAATCGGGAGATTGGCATGATCGAAGCGGCGTTTCATTATCCAAAGGGATTTCTCTGGGGGACCGCCACCTCTTCCCATCAAGTGGAAGGGGGCAACCGGCTGAACGATTGGTGGGCCTGGGAGCAGCAGCCCGGGCGAATCCTGCAAGGGGCTCGTTCCGGCCTGGCCTGCGATTGGTGGGGCGGCCGTTGGAAGGAAGACCTGGACCGGGCGGCGGCGGGCGGGCAGAACGCCCACCGGCTATCCGTTGAATGGAGCCGGATCGAACCGGAACCCGGTCGTTGGGACCCGCACGCTTTGGATTTCTACCGCGAGCTCCTCGCCGGAATGCGCGAACGCGGGATCGAACCGATGGTGACGCTTCACCATTTCACCAATCCGCTCTGGCTGGCGGAGGCGGGCGGCTGGGAGGATGAGGGGATTGCCGCCCGGTTCGAGGCCTTCACGCGCAAAACCGTCGCGGCGCTAAAGGACCTGACGGCCTTCTGGTGCACGATCAACGAGCCGAACGTATATGCCTATTGCGCGTTTGCGAACGGCGTCTTTCCGCCGGGGCGGAAAGACATCCGGGCCGCGTTGCGCGTGATGCGGAATCAAATCCTGGCGCACGCTCGCGCCTATCATGCGATCCACGAGATCCAGCCGCAAGCCAGGGTGGGAATCGCTTTGCAATACCGCGGCATGACCCCGCACACGGCCAATCCGCTGGATGCGTTGGCGGCGCGCACGCAAGCGCGGCTTTTCAATGACCTCATCCCGCTTGCGCTCACGGATGGACGGCTGCGCTTCCCGGTCGGACGGGGGCGGGTGGCTCAAGCCGCCCGGACGCAGGACTACCTTGGAGTGAATTATTATTCCTACGATCATGTATCGTTCGATTTTGGCAGGCCGGGCGAGCTGTTCGCCCGCCGGTTTTATCCCAAAGGGGCCGATCTCAGCGACATCGGCTGGAACGCCAACATGCCCGAGGGGATGGCCCGCGCGATCCGCTGGGCCAACGCCTTCGGCCTTCCGATCTACATCACCGAAAACGGGATCGAAGATGAAGCCGACCGTATCCGCCCGCGCTACCTGGCGCAGCATCTCCACCAGGTGTGGAAAGCGGCGAATACCGGCGTGCCCGTGAAGGGATATTTCCATTGGAGCCTGCTGGATAATTTCGAATGGGAGCGGGGCTGGACCCAGCGATACGGATTGTGGGCGCTCGATCCGGAGACGCAGCGGCGGACCGAGCGGCCGTCGGCCAGGCTGTACGCGGAAATCTGCAAAGAGAACGGCATCACCAGCGGCATGGTCCGGCGGTATGCGCCGGAGATCTACCCAGTCCTTTTCCCCGGCTGATCGTCGCCGGAAGGAATCAGGGGGATGGATTTGAAAAATTTTGATCCGCGGAGCGGCGATCATGCGCAATGCCATACGGCAGTCGATGGGATATTTCCTGACTTTTATTTGTCTCGGCATGGATATGGCGCTGGTCGGGCCGACTTTGCCCGCGCTCGCCGGGCAAACCGGCAGCACGCTCGGGGCGATCGGGCTGGTTTTCTTCCTGAGCGCGGGAGGCGCCACGCTGGGCACGCTGCTCGGCAGCTGGATATTTGACAAAGTTTCGGGGCGGACCGTGCTCGCCGCCGCCCAAATCGGATCCGCGGTGTTGATGGTTCTTGCGCCGCATGTGCCCTGGTTCGTTCTGTTGATGGTTTTGTTCGTCGTCAAGGGGGTGGCCGGAGGATTGGTCAACACCGGCGCCAACACCTTGATGCTCTGGACGCACAAGGAAAGGTCGGCCCCGTTCGTGACCGCGCTGCATTTTTTCTTCGGCCTGGGTGCTTTTATCAGCCCGTTCCTGCTCGGAGTGCTGCTCGGTGCCGGGGGATCGTATGCGGACGGCTACCACCTGCTGGCGTTTATCGATTTGCTGGCAGGCGTGATCATCCTGGTCTCCCTGCGGCCGCCCGCGCCACCGCAGAAGACGGCGGAGACCGGGGCGGCGGGCTCCGCCGGAAGGTTTGTCGTTCCAATTGTGCTGGCCGCGATGTTGTATCTGTTCTTTTATGTCAGCGCGGAAATCACCTTCGGCGGCTGGATCTACACCTACGCCATCACGCTGGGCCTGGCGGATGCCGTGCGCGCGGCCTACCTGACGTCCATTTTCTGGCTGACGTTTACGATCGGCCGGTTGATCGCCATCCCCGCCACCGTCCGCTTTACCCCGCGGCAGATCATCCCCGTCGCGCTGGCCGGTTGCGCCGGCTTCCTCGGCCTGCTGGTTCTGTTCCAGGGCGCTCCCTTGGCGGTATGGATCGCCGCGGCGGGCGCCGGTTTTTGCATGGCGCCGGTTTGGCCGAGCGGCTACACCCTGGCGGGGCAATCCATAGCCCTCACCGCCCGCCTCAGCGGCTTCATCCTGCTCGGCGACAGCATCGGCGGGATGATCCTGCCGGGGCTTACGGGCTGGATCATGGAGGCGGCGGGCGCCCCGGCCATGGCCCAGCTTGTCCTGGCCAGCCTGGTGGCGACGTTCCTGGCGTATCTTGGAATCCTCTACTTCGGGAAGCGCAGGAAAGCGGCCGGCGGAACGGCATAGGCCGTCATCGGATTCTTCCGGCCGTTAATATTTTTCTGACGCCGGTCATATTTTTCATTAATATTCCGCGGCTATACTCCGGCCATCACAACCCGAAAGGGAATTTTGGAGGTGGCGTATGGCCAATCTTATCAGTTGGGATCCGTTCCGCGAAATGAGCAGCATGCGGGAAGCCATGGACCGGTTAATGGACGATGGGTACACCCGTCCTCTCGGCGCAGCGCTGTGGGATGTCTCGCCGGTTCCGACCATGGATCTCTATCAAACCGAGGACTCGGTCGTGGTCAAGATGGGCCTTCCGGGGGTCAAGCCCGAGGATATCCAGATATCCGTGGCCAACGGGGTGCTCACCATCCGCGGCGAGGTGAAGGAGGAAAAAGCGGAGAATGAAAAAACCTATCACCTTCGCGAGCGCCGCTACGGCTCCTTCAGCCGCTCGATCTCGCTGCCGAGCAATGTAAGCGCCGACAAATCCGACGCGGAATTTGAAAACGGCATCCTGACTCTGACCCTGCCCAAGGCCGAAGAGGCCAAGGCCAAGACGATCATCGTCAAGGCGAAATAATAAACTGACCGCGGAACAAGAAAAGGGCCGGTGAAAACCGGCCTTTTTCTATTGTCCAATCAGGCGATTGGACAGCCGCATCCTGCCGGTCTCAATGCGGCAGTGAATTATGACATGGGCCGATTGTCACCAGATTTGCCTGACAAGCCGCGCAGATTTTTGACGGTAATCCTGTCCGCCAGCGGACAAAAATAACGTTGGAATATGGACGGCTGTTCAAGCTGTAATGCTTTACACTCATATCGGCGGGAAAGCGTTCGGTTTGCGACTGAAACCGTGGTAACCCTTGATTTGCCGGGTTCAGAACCATCCTTCTCTTAATTTCGGATAGCCGTTCCCTTCCGCCGGTGGGTGGGGAGATTAATAGTTGTGGTCCCGGAGAGTTGCCGAGGGCCGCTTTTCCGGCATTATACTATAAGGGTCTTATTGGGATACCGAAGTCATGACTGAATCACCGCTGATCGAGCCGAGTGATGCGATCTTGGTGGCCCGGGCCAGGAATGGGAATACCGAATCATTCGGCATCCTGTACCGGCGCTACGCGGATTCGATCTATCGCTATATATACGTCCGGCTCAATGAAGTCAACGAAGCGGAAGATCTGACGGCGGACGTCTTTTTCCGGTCTTACCAGGCTCTGGGGACGTATCGCGAAAAAGGCTGGCCGTTTTCCGCCTTCCTTTACCAGATTGCGAGAAACGTGCTGATCGATCATCTCCGCAAGCAAAAACCGGGAATCGAGTTATCCATCCCCGAACCTGCGCAAGAGTCGCTCCAATCCCCCGACGAACACATCATCCGGGATGAACAAATCCGGGATCTTCGCCAAGCCATGGATGAAATCCCGTTGAATTACCGCGAGGTGATCATCTTGAGGATCATCCTGGCGATGCCGACCGCCAACGTGGCAAATTGGTTGAACATGACGGAGGACGCCACCCGCGTCGTGCTGCACCGCGCGCTTACGGCTTTACGCGGAAGGCTGCGGGAAGCAATATGAAAAGCAAGGAAAGCCTGAAGGCCGAACTACTCGACCGCGCCATCCAGCGGATGCTGGAAGGGAAAGCGCCGTTTGAGGATTCCGCGCAGGCGGATGCCGGCGCGGCGGCCGGATTGGAGCCGTTGTTGGATACAACCTCCCGCGTGCGCATATTGATACGCGTGCGCGCCCCTATGCCTGATTTTTTTGCGGGGTTGGAAAGACGCCTGCTGAAGCAGAAAATTATCCGCGCGCCGTTTCCGGCGCGGCGCGAATCCTCCGTCGCCACAGGCGCCCTCTGGGGGCGGCTCCGGACAGCGGCGCTCGTCTCCATCATCGCCGCAGTTGTCATGATCGGCTCGGGATTGGGCGCGGCTTCCGTATCCGCCCAAGCCCTTCCGGGCGATGCGTTGTATCCCGTAAAACGGGGATTCGAGGAAGTCTCCCTGACCTTTTCCTTTTCCATCGCCGACGACGTTCAATGGCTGGCGGATTTCGCCGACCGGCGGCTGGCGGAAGTCGAGGAACTGGTGGCGCAAGGCCGGGGATCGGATCTCCTTTTGGGTTTGAAGTATTACGACGAGACGCTCAGCCGGTTGGACGCCGCGATAAAGGCGCTGGCGCCCGGATCCGGATCCGCGCAATTGGAGAACCTTCAGGCGCGGCTTGCCCGCCATGCCGACGCGCTTTCGGCGCTCCGGGATCGGCTCCCGGAACAGGCCAGGCCCGCACTGGATCTTGCCGTCGAGCATTCGCAAAAAAGCGAGGAAAAGGTCGAGGCGTTGCGCCAAAACCCGGGCTCGGAATTTGTTTCTCCGGAAGTGATGAGGACATCCATCAAGGAATCGCCTTCGAATGGGGATGGTCCAAGCTCAACCAGGACCCCTGAGACCAATCCCGAAATCACAAATCCGGAGCCTTCCCAGACTCCGCAACCCACATCAACATCCGAATCCACCATAACCCCGACTCCTTCCGAAACCCCGGAACCCACGAAGACGCCAAAACCCTCCAACACTCCAAAGCCTACGGATGCTCCAAAGCCTACCAAGCCTCCGAAACCAACGGATGCTCCAAAACCTTCCGACACTCCGAAGCCGGAGGATTCTCCACTGCCTAATAAAACTCCGGAGCCTACAAAACCTCCACGGCTCCCTAAAACTCCGGAGCCCATAAAGACTTCAACTCCTTCCACGAAATCGGATCCCTCGACAAACGCCGGGGCTAATAAAAACGAATAGCATCGCGCGGGGACGAACCGTCCCGGCGGTACCGATCTTTACTGTCGATGCAATGCCGTTGTGACTGGGGAAATTATTACCCGACCTAATACTGCAACTTGGCGCAGTTTTGGATATGAAAAGGACCGGTTTTCACCGGTCCTTTTCTTTTGTCCAATCAGGCCATTAGACCGCCGCGTCCTGCCGGTCCGTCACCGGCAGTCTTGCGCAAAGGATTATTCGACGGTTGGAGTGGCGGTGTCGCTGGGGATCAGCTCCAACGTCGGAGTATCGGTGGGCGTGGGAGTCGGGGTCTCGGTCGGGGTGGGAGTTTCTGTGGGAGTACCAGGTGTGCCTGTTCCCTCATCCTCACCCGCTTCCGGATGGACCACGATGCCCTTGGCGGTAAACGGTCCGCCGGTCACGTCGCGCGGGGAGATGATCGTCACCCGCCGGCCGACGGCCAGCTCTTCCGCCCTATCCGCGGGAAGGATCTTCGTTTCTTCGGTGATCAGGAAGGTGTATTCGTTCCCGTCGTGCGCCAGGATCGTGATGCTCACGCCGGCCTCATAGGCGGTCACCTCGCCGACATGATGCTTGGGCGCCGGCTTCCCGGGCGAAACGGAAATCTGGGTGGCGGTGTAAGTGCCGTCCTCCTCCGCGACCGCCCTTACCAGCACACGCGCGCCGACCGGAATATCCTCCAGGATCGCGTCCTTCAGGGTCGGGATCTTCACGCCCGTATCTTCATTCACCAGGAAAATCACCTCTTCGCCGGTTTTGGATTTAATCGTCAGGCTGGAGGCTCCGACCGCGAGGACTTCGCCGGAGAAATTAACCTTCTTAGGCTTGGGGGTCTTGGAAACCTTGGTGGCTTTGTCCCGCGGGGTCTTCGTAACCGCTTCGCGGGTGGCCTTGGGAGTGCGCGTCTTGGGCGCCGCGGCCTCGGAATACAAGGCCGGGGCGGGGGATGCATCGGCGCCGACCCAGACGGCGGAAAGCAGCAAAAGGGATGCGGTGGCAATGGCAAAGTATTTCATCGGAGACAACTCCTTTCACTCAGGGCATCTATTCTTCAGGTTCGAACACGACCACAAGCGTAAAGGCGACTTCGTTTCCTTCCAGATCGCTCGCGACGCACAGGATTTCGTTCAAGCCTTCCTCGAGCGGGACCCGGGCGTAAAACATGCCGTCCACGCCGGCCACCGCGATCTCGTCGTTCAGGGTGATCACCGTCTCCGCGGGGGCTGATCCGATCACGTCCACCCATGCCCCGGTGACGACTTCCTCATCCTGCGGCGCGAACAGGGAGATGTCCGCCCCGGAGGGGAATGTCGCCACGACGCGCGGTTCGCCCATCAGATCCTCAAACGCGGCGCGGGTCTGCGCTCCGGCGTCGATCGAACCGTCCGTATCCGTTTTGGGCTTCGGGAACGAGTCGAGGAACATGAAGTTGAGATTGCACAAACAGGCGGCAGAAAGCAACCCCAGGAAAAAGGCCGGCAGAAACCGGATCGATCGGGTGTGCCAGGCGGCTGTCATATTTTCTCCATATGCCAATTGTCACTTTGTCTATGTGACATAACGCAACGAACCATACTATTCTTCCGTCCGTTTTCGAATGATGCGGTCCCCGGTATTTTTCGTGAGATAAACGCCTTCGAATGCCCGGGCATAAGGAAAACGGCTGGAGTGCATATGTGTTACAGAAGAATTCCCTTTACGTTCGTACTGGCTTAGCGGTCCGGAATGCGAGCCGGAATCCCGATGATTTCCGTCTTTTCATGGATTCCGGTCAGATCCCCCGAGTCTCCGGAACGCTGTTCTCATGCCGCTAACTTGCGAAGTAATTGCTTTTCCGGTTTTTTTTACTGCAATCCGCCTGGCCTGTCGCGTTATACTGTAACAATCCGTGTGGGAATCCGTTTTCATGAATGACACACCGCTGACCGAACAGAGCGATGCGATCCTAGTGGCCCGGGCCAGAGATGGGGAAGCCGAGGCATTCGGCTGCCTCTACCGGCGCTATGTGGACCCGATCTATCGCTACCTGTTCGCCCGGCTGGGTGAATCCAAGGAAGCGGAAGACCTGACGGAAGATGTTTTTTTCCGCGCCTTCCAAGCTCTGGGAACCTATCACGAACGGGGCTGGCCTTTTTCCGCGTTCCTGTACCAGGTGGCGAAAAACGTGCTGATCGATTATTACCGCAGGCAGAAGCCGGAAGTCGGATTCGGGATCCCCGAACCTGCGCTCGAATCGCTTCGTCCCCTCGACGAACACGTCATCCGGGACGAACAGATCCGTGAACTGCGGCGAGCCATGGAGGAAATCCCGCTCAACTACCGCGAGGTGATCATTCTGCGGATCATCCTGGCGATGCCGACATCCGTGGTGGCGGATTGGATGAACCTGACCGAAGGCGCAACCCGCGTCCTGTTGCACCGGGCGCTTGCATCCCTGCGCGGCAAATTACAGGCAAAGACATGATCAGCAAAGAGCGAATTCAGGCGGATATCCTGGACCGGGCCCTGCAGCGGATGCTGGAAGGCAGGGCGGCGCCTGAAGACACCACGCTGGGGACAGCGGGCGCGGTTTCGGAAGTCCGCTCCCTGCTGGAGACCGCCACGCGCGCGCGCGAGCTGTTCCCCGGCCGGAGTCCGTCTCCGGAATATGTCGCGGCGTCCGCAGCGCGCCTGGAGCGGCGGATAAAAACATCCGCTCCCCAAACGGCGCGGCGTGAATCCCGCGCGGCGGGTCCGATCCGCCGGGGTTGGTTGCCCTCGCCGGTATGGATCGCCGCGGCCGTCATGACCGTCATGTGCGCATCGGGGTTAAGCGTGACGTCCGCATCCGCCGGCACCCTCCCGGGAGACACCCTTTACCCCGTGAAGCAGGGGGTCGAGGAAATTTCACTGGCGCTTTCCTTTTCCGCGGCCGGCGATCTCGCCCTGCTTGCCGATTACGCCGATGAACGCCTCGAAGAAGTCGAGCAATTGGCCGCGACGGACCGGGAAGCGGATCTTGTGAGGGGGTTGGATAATTACGACAAAACCCTGGACCGGGTGGATGACGCCCTGGATCGATTGCCTCCCGATTCGGCCTCGGCCCAGTTGGAGGATGTCCAGGCGCGGCTAGCCCGGCATTCGGTAACGCTGCTCGCCCTCCGGGACCGGCTCCCGGAACAGGCCCAAGCGGCGTTGGATCGGGCGATAGAGCATTCCCAAAAAAGCAAGGAACGGGTCGGGAAATTGCAAAAGTATCAGGGGCCGGAGGATATTCCCCCTGGTCAGGAAAAGAAATCCACCGAGGATGCCTCGAGTAAGAATGACGCTGCATCGCCCGCCGAAAAGAGCCCCGACTCCGATCCCGGCGCCGACAGCGCGGAACTTACTACGACATCGGAAGCCTCCAAGACTCCAAGGCTTTCAAAGACGCCAAAGCCTTCCAAAACTCCGCAACCTACGAAAACCCCAAAACCTGAAGAGACCGAAAAGCCTCCAAAGGACAAGACAAAAACTTAGGTGGTCGAGTAGCGGTTTTTGCGTATCGAGACCCCCGGATATTTGGCGCGGTCTCGATACGCCCGCAAAGAACACGGGCTACTCGACCGGCTTTTTAAACCCCCTGTTTTAGAGAATCCAGTTTACTGCAGCCCCTACCGTTTAAAGAATTCATCCACGGTAAATCCCCACTGGGTATGGATCATCCGAGGTTCATAATGGTTGGAACGCAGCCATTGGTGCAGCGCGTGCGCCTGTTCTTCGCGGGTCAGGTCCTTCCCCGGCAGGAAGCCCTCATCGTCCATGCGCGCCTCGCAGATCGGGCAGTGAGACACCTGGAACGGGTAGGTGATCGGCGTCGGCGGATGACTCACCGCCAGACGGAACCCGCAATGGGCGCAGGGCGTAAACGTCCCCCCGCCTTCGGGGCTTTCCGGCTTTTGGAACACTTCCAGAAAATCGCGGGGCGGACGCCCGTATTTGCGCCATCGCCAATCCAGCGCCCAAAAGGCGGCGGCGCCGAATACGCCGAGGATCGCCGCTGATCCGCCCAGCCACGGCCAGATCGTGCCCCATGCTTCATACCGGATTTCCACATGATGCGTTCCGGCGGGAAGCAGGATCCGGATCAGGTTATCCCGCACGCCCAGACCGACCTCCACACCGTCGATGGCGGCGCGCCATCTCGGATGATACGTGTAGGAGACAAGCGCCGATACCGGCGCGGCGGAAGCGTAATCGAACGCAAGCCCGTCGGCGGATTCGGCGTAGGTGAGCAACGGGATGGAAGGGAAGACAAGCGACTGGGATACCGGAACACCTTGAAGGACGGCATTCCGGATGTAATCGCGCAGGGCGTTCTGGCCTGTCAGCTGCGCGTAATACAGCAGGTTGCCGCCCACGAACCAGACCCTGCCCTCGCCGACGTTCTTATACCCAAGTACCGGAAACGAAGCCCCGTCCCGGTCCACCACCCCCACAATGGTATCCAATCCCTCATACGAAGCTCCGGACCAGCCTTCCTCGGCCAGGCTGGAAAAATGCAGTTGCGCGGGGAGGACCGATGGATCGGACCAGCGCAACGTCATCCGGTCGTCGAAGGCGAGCCGGAATGCATGCACGCCGAAGAAATCCAGGGTGCCCCCGAAAATATCCTCCATCCCGCTCAGGTCCACCAACACGGTCCCGCCGGCGTTAAGGTAGTTGCGCAGGATGTCTTCGTGCATTTTTACTTCCGCGGAATCCGCGGCGAAGCGATAAAAGCCGAGAACGGGGTATTCGGACAGGAAGCCGGATTGCTCGCGGAGGAACATCGCCGGCGAGGCTTCCTCGGCGAACGGAAACGCCGTCAGGAAGGGAGCCAGCGCTTCGCCGACCAGCAGCATGTTCTGGGCCGGCAGCTCCTGCAGACGCGCCGAGGGGGCGGCTGTGCGCCAAACCTCATACCGCCCGATCACCGCCGCCCGGTCGAACCCCATTCCGGATACGGCTTCGCGCGCCGGGTCCGCCTCGGTGCCGCCGGAAATCACGACCGTGCGTACATCCCAACGGGCGAACAACGCTTCCAGATACTCCGGCCCCCACTCCGGCGCGGAAAGCACCCGGCGCAGGGCGACGTGATGCGGCGTATTTTCAAGCGCCCACCCAAATATCAGGGGCGAGTTCTTCCCGGCGAAATACACCTCGAGCGAGGTCGGTTCCGGATAGGTCAGCAGCGCGACGCGGCCGCCGTCCGGAGTGACCACCGCTTCAAGAACGGCCTGCTCCCGGGGGTAATCGCCGCCGGGGATGATTCGCGCGGCCGGGATCAGCTCCACCGTCACCAGAATGACCAGCAGGATAAACCGGATCCCTCGCAGGTTGCGGCCCATCGGGAGCAGCCCGGCGGCGGCGACGGGAATGGCGAACGCGGCGAAATTCATGAACCGTTCGGGGAGGAGCTGGTTGTGGAGCGGAATGAGATTAAAGAATACGCCGTCGGGACCGAGCGAGAACACGATCGCCATCAGGCCGGTCAGATACCACGCGCTGCGGTGCGGATCGGGCCGGGCGGCGATTGCCAGCAATCCGATCAGCAGCGATCCGAAGCCGAACAGGATCTGGCCGTGGGTGAGATCCAGCAGAGGCAGGAAGCCGTACAAGCTCGATGAGAACAGGGGGATTTTTTCCGCGGGAAGGAATGGAATGTTCGCCAATTCCGCGCGGCTGTACGCCGGCAGCAGCCAGGGCGCGGCGAACAAAGCGCCCAAAAGTACGGCGCCCAGCCACGGCGCGAGCTGGTAGAGCGGGACTTCTGGATCCAGAATCAACCGCAGGACCAGATACAAAGCGATCCCGATGGCGAAGATCACCGCCTGTTGCGGATGGGCAAGGATCGCCCAGGTCCAGCACAGGCCGAGGAGTACCGTGAGCGGCACGCGGCGTGAATGGGGGGAGAGCAGGCGGTCGGTAAGCAATGCGATTGCCGGAAGCGCCAGCAGACAGAGCATACGCGGCAGGTTTCCCTCGAAGAAAACCGTGCGCATCTGATACGGCGCGCCGACGGCTAGCACGGTTCCGAGGAAGGCCGCCCAGCGATTCCAGGTCCGGTCCAGATAAGCAAAAGTTAAGTAGGAGAAGCCGACCAGGAAGAAGGAGATCAGAATCCGGAGGGCGAGATCGCCGTTCCGGGTCAGGTAGACCAGCGGCGCCAGTACGAGCGTAGTCAGGGGAGGGTAGTACGTGAGATACGGGTCCCCCATATACCAATTCGGCATCCAGGCGGCGCTGATGTACGCGCCGGGGCCCTGCTTGGTCATCACGCCGGCGAGGTATTCCGCCCGGAACAGATGACCCCAGGTATCGGCGCCGCGCGGCGAACCCGCGGTCCAGACTCCAATCAGCGCGAGGGTGATAAAAAAAGCGACCAGGAGAACTGGCAGCACCTGGTCGCGAAGGGTGTGCTTGGGTTTCAAATCAGCCCGCCCAGAACTCCACAAAATTCCGCAGCCATCCGGCGAATTTTCCACCTCCGGGCATCCGCAGTTTATCCAACCATCCCGCGGAAGCCGTCCAGCGCGGCGGTTCGGTAAGGGTTTTCAGGTTCCCGCTCATCCGGAAAAAGTATACTACCATCCGATAGAGGGGCAGGAGGGGCAGAAAGACCAGCGACTTGCGCAGGATGCGGCGTTCGCTGGGGGCGCAGATGCTCCACGCCGCCGCAATTTGGGCCGCATCGGCCAGAATGTACAACCCGTAGATGAGCGCCATCGCCTGGACCACCATCGCCATGCTGTACCCGAGCAGCGGGAACATCGGCAGCAGGAACACCCAGACCAGCCGAAGGAATCCCATCGTATGATCGCGCTGCAACCGGCGCGGCAGCGCGCGCTGCCAGATCCGCTTCCCCGTCCCGAGCATGTCGTAATGGACGGCCAGCGCCTCCAGTTCCCCGCGCTGCCAGCGCACCCGCTGGGCAAAGAGCTCGGTCCAGCTTTCGGTCGGGGCGAGGTGGATGCGCACCTGCGGCAGGTAGGTCACCCGCCCCGGAAAACGCTGCAGGGTGAGGGTGGCATCGGTGTCTTCCGATACGGTCCGTCCGCGGTAGCCGTGGATCGCCTGCAGCGCTTCGCGTCGGTAAATCGCGCAGGCGCCCGAGAGGGTGAACAACTCATCGCGCAGCGCTTCGGCGTGCCGGCCGATCCGGAAGGATTGGAAGTATTCTATGAACTGGGCCGTGGCGAGGTAGTTCTCCATAACGCTCAGCTTCATCGGGACCGGCATATCGTCGCGGTCGAGATGGATGTGCCCGTTCCCGTCGTTCTCGACCAGCAAGTCTCGGTCGATGATCAGATGGGCCGTGGCGGCGACCAGGTCCGGATCCCGCTGGAAGGCGATCACCGCCTGCTGAATCGCCTCGGGCTCGAGGACCGCGTCGGAATCGATCGTGAAGATCAGGTCGCCGCGGCAGTGCAGCAGCCCGGTGTTGACCGCGGCCGGTTTTCCGCGGTGGTCTCCGTGCAGAAGCGTCATCACGCCGCCGAATTCGAGCGCCGGGATGACGCGGTTATACAGCCGGATATGCCCGTTCCAGTGCGGCGAGCCGTTGATATGGCTGTTGACCACTTCCTCGGTCCGGTCGGTGGAGCCGTCGTTGACGACAAGAATTTCGATTTTCTCGTGGGGGTAGGTCTGGGCTTTGAGCGAGGTGATGCAGCGGTCGATGTTAAGCTGCTCGTTGTGGGCCGGGATGATGATCGAGACCTTCGGCATGGGGGGTTTAACCAGAGGCGGGAAGAGCTTGGCGCTGCGGCCGTTGCGCCACACCAGCAGTGCATCCCACAACGCCTGGGCGATGTCCGCCGCGAGCGGGATGAGGATCCACACCCCCCACATGATCAAAAAGTCAAATCCCAAAAAACCCATTCGCTGCCTCTAATCTACAATGCCGTCCGCCGGGTGACTTCGAGCTCCCGGCGAACCAGGGTGAGGGTCGGCAGGGTCAGCATCCGCCAGTACAGGTAGAGAATCCCGGCGAAGAAGACCAGCCGCCCGATGATCGCATGCGCCCACGGCACGATCGGCTTGCCGAAGGCCGCCACCAGCACGACGATAACCCCCAGGCGGACAAGGTTGATCGCCACCGTCGCCGCGACACCGATGGCCATCCGCCCCAGCCGTTCAGAAGCCGGGAGGCGCGGGTAAAAAAGTATCAGCCCGGCGAAGATCGAGATCTCGATCAGCGCCGAGCATTCGATCCCGACCCGCAGGATCGACCAGCCGGTGGAATCGGGCACCACCAAGCCGCCGCCCGGAACCATCTGCAGCGGGCCGCCGGCAAGCTGGCTCAGGAAGACCAGGAACCATACCTGCAGATTCCCGAGGGGTTCGTTCCAGTTTCCGAGCTGGCCGGCGAAGATCACGATGGCCGCGAAACCGAAAGCCGCCCACAGGTAGCCGATCAGGCCTTTGCGGCTCTTTCTCAGCAGCAGCAATCCGACCAGGTAAACGCCCGCGAAAATGGAGAGCGCCAGCGGACTCATGCGCGGATCCTTTCCGGGGCCGGCTCGAATTCCTTGCGCCGTCGCCAGAGAAAATACATCAGGAAGGCCAGCCCCGTCAGGCTGAGTCCCCATCCGAGTGTGGGGACGATGTAATAGGTGGTGGTTACCGGCCCGGCGATGCTGCAGTTCGTAGAAGCCCCCGGGCTCCAGCAGACGGTGATGGTGTAGGTCCCCGCCGGCCACCCCGTATTCATCGTGCTCCATTCATCGGTTTTCGTCTCCCACGCATTCAGACGGCCCAGGGGGGTGGTATGGGTGGCATACACAGTGCTGCCCAGCGAGATCGTGTAGTAAAGATTGGAATTATTTATCCGCTCGGTGGCTTGGACCGTCGTTTGGACGGTGACGGCGGTGTTGGGAGCATAGCCGCCCCAAGCGATCAAATACAGGATGCTGCCGCCCGCGGCCAGAACCCGGCCGGGGAAGGCGGATAACAACACGGAAAGCAGCAAGGCGTACGAAATTATTTTTCGCATTCTTTTCCATTTTCGGACCTGAGGTAGCCCCATCCGCTCGCAGAGCGAAGCGGAGTCAAGTCCTTTTCTTAGCATGATTCTAGCGGGTGAAGCCAAAAAACAGCGTAATATTCGCATAAGTACTAATGTTCTTACCGGCAAAACTCTCAAATTCTATCTTAATAATGCCTAAAGACCCGGTTTCAACTCTGAGAGGCAATGCAAGGGGGGAAAATTTATCCTTTAGCCTGCCATGACCGGATCCTCGCGCATTCCCGGATTCCATAAAAAGACGATCAATGAACGCCGTCAGGCGCTGATCGACGGCGCCTGGCTGGATTCAGCCGATGCGCCGATTCTGAACCGGGGCGGGATCGAGCCGGAACTTGCCGACCGGATGATCGAAAATGTCATCGGCCTGTATTCATTGCCCCTGGGAATTGCCACCAATTTTCTGATCAACGGCCGCGAGGTCCTGGTCCCGATGGCGGTGGAAGAGCCTTCAATCGTGGCGGGGGCGTCTTTCATGGCCCGGCTGGTCCGGGAAGGCGGCGGATTTTCCGCCGATGCCGACGAACCGGAAATGATCGGGCAGATTCAAATTCTGGAGTTAACGGATTTACCGGCGGCGGAAAAATTGCTGCTTGCCCACAAAGCGGAGATCCTGGCCGAGGCTGGCGAAGCCGACCCGGTCCTGGTCCGGGCGGGGGGCGGCCCGCGGGATATCGAGGTCCGGAAAATAGATTCCCCGCTGTGCGGTTCCTTCCTCGCCCTGCATCTGATTCTCGATGTGCGGGATGCGATGGGCGCCAACGCGGTCAATACCGCGTGTGAGCGGGTCGCGCCGCTGGTCGAGCGGCTGACCGGAGGAAGAACCCGGCTGCGGATTCTCTCCAACCTGGCGGACCGGCGGCTGGC
>Ga0105104_10000796_pt1 | contig 24494 bp, 20 predicted proteins | sample PPLLaktember2015_3_FD_87034 | JGI IMG/M metagenome (GOLD analysis project Ga0105104, IMG submission 87034) | Freshwater sediment microbial communities from Prairie Pothole Lake near Jamestown, North Dakota, USA - PPLs Lake P7 Core (6) Depth... | ecosystem: Environmental > Aquatic > Freshwater >...
GCCATGAGCCCATCTTAAGTACTTCAAGCGCCCGGTTCATCACCTTTACCCTCATCGAAAATATCTGCCGCAAAGAAATCAGACGCCTCCTCCAAGAATGATGGAATCAGGAGAAAATCTTAAATTGGTCTTTCGGCTATATGAGAGTAACAACTTGGAAAAGCTGATACCCCCTACCCCATTCCCCAACCAGCTATACGATATACATTTACAAGGTGATATCGGGCAAATGATAACCTTTTTCCCGAAACAGTCTTAAACAGGCTTCGGTAACAGTATCGTCATAAAGAATGCCCCTGTTTTTTTCGATCTCTTCCAGGGCTGCTTCAACACCCAGGGCTGGACGGTAGGGACGATGGGACGACATGGCTTCTACGACGTCGGCAACAGCAAGAATGCGGGCTTCCATGATAATCTCTTCCCCCTTCAGATTTCTCGGATAACCTGAACCGTCCATCCGCTCGTGATGCTGATAAACCATCTCCGCCAGTGGCCAGGAAGACTCTACATCCTTCAACATCTCGTACCCTTTTACCGCGTGTTCCTTAACCAGGGCGAACTCGACCCTGGTCAGTTTTGAAGATTTTGTCAGAATCTCGGCCGGCACGGACAATTTTCCGATGTCGTGAATGGAGCCTGCCATCCCGATGCCATCAATTTTTTCCCTGGGCATTTCCATCTCCGCGGCAATGGCCCGGGCAAGATCCGCGGATCGTGTCTGGTGGCCCGCCGTATAGGGATCCCTCGCCTCAACTGCGCCTGCCAAAAGATGGATAGTTGTGTTCATTGCCTTGCTGAGCCTGTCCAGCGTCTGCTGAAGTTCTCCCTGTTCTTTTTTTCGCTCGGTGATGTCGATAAGAGAAGCAATGCTTTTCTTCGTGCCTGGTACAAGCTTAATGGTTAAAAAAGTATCCCTAATGTCGCCTGTTTTTGTTATAAAGCGAAATTCGTAACTCGGCAGCGCGTTCCCTTCAATCTCTCGTCTCAACCGGTGCTGTTCGATCATTCGCCTGAGATCATCCGGATGAATAATTTCAGTCCATTTCATATGGCCATTAATTTCGTCTGATGAATATCCGGTGTTGCGCAAGAATTCATCGTTTGCCATACTTATAGTCATATCCTCTTCAATGAGAATCATTGAAGTACCGGTATTGTCGAATATTGTGCGGTAGAGCTCCTCGTTCTCCCGCAACGCCTCCTCCGCCCGTTTGCGTTCGGTGATGTCGACAAAAGAAACAAGGTCGGCAGACTCCCCCTTGTACATGACAGTCTTTGAATACAAATCCAGCCATTTCATTTCTTGTTTTTTGGTAAGACCTCGAAATTGATAGTGAGTAACAACATCTGAATGACCAGACTGTTTCTTCTCGGCTTGATCCATCACAAAAGCATAGTCATCAGGATGTAACGTTTTCTTGAACTCATTAGGTTGCCATTTCATGATATCATCGAATGTATATCCAATGATATCGCAATAGGCTTGGTTAAAGTATTTGGGTAAACCTCCCTGAATCAAGACGATCGCCATCAATGATTGATCGGAAATCAGGCGGAACTTCTCCTCGCTTTCCTGCAACGCCTCCTGCACCCGTTTGCGTTCGGTGATGTCGGTATTGAATCCATGCCAAATGATGCTGCCGTCATCTAATTTCTCAGGTGTTGATTGGCCGAACAACCATTTGACCGGCTGGCCGGGAAGCTGCACCCTGTATTCACATTGCCAGGCAGTCATTTGAAGAGCGGATAATTCAATTGACTTTATTAGCTTGTCCCTATCTTCAGGCAATGTGACTCTGACGACCAGGGAGAAATCCTCGCGTACATCTTCCGGTGAACAGCCAAAAATGTTCACAATGGCTCTTGAACTGAATGGAACACAATAGGTCCCGTCCGGCCGTCTCATGAACTGGTAAATCATTCCGGGAACATTCAGTGACAGTTTGTTGAACAGGATGTCACGTTCCCGCAGTGCTTCCTCCGCTCTCCTTCGTTCGGTAATATCGTTGTAAAGAACCTGAAAACGTTTAACACCATCCCATATAACTTCTTTACGGAAAACATCGAGATGGCGGAGCTTGCCATCTTTCGCGATGATGCTGATGACATAATTCAAGGGGCCACTCTCGCCCCGTTTTCTTTGCTCTCTTCTTATCCTGTTTTCAGCGAGGCTCTCCTTGGTGTAGCACTTCGTTACCGGGGTATTTTTCAGTTCCTCAATACTGTCAAGCCCATAGAGATTCAGCAGCGCCTGATTGGCATAGAGCGTTGTCCCGTCATCAGACACAATCCTCACCCCGAGAATCGATTGATCCATGGAATTTCGAAAATTCTCTTCGCTGTTTTTCAGGTTTTTTTCCGCCTCTTTTATTTTGGTGATGTCAAAAATGACGCCAAAGATTCCTCGAATCGTTCCATCCGGCCCTCTATCCGGTATATAGTTATTGAGTCCATAAATCGTTTTGCCTTTGGAAGTTTCGAAGCGGGTATCTGTACTCACCATTTCACCGTCCAGGGCCTTTTGCATAACGGGACGAAGTCGCTGAAAAATGTCCTCCCCGAATACCTCGGCTACCGTATGACCCAGAACCTGATCAGATTTCATCCCGTGAAAATTTTCAAACTGGTTGTTGATGAACTGGTAACGAAAGTCCCTGTCTATCCGCGCAATACGTCCGGGGAAACTGTTGACGATCAAAGAGAACTGCTCCTCGCGTCTGCGCAGCTCTTCCTCCACCCGCTTACGCTCAGTGATAACTAGTTCGATCCCATCCCAGCACGTTGAGCCGTCTTTCATTAACGTAGGAGACGATGTAAATTCAGACCACCTTATTCCTCCCGACGGCTCCCTGACCCGTACTTCCATCCTGAAGGTCGATAATGTTTTTAAGGCCTCCTCTTCAGCTTTCATCAGGGACGCAATATCATCTTCATGAACCCTGCCGTAAATCAGGGAAGGATCGGCTATGCCTTCTTCGGGCGATATACCGTACATTTTCCGGACTGAATCACTTAAATAGGTGATTTGTCTGCTGCTGTCATCCTTTGCAATAATCTGATAAATCATTGCGTCAGGAAGATTATTGCTGATGGATTGAACGCGTAATTCACTGTTCCGCAAAGCCTCTTGAGCCTTCCTGCTTTCGGTAATGTCACGGGCAACGGCAACAATACCCGAAATGTTTCCATCACGAATGATCGGGGATCCGCTGACCTCTCCAACCCTGATGGTTTGATCTTTTGCAATGAACTCATATATCGATGGCGGTGTGGTTTCACCTTTTAATATTCTGCTGATATGATTAATCGCCTGATCCAGGGATTGCCCGGTCAAAATTGACTTTAAATCAGAAACATTTCGGCCAATGAAATCCTGCGCCTTGTATCCCAGTACTTTCTCCACACTCGGAGACATACTAAAAATCTTTAAATCCATATCCAGTGTGAAAACAACATCACTTACATTTTCAAAACTTAGCCGTGTCTGCTCTTCCATCGTTCTGAGTTTCTGGTTGAGCGTTTCCAGATCCAGCATTTTCTTTTCGAGCTTACTGAAAAGAATTTCATTATGCCGCCGGAAGAATTCCATTTCCTCGCCCAGGGGTTTTGCCTCATCCGGACTGATGGTTTTCTTCTCCTCCAGCAGATCAGTCAGGATTTCAAGCAGCGATTCCGGTTCCCTGGGCTTGACAATGAATCGGTCTGCGCCTAAATCCAGGGCAAATTTTTCGTCCTTCGGTTCGGTATAAGTGGCCGTGTAAAAGACAAACGGGATTTTCTTTAATTTTTCATCCGATTTGCATTCTCGGCATAATGCATAACCATCCATCACCGGCATCAGGATATCCGAAACAATCAAATCGGGAACCTGCTTTCGGGCAATCTCCAGGGCAATTTTCCCGTTTGAAGCCTCAAAAACTTCCCAACCCTGGCCTTTTAATAATGTCTTGAGCAGGTAAAGGTTATCGCTGTTATCATCAACAATTAGAACCTTTGTTTTCATTTGCCATTTCCTCTCTTGGATATTTCAGGAAAGAATTATTAATTTCAGTCTCCGGATGCGCTCCGGAATCGTATTCCACGCGGTTTCTTCCCCCGTCCTTGGCCCGGTAAAGGGCTTTATCGGCACGGGCTATCATTTCATCGATTTTTTCATTGCCGCGATAATCCGTCAAACCTAAAGAAACGGTTACTTTGAAATCGGTCCCCATATTGGGGAATCGCCTCTGTTCTATGGCGGCACGGACACGCTCTGCACAGAGCATCGCCCCTTTAATATCCGTTTGTGTCATGACTAGCAGAAATTCCTCTCCTCCGATGCGGCCGAATAAGTCCACACTGCGAAGGTTGCTGCGAATAACGTCTGAAGTTCCCCTCAAAACGTCGTCTCCGGCAAGGTGGCCAAGGGTATCATTGACGGCCTTGAAGTGATCAATGTCCAGCATGGCAACAGCGAAGCGCGCGCCACCCCGGGACACCCGTTGCCGCTCATTTTCAAGATGTTCCATTATGTGGCGACGGTTGTAAGCTCCGGTCAATTCGTCGCGAATGGACATTTCCTTGATAATAGAGAGAGATCTATTCAATTTTTTACGCATATCACTAATGTACCCCCCGATGACGGAAAAGGCAATCAGCACCACGGCAAAGCAAAACAATTGTACATATTCCATTGTAAAATTGATGCCTTGCGGACGAAATTGATGAAGCAGGAAAAGATCAATGCTATATGTCACAAACGTAAAGACGCTGACATATAAAAAACCGCGAGTATCAAGGCGGAAGATGCCGAAAAGAAAGGCAACAACATAGATCAGCAATAGGACACCACGGGATTCATGGGCAAAATACATTGCATACATGGTCACAAGGACCGCCGCGCAGATCTGGATGGCCGTCAGACTGGGATCAGCCATCCGGAGGTTGAGACCTGTGCGAAAGATGATGTACAGGACAATATTGATGACGGGAAAGAGGATCAGAGCCCCTGCGACTCCCCTCCACTCCATGATGCCGGCCAGGTAGGATACATAAGCCAGAATGATGCAGAGGGTATATCCCGCTGCTGCCATCAGGAAACGGCGGATGCGAAGAGCCTGTTTTTCATCATCTTTAGGAATAATCGAAAAATGAAGCACTTTCTGCAGGAAAGTTTGTTGCCCTGATTGTTCAATGACAATTGCCATATTCTATCCAACGGATTAAAAATTGCAAACTTGACATCAACTCAAAGAAACCGGGTGCTCTTCATTCTATGGATACAGAAAAGACTAATCAATTTTTACTCCGCGCACTGATGGCACCTGATATGAAACATATTTTGGTTAATTTAGCATAAAATTACATAAATAGAAAATAAGACTTATATAATTTATCATTTACTCTTGCCATTTCAGGAACGTTTCTGAAAAAAAATCTCGCGAAACACTCCTTGACATAACCGAAAGACAGTATTAAACTACAATTGATAGAGATGCTGCAATGCTCGAATGATGTGAACAGAATTAGCACCACTAAAATGGAGGTAATTAAAGAAACATCGTTGGGTATTCGTGGTAGTGTTACAATGCCAAACTGCAAAAGCAGTTATTTATGAGCTGACTACAGCTTATGTATAAAAAAAGGCATTGCAGCTCTCTTTTCCACTTGAAGTGATGAATCGAGATACCGGTCTGTTCGTGTGGAGTTTATTTTGCCGGATTGACGTAAATCGAACACAGGGTCTTCGCGACTTTAATCGTCCTAAAGGCCAATGTTCAATGATGTGACTCCATTTATAATGCAGCGCGACAATGCCGGATCTCGTTACCCCCCGCAGGAAGTCATCTTCCTCGAGGGGTTTTGTATTTTCCGGCCCTCGCATCTGAAGTTTCAATAATCAAAAAAACACCCGGAAGGAGAGTCCCGACCAGGTGTATGTCAAACAAGGCAAGAAAGCAATAATTACTAAATTAGTTCAACGATTTACGCCACACAGAGACTGGCGCCGACCCGTACATTCTCTAACGATAACGACACCGGCTCATGCATCGATGGTATCGATAATTGGCCTGTCTTTCACAACGGCGATTGTAACCGGGTCTTGAGTGAACTCTGCATCCTCTTATAGAAGCATGGTAATTATCACGGCAACGTTCGACGCAACGACCGCGACGATCGGGGGGCGGAGGCGGTGGCCCATAGTGACCAGGACCGGGGGGCGGCGGCGGAGGCGGCGGCCCAACCTTATGAGGGCCGGGGGGATTATGAGGACCGGGGGGCTGTGCAAAAATTTGAGAAGATGTTGATACCGATATAAGTGTTAAAATAGCAACAAAGAGTGAACACTTCAAACAATAACCAATTCTCATTTTTCACCTCCAATTTGTTTGCTTGTTTGTAAGGAATTGCTTTCTTGCATATTCAGTATACGGCTATCCCTCTTGTATGTCAATTGTTATAGTCAGCCACCGTCAGTAGCCCGATTTCAGGTAAGGGCTTGAGGGGGTTCCAGGCGCAATATTGGACAAAAGGAATGGAATGGGATTATCATATCTAGACCAATTCTACATGGGTGAAGACGTCTCATCGCAACACGAATCGGCAAACCCAAGAAAACTATCCAGTGTTTCTTCCCATGCCTTTTTTTTCGCATCGTTGTAGCGCGCCATCATTTCATTGTCATGCGCTTCCAGAAACTCCTGAAGCTTACCCGACGTTTCCAATTCTGAATAAGTCAGGGGAGCCTTACCCTTTAAAGCCTGTTTTATCATTTCCAGACGGTTTTGTTTGGGGCTGTCTTCAGGCAGATATGTCATTGGTTGTATCCTCCGCTTTGTTTGGTTGCATTATATGATTATTAAATATTTTGTCAAACAGCACGCAGATCATCATGCCCGGATCAATTGTTTTCGTCCGGCCAGGAATACACGGGTGGACGGTTTTGAAAAAAAGTCCCATCGGGCATGACTTCCACATCTTTGCCGTCAATCTGAACAATCTTTGTCAGTGTGGCAGGAACATGACGCTCCCGGGCAGACACAATGACCTCCTCAACCGTTTTAAAACGGGAGAGTTCTTCCAGCGTAATGATCTGCGGGAGAACCATTCCAAGCTTACCTGCTTCGTAGTCCGCCAGTGCCACAGCAGGCCGCATCCAGGCATGATCCGTCAGTTCCACGCCATCATGAACGACGGATTGTTCGGCCGGAGCCTCCGTCACAAAAAAACGCACATCGTAGCGCAGGGGCAAAAATTCCGGTGTGATCCAGTGAGAAAAGTAATGAAGGCGATCCCCGGAAAGCAATATATTTTCTTCCTCCAGCATCTGTAAAAATTTCATTGCCCCTTTGTTAAGCAGCTGCCTGTAACGATCAAAACGCTGTCGCTCCTCTCGCGTCCCGATGGCAACCGGCGTGCCGTCCTTTTTCCGGGCAATCAGAATCCCCACTTCTTCAAACGTCTCACGAATTCCCGCCACCCAGGCTCCCAGTGCTTTTCCCGGGCTCGACATGTCCGGAAGAAATTGAGCAGCCTGCTGCCTATCAATACCACGCACAAAGCGTTCCACGCCAGGCTGATAATCTTCCGGGTCAAGACAGCCGCCGGGAAACACGTAGTAACCGGGAACAAAACTGCTTTGCCGGTTTCTCAAGACCAGGAGCACCTCGATATCCTGTATGGATTTTTCACTACAGGGCCTCAGCAGCAGCACCGTTGATGCATCAGCCGGCATGGTATTCATTTTCGGATTCCTTCTTTCCCGAATACTCACTTAACTGAATGATCTTACACCCTGCCCGCAAACAGACCGGCGCCGAAAAATACCAGACATGTCAGGTGGATGCTCCCTGTCAGGGTTCATGGTCTTCTTTAATCCCGCTCCCGCGGGACGCGCGTTAATTCTCCGTAGCCTGCTAAGATATAATAACGTTCATGTCACACTCCGACAGCTTGCCGCGAAGTGGTTGATTTGAGATTTGCAACAAAAACCACTTCACGGGGAACCTTGTAAGCGGAAAGGTAGATTCGGCAATGCTGTATGATTTCTTTTTCGTCTGTATCAAAGCCAGGTTTTCTCACAATCAGCGCTTTAACAATCTCCCCCCTCAAGAGGTCCTTTTCACCGACAACTTTTGATTCAACAACAGCGGGATGCATATTCAGGATTAATTCCACCTCTTTTGGATACACATTGAAGCCGCTGGTGATAATCATGCGTTTTTTCACGCCGACCAGGAAGACATAGTCGTCTTCGTCCATATACGCCAGATCGCCCGTATGAAGCCAGCCGTTACGTATGACTTGAGCTGTTGCAGCTTCATCCCTGTAGTAACCCTGCATCACAACATTGCCTCTGACAACCAGTTCTCCAACCACCCTCAATGCCACTTCTGAACCGGCATCATCCAGGACCTTTACCTCAACACCCGGCAGAACGGTTCCTATGGATCCGGGTTTCTGCTGTTTTCCGGGATGGGAAAAGATACAGCAGGGAGATGTTTCCGTGAGGCCGTAACCTTCCAACACCTGAATGCCGAAGTGTTTTTTAAATTCGGAAAACAGTTCCGGCGGCATGGGTGACCCGCCCGTAATGGCAAAGCGTAAAGAACTGAGATCGAATTCTTTAAGTTTCTCGTGGAACAGCATGCCCATATAGAGGCGGGGAACGGCCGCGATATAGGTCACCCGTTCCTTCTGGATCGTTGTAAAGATGCCTTCCATCGTAAAACGATCCAACAGCACGACGGTACTGCCTGTGCAGAGAGGGGACAACATGTTGCAGGCAGCACCAAAGGAATGATACAGAGGAATAACGGCAAGGGACCGGTCGTCTTGTGTCCCATTGAATATTGTACGGAGAAGAACCGCCTGGGTGGCCAGATTTTTATATGTTAGAACCGCACCGAGAGGCTTGCCCGTCAGGCCCGCCGTATAGATCATGACAGCCGGATCATCTCCTTTAAGCACGGGCGGGTTCGCGACCACAAATCCACTTTGGATGATTTCATGGAAAGGAGATCCGGGATTCAAACCGGTGGTTGTGATCAGATGCCGGCAATCGGGAACGGTTTTACGGATGGCGTGGAATCTCCTGGCGAAACTGTCGGACGTAATCAGGGCTTTTGCCTCACTATTTTCGAGCAGATGGCTCAATTCATAGGAGGTGGACATGACACTCAGCGTTACGGCAACGGCTCCCAGTCTTAAAACGGCAAAATAGGAAATGATGAACTCCGGACAGTTGCCCAGCATTACAGCAACTTTATCATCTTTCCGGATTCCCAATCCTTCCAGATAATGGGCCAGAGCTTCGACATACCTGTTCAGTTCATCATAAGATAACTTTTGACCTTCATAAATAATGGACGTATTTTCCGGACAGCGCGCGGTAGTTTCCTGAAGCATCCTTTCCATCATCATTTTATCCTGATTTACCTCCTGCGATGCTCATTAAACAATACATCGCCTTTCTATTGTCTATAAGTGGCCTGTTTTGACTTGTCAAGGAACTTCGCATATCGAAAACACGGGATAACAAAGGCTTGATCCATACAGGCATTGTATGCGTCCGTTCTCAGATTGCAATTAGAACAGACATCCATGATTGATCATTTCCCTGCAGCGTTTAACGGGCTGACACATGAGATCAACCACCTCGCAGCAAGCTACGGAGAATTTACGCTCGTCCCGCGTGAGCGGGATTAAAAAACGAATCCTTCATCCGCGAAACTAAAGTAGCTGCCGTCGCCTATGATGATGTGGTCCAAAACCCTGACGGCCATCAGCTTTCCCGCGGCGGAAAGCTCCTGTGTAAACTTTTTATCCTCCGGGCTGGGAGTTATGCTGGCACTGGGATGATTGTGAGCACAGATAATTGACGATGAAAAGAGCTGCAGGGCCGTATGAATGATTTCCCGCACAATCGGCATGGCCTGATTAACCGTACCCTTCGCGGCATCACCGATTTCAATAATTCGGTTATTGCTGTTGAGATAGACCACCTTGAAGACTTCTGTTTTCAGATCGCGCATCTGTGGCATAAGAAGATCTGCCACATCTGAGGCGGAAGCGACCTTACGCTGTGCTAAACGGACCTCATCTTCACGGAAACGCCGTCCGATTTCCAGTGCCGCGTTGATTTGCGCGATTTTTGCCGGACCAAGGCCTCTGAATTCTTTCCACTCGCGCGTATCCGTATGGCTCATGTTTCGAAATGTGCCGAATTTCTCCATAATGCCGCGTGCCAGATCGATCGCACTATTGCCAGCTGAGCCCGTGCGTAAAAGGATAGCCAGAAGCTCGGAATTGCTGAGCGCTCCCGCACCTTTCTTGATCAGCTTTTCCCTCGGCCGGTCATCGGGCGGCCAGTTTTTAATTCCCGCTGTTTGGTTCCTTTGAGCCACATCCCGGCCCCTTTCAGTTTTTTATCGCATTCATTCTCAACGATACAGCACACCCTGCCGTATGAACCGGGATATGCCCCGGAACATTAGAGATAATAAAAGAAAACATACACCCTGTCTTGATTTATCCGTTCATCCCCGTGATGCTCGCCTTCGCCTCGTCAGAAAGATATTGCCACAGTCCGATTTGTTTGAGAGTGTCAACTTTCGGAATACCGGTATCTGTCCATCCCCGCTGGCGATAATAGACGCTGATTAATTTCCGCAGCTCTTCTTTTCGATGCTTCATCAGGATTACGCGTTTTTCACCCGTCTCCATCACCTGAACTTCGGAAACGGGCTTATTTAAGACAGTACTCAATGCACGGTCGTTATAATCCGCCTCCCGTTCATAAAGCGCATCATCCGTGGGACCGATGGCCCGGTCGGGAATCCAGTCGCGTTCACCGGTTGCCGCGCCGAAAGACAGAACATTCATAACCCGCTGCAGATTGATATCACGGTCTGTCTGCTCAAATATTTTTTCCCAGGTCAGTGTGGTCCCGAGCATGCCGTTGTAAAAATCCGCGTAGAGTTCCTGTGACGCCGGATTGATATAAATATCCGTATCTCCACGCTTGAGAGAATCAGGATTGAAAACGTCCACCCAGGGCAGCTTGCACAACCCCAGATTATCATTGCCCAGACGCACGCGCGGGTAAGTGATTAACGCCTGCGCCTTGGCCTCAAAGGTTGGAAACGCACCCAGCAGATCCACTTTGACCAGCCAGGCTGCTGCGTGATGCGCTCCGATATCGCTGGCCGCCGCGTAGGAGGCCTGCATGGACAACGAACGGTGCGTCCGGTAAAGAGAAAAAGGCAGCCCTTTGGTCTGCATGGCAAACTGCTGCAGATCCTTCGCCGGATTGGGCCGGCCGGTTTTTGCCGCGTATTGTTCCGCCACCCAGGCCGTAAGCTCCACCATGCCCCGACCGGCGATTCGGGCCAATTCAGTCTCACGGCAGGCAAGGTCATGGATAAATTGGAGCGCGGCCTGCTCATCACCCCAGGTCAGCGCAAAGCCGTCCGTATCTTCTTTGACCAGATAGCCGCGCTGGTAGCATTCCATCAAAAAGGCCATGATGACGGCAGTCGTAATGGTGTCAATGCCGTAATTGTCACAGTGCCAGTTGGCTTCCATAATAAATTCGGGACGCCACATGCCCAGATTGGACCCGAAACCGGCGGCTGTTTCATACTCCGGACCATCCACCCAGACGTTGCGGCCGACATGCATGCCGTTTGTCAGCGTCACCCGGCCGCCTTTTGTGCAGCGCAGATTGCATCCCGGAAAGCATCCGTCCATGCCCCGATGATCAAAAAGCCGCTCGGCATATGTTTTACCGCAGATTTGCCCGGCTTGCGGATGTGAACCAAACTGGTAGTTGTTCACCGGCAGGGACTGGTATTCGTCTTTATTCATAAAAGAGATTAACCCGGCCGATCCCTTCAGGTGCATTTGAAGGGCCTGCGGATCTACGTCTCTAACGATTTTATGGAGCTTTGCTCCCGCTTCTTTCACTTTGCCCCAGTCAGCCGCGCCGTAAGGATTATCACCATGGGGAAAAGCGGCAAGAACAACAATAGCGGTAATGTTCTTATGACTCATCACTGAACCAAGGCCCGTGCGGCCGGCCTGTTTTGTCCGGAACAGGCCTTTTGTCCCGTCAACCGGTTTGGTGGCGTCATAGTAATGGCTGTTGATGCAGCCGAACGCTGTATTGGCTGCGCCGATCCCGGTAGTCAAAAAGGCCATATCCTTTTTTTCGTGACCTTCGCGGAGAAACTGATCCACAATGTCTTTTTCCAGGCCAAAGACCTGATCGACCCTTTGCGCACTGGTGATGGTGATTTCCCGTTTGAAGCCATCGATGACAATCATAACACTGTCTTTGGCAATGCCTGTAATGGTCACGGCGTCAAACCCGGCATATTTCAGATAGGCTCCGAAATGGCCGCCAAAATTGGAAACGCCCGGGATACGGGTCAAGGGTGACAATGAAACTGCCATGCATTTGCTTGTGCCCGGAAATTGCGGAATACCGCCCAGAGGCCCCGGCGAAAAAATCAGAGGATTTTCCGGATCGTACGCCTTTGTCCGGGCGTTGATTTTTTCATGCAGCAGATAAAGCCCCAATCCCCTGCCGCCGATAAAGAAATCGCGAACTTGCGGGTCAAGCGGACAGGCGACAATGGTGCCTGCTGTCAGATCGACGTGCAGGATTTGATTGGCATATCCGCGATGAAGCGTCTTGTGAGTATAATTCATGTTCAGAGTTCCTTAAAAATAATGCCGAACGTTAGTGCAATCACCATAAAAAATCAATAATAAAAAGGGATTGAAACTTTTTTCTGGCGTCTCTTTGAAATATTGTGCACCGGCAATCAACGTGTTATAGACTTGCCGTGTATGCAATACCTTTTCAAGCCCCGTGAAGTGAATGAATTTGGAAAAATTTACCCTGTTTCAAAACATCATTTTAGGTTTAACGCTGGCCGCACCGATCGGGCCTGTAAACGTGGAAATCATCAAGCGCGGCATGAACTCAGGATTCAAAGAGGCCCTTCTGACCGGCGTTGGCGCAATGAGCGCCGATGCCACCTACCTGACGTTGATTTTTTTCGGATTGACCGCCTTTCTGAATAACACCATGATGAAAATCATCCTGGGCATCGTCGGAAGTGCTATCCTGGTTTATCTGGGAGCTGCAAGCATAAGAGAAAGCCTCAGCGCGGCCGCCGCAAAAAACCATCAGACACAACACATATTCAAAAACTCCTATGTCACCGGTTTCATGCTGGCCATTTCGTCACCAATGACAATCGTATGGTGGACGGGCGTTTTCGGAGCGCTCATGACCTCACAGGCACCTGCGCAGACGGATATTTCCGCCTTCCTCTCCTGCCTCTCCATTTTACTGGGCTGCTTCCTGTGGGTGTTTTTTCTGGCTGGCGCCCTCCACTGGGGGAAGAGATTCATCAACGAAAGAATGACCAAAACGGTATCCCTGATTGCAGGAATATTTTTAGCTGGATTCGGAATTTATTTTCTGTTCCGGACTTATTGGATCATTAAAATGTAAAGCGCATAAACGGCGAATAAAGTTCGGAACGCCCGGCGGCCCATTCATCTTTGTTTATATAACCGTTCCCGTTTTTATCCAATTGCTGAAACCTTTTCGCGGCGGCCTGTTCAAATTCTTTTTTGATGATGATCCCGTCTCCGTCCGTATCGGCTTCTTTGGTGAATGCCTCCAGGTCTTTTTTGTCCATGTGCCCAAGCTCATCACGGTTGATCGACCCGTCACGGTTCTTATCCAGTTTATTAAAAGTTCCGGATACGGCGCTCAGGTATTCCTGCTTACTGATTTTACCGTCTTTATTTTTATCCAGCTTCGGTAAAATCTTTTCTGCGGTAAAACCCACGGAAGCGGTGAAAAACATCACGACAAGAACCATCAATATTTTTTTCATAATCAACCTTTCTGATCAACCACCTCGCAGTAAGCTGTCGAGGCATGAAATGAACGTTATTATATCGCGGCAAGCCACGGAGAACTAACACTCGTCCCGCGTGAGAGGGATTAAAAGTCGCGGGGCAGTTCTTCCAATTCGGCCAGCGAAAAGACCGGACCGTCCGAACATACGTATTTATAACCGACATTGCAGCGGCCGCATTTGCCGATGCCGCACTTCATCCGCATTTCCAGAGACGTCAGAATGTTCTCTTTCGAAAACCCCAGGTCAAAAAACACCGGCAAGGTGAACTTGATCATAACGGGAGGGCCGCAGATCACGGCCACGGTATTCGCAGGCGACGGCGCGACGTCCTTGCAGACTGCAGGGACAAATCCTTCCCTCCCTTTCCAGGTCTCATTGCCCTTGTCCACAGTGATGATGGTCTTGATGTCGTCTCGCTTCTCCCACGCAGCCAGCTCGTCCTTATAAAGGAGCAAACCGGGAGTCCTTGCTCCGTAAATCACGGTAATTTCGCCAAATCGCGAACGATTGTCGGGATGAAGCATGTAGTTAATCAGAGAGCGAAGCGTCGTGAATGCAAATCCGCCACCTACGACAACGATATTCTTTTTCTCCAGAAACTCAATCGGCCAGGAATTGCCCAAAGGCCCGCGCAGACCGATTTTCCCACCCTCGTCCATATCGTGCAGCGCTGCTGTGACCAGACCCGGAACGATGGCGCCTGCCCGCTGAACAGTGAACTCCACATAGCCGGCCTGGGTCGGCGACGAGGCGATGCCAATGGGCGACTCGCCTTTCCCGTAAATGGACAGTTCGGCAAACTGGCCGGGCATATATTTAAATTTTTCTTCGTCTGCTTTGTTCAGGAAGGTGAAGCGAAATGTCTTGATGTCGTGAGTATCCACTTCGTCGATGATTTTGGATATCTCAACCGGCATGGGAATGTATGGATTATCTGAGCTCATATTTTTCCTCAATTTTATGTCGTGATCTTTTCTAATACTATTCCTTCATGGCCTGATCCACGATGGAGAAGATATCGATATTCACCGGGCAATTGCGTGTGCAACGGCCGCAGCCAACGCAGGAGATCACGCCGTACTTCCGGACATGGTAAGAATATTTATGACATACTTTCTGGCGCAGACGCTGATAGACTTTCGTCCGCGGATTATGACCGCTGGCCTCCAGCGTAAAATCCGTAAACATGCAGGCGTCCCAGACCCGGCGGCGGGTTCCCTGTCCGAAAAGGGTTTCGTCGCAAATATCAAAACAATAACAGGTGGGACAGACAAACGTGCATACGCCGCAGCTTAAGCAGGCGTCGGAAATCCTCTCCCAGAACGGGGTCTTGTGGAAAAGATCCTCGAACTTTTTAGCAATGGACTTTGCCTCCACACAGGTAAAACGTGTTTTAAAAGACCGGCCGGCCGCAACGGTTTCATCAAAATATTTCAGATCATCGGGTGTCGCATCCGTAAGACCGCTCATATCGGCAAGGAGCTTTTCTCCTTTATCTGTGACGGCTTTCAGCAACAGATCATCGCTTTTTTTCATCATGAAGACGTCACTGCCTTCAGGATCCGCCGCACCGATTCCCAGCGTTGAATAAAAATCCGCCCCGTCCGCCGGGGTGTTCACGTCGAATGCATAACCGAAAATCACAGTGTTTTCTCTTCTTTTCTGCCAGTAGGGATCGACCGCGCCAGTGCCGCTGAAATGAATATCCATAATCTCAAAACTCTTGACATCGCAGGGTCGGACGCCAAAAAGGAATACCGGCTTCAAACCCATTTCGACAGGCACCGCTTCCAGAACAGACTTCCCGGTCTGATACCGGACAAAATCTTCCATTTGCGGGAAAAAGGCCGACTTGGGGCTCATCAGCGTATTGTAAAAATTCAAATCCACCTGTCGGGCATCTGATACTTCACGGAAATTGAAACCAGCGTCTTCCTGGACAGGTGCAATCAGCGTTCCCTTCTGCATCAGTTGCGCGGCCAGATCGGATATTTTTTGAATTGCTGTTTTCTTCAACACAACAAAGCTCCTTATTCCAGAATTTTATCAGAATCATCCACACGGAAATTAACCAGTACAGGCTTATCCTGTATACTCTTGCCTGCGGCCTGGCCAAACATTTCCTCACACTCCCTGGCCACTTTCTTGTGAAATAAATACAATGGGATATCCACCGGGCAGGCCCGCGAACATTCGCCGCAATCAATGCACCGGCCGGCCAGATGATGAAACCGGGTCAAATGATACATCAGGTTGCCATGAGATTGCGGTGATTTTTCGCCCCACTTCGGTTTATTCTGATCGATAAAGCAGGGATCGCAATAGCACATTGGACAGGCTTTGCGGCAGGCGTAGCAGCGGATGCATTTATCAAATTCCTTCTGCCAGAAAGCAAACCGCGCGTCTTTGTCCATCGCTTCGTATTGGGCAAGGACATCGTACGGCGAAACAACAGGCTGACCATGAATTTCTTCACCCAGCAGCACATCATACAAAACAGGATTATACAGGCCGCAGGTGGTTTTGCTGTCGATTACTTCTCCGGTTTTTGAATTTTTCATGCCGATCACCGGGATCCCAAGGAGAATCACGTCTTCACGCTTGACTTTGTCTTCCTGGATGAGTTGAACCACGGCGCGGCTGTCAGCCGGTTTGACGGCAACGGCCATCTTTGTTCCGCGCGGATAACGCACCAGGTATCGTGCCATATTGGCTGTGCAGTATTCATTGAACACGATACTCTCTACATCCGCAGCGATTTTGGCGACAAAGGGAACGGGATGTTTTTCATCGTAACCTCTTCCGTAAGCCAGAACCAGACTCACCTTTCCGTCTTCCAGAAGTTTTCTGGCTTCGTTTTTCAGGTTTTCCTCAATTTGCTTAAAGCTCGTTGCCATATCTTCTCCCGACTTTATTGTACAATCTTGAACTTGGTCTGGGGGCCCAGATTTTTAATCTGCTCAGTAAATTCCGTGACGACTTCGGCAAACTTATTGCCCTCGGAAGCGGAAATCCATTCCACGCGGAACCGGCCCGGTTCCATTCCGGAAAATTCCAGGATCTTTTTGGTCACGGCCAGTCGCCTGCGGGCATAAAGGTTGCCTGTATTGTAATGGCAGTCGCCGGGATGGCAGCCGCCGACCAGTACCCCGTCCGCACCCAGTTGAAATGCACGAAATATAAACGAGGGGTTGATCCGGCTGGAGCACATCACACGGACCACCCGGAGATTCTGCGGATACTGTAAACGCGTGGTTCCCGCCAGATCCGCGCCCGTATAGGTGCACCAGTTGCAGGCAATGCCGAGTATTTTCGGTTCAAATGACATATACTTTCCTTTCAACAACACTGACGAATCAGAAAAAACCATTACAATTGATTTTTACAATGTGCACCCTTTTTTTAGCAGGTAGCGAAGTATTTTCATGCATTAGATTGCCACGGCTCCTGAGAGTCGCCTCGCAATGACACATTGCTTTTCTGAATAAATCGTTTCCTTTTCTCAGAAAAATTCCAGAGGCGAGGCGTGCCTCATAGATCTTTTTCCTTTCTACGAAATATTTATGACGTCATATTTTTTTTCTTTCTATAACCCTGCTTCCTCTATGTCGTTCAAAAGTGTCCCAGCTGCGCGGCGCGCGAAGCCTGAGGAGTGAGGCGTATATTTTCATACGCCGCAGCGACGAAGGTTGAAGCGCAACAAAGCAGATGGGCGGTTTTCAACGACATGTCAAAACTCCATGAGGCCTTCAATCTCAGCTAACACCTGATCGTTGGTAAAATGCCGCGCGATAATTGCCGAAGACGGGCATACCGACGCGCAAAGACCGCAGCCTTTGCAAAGCGCTTCGTTAATTTCCGACACACCTTTTTGCTCGTTGAAGAACGGAGCGCCATACGGGCAGACACGCACACAGTTCTGGCAGGCGCAGCACGATGCCGGATTCACCATCGCCGTGGTTGCCTCCAGCTCCATCTTGTCTTTAACCACAATGGTCAGCGCTTCCGCCGCCGCGCCGTAGGCCTGCGCCACGGTATCGGGAATATCTTTCGGGCTCTGACAGACACCGGCAATGAAAATGCCCTCGGACATCGTAGACAGAGGCGCGAGCTTCGGATGACGTTCCATGAAGAAGCCATGCTTGTCTGTGCTCAGGTTAAACAGCCTTGCTACGTCTTTGGAATCCGACCGAGGCGTCATAGCCGGCGAAAGAACCACCATATCCACGGGCAGTTTGATGAATTTGCCTGTTATGGTATCTTCCGCCTCTACAATCAGGCGGCCCGGTTCATCGGCGCTCGCGGCCACGCGCGCGCCCTTGCCGCGAATGAATTTCACATCCTCTTCAATAATACGGTTGTAAAACTCCTCATAGCCTTTGCCGGCGGCGCGCATATCAATGTAGAACTGATACACATCGGCAGAGGTCTTTTCCTTGAATAAATGTGCAAATTTGAGAGAATACATGCAGCAAACACGGCTGCAATGCTCATAGTTATTTTTATCACGGCTGCCAATGCAGTGGAAAATGGCAATGGCCTGCGGTTCCTTGCCGTCCCTGAGCGTCACCTTTCCGCTGGTAGGTCCTGCGGAATTAAAGAGCCTTTCCACTTCCAGCGCGTTGTACACGCCGGGATATTTACCGTAACCGTATTGAATGAGTTCCCTGGTGTCCATGAGATCATAACCGGTTGCCACAATGACAGCCCCGACTTTCACGGTGGTAAATGTATCCTGCTGTTCAAAGTCAATGGCTTTCTGCTCGCACACTTTTTCGCACAGACGGCATTTGCCTTTTTTAAAGAATGTGCAGGATTCACGATCGATGACCGGTTTTTGCGGCACAGCCTGTGGAAACGGAATGTAAATGGCTTTTCTCTTTACCAGCCCTTCATCCCATTCCGATATCCCCTTGCCGGGGCATTTTTCCGTACAGGCCAGGCAGGCGTTACACTTCTCGTGATCCACGTAGCGCGCCTTCTGTCTTATCGTAATATCGAAGTTGCCGACAAATCCCTTGACCTCGCTGACTTCGCAGGAGGTCATGAGTGTAATATTCTTATGCTGCAGAACGGCATCCATCTTGGGGGTGAGAATACAGGCGGAGCAGTCCAGCGTGGGAAAGGTTTTATCAAACTGCGCCATGTGGCCGCCGATGGTGGAGTTTTTTTCGACGAGATAAACCTTCTTGCCGGTGTTGGCCAGTTCCAGCGCTGCCTGAATACCCGCAATTCCGCCACCCACCACTATCACGTCGGGATTGACATCGATCACCCGTGAGGTCAGTGGAGCCAGAAGCCTTGCCCGGGCAACCGCGCCGTTAAGCAGTGCTTTAGCCTTGGATGTTCCCTCTTCAATATCATGCGTAACCCAGGAAACCTGTTCACGGATATTGACGATCGTTAAAAGATACTGATTAAGGCCGGACGCTGCAAGAACTTTGCGGAAGGTCTGCTCGTGCATCAGAGGCGAACAGGCGGTTACAATAACGCGATCCAGCCTGTGCTCTTTGATGTCGTTGGCAATCATTTCCTGACCGGGCGTGGAACACATGAACTTGTAGTCTTTTGCGACAACCACATCAGGCAGTGTGGCCGCAAACTGAGCCAGTTCACTCACCCGCACCGTCTTGGCTATATTTAAACCGCAGTGGCAAACAAAAACACCAATTCTGCTCATATTTTCTCCCTAGCTAACTTCAGGATTATCACATCCTGTTTTTTTCAATTTTCACGCCTAAAGTCTCGTTAATCACATGGTGTCATTTCGACCGCAGGGAGAAATCTAAGATTTCTCAATCGTCCGGGCTCTTTCGAAATGACGTCAGCACTCATATAATCGCGGGGGGTCTTCAGATGATCACCAGCCCTTAGCCTAGATGGCACACGTATCCACAACCAGCTCGTCAATGCTGATTTCCAGACTTTCGAGGAGCAGCTCTGTCAGATCTTTGATCTTCATCTGATTATCCACATTCAGCGTCCGGATGCTGTCTTCAAACATGGTAATGCAGTAGGGACATGCCGTCGCCAGAACGGTTGCTCCCGTATCCATGGCTTCCTCGATTCTCAGATCGCTTAAACGCTCTCCCTTGGCTTTTTCCATCCACAATCCGCCTCCGCCGCCGCCGCAGCACATGCTCTCTTCGCTGTTGCGTTCCATCTCGACAAATTCGACGCCGGGCAGGGATTTGAGCACCTCCCGCGGCGCGTCAAATACTTTACTGTGCCGACCCAGATAACAGGGATCATGATAGGTAATTTTCAGGCCGCCGAAATCTTTTTTGGGAATGAGTTTACCGTTTTTCACCCATTCGGCCATCAGCTCGCTGATATGCACGACCTCATAATCTTCGCCGTAATCTTTGTTGAAAGACGCCAGACAGTGCGGGGAAGAGGTAATGATTTTGGTAATCCCAAGAGATTTGAAATAGTCCAGGTTTTTGCTTTTGAGCCTTTCAAAAAGTTCCAGATCACCGACTTTTTTCAAACTCTCGCCGCAACAATTTACATCAACCGTGGGAATCCCCCAGCTTAAGCCTGAAAGATTCAGTAATTCGGCAGTAGCCTTTGCCAGCCGGATATTGCGTGGATCGTAACAAACCGTGCAGCAGGTCCAAAACAAATAATCTTTATCTGACGTGTAAAGAGGATATTTGTCCCTGGCCCATTCGTTTCTTTTTCCCTGATCGCCGGACCAGGGATTACCCCTCGCCGAAAGCGACCCGACAAAAGCGCGCAGACTCTGCGGCAGCATGCCACCGCCGCTGTAGACATTACGGATGGCTGTAACGATATCGATGATTTCAACCCCGCGGGGACAGCGTTCCACGCAGAATTTGCAGGTGGAGCAGCCCCACATGAAATCCTCGATCCCGTCCAGTCCCAGCTGACCGTAGCGCACGAGTTTACGGATATTAAAATGAGTGATCGGTGTCCAGGGACAGGTGCCTGTGCAGGTGCCGCACTGGTAGCATTTCTTCAGCGCTTCCCCGCCGGCATCCATAATAGCCTGGGACATTTCCAGATAGGGTGTAGCTGTCTGTGACATTAAATATCTCCCGTCATGAATAGGTTGAAGACCTTTACTCCGAGGATTTTGCTAGCACATAAAAACCCAAACAGCAAATTTTTTAACATTATGAAAATGATTAATGAATCCTTCTCTGTCGCTTCAAAAAAAAGGGAACCCAAAGGCTCCCTTGAAATACTTTTGCGAAGAATTCGGGACTTTCTAGTATTCCGGCGTCAGTTTATCCAATTCCGCCAGAGTAAAGACCGGACCATCCTTGCAGACATATTTGCTGCCGACATTGCAACGGCCGCACTTGCCGATACCGCACTTCATGCGCATTTCCAGAGAGGTGATAATATTCTCCTTGGAAAAACCAAGATCAAAGAACACCGGCAGGGTAAAACGGATCATGACCGGGGGACCGCAGATTACGGCCACGGCATTTTCCTTGCTGGGAGCAACATCCTTACAGACCGCAGGGACAAAACCTTCCCTGCCCTTCCAGGTCGCATCGCCTTTATCGACGGTAACATTGATATTCAGATCGTCCCGTTTCTGCCATTCAATCAATTCATCTTTGTAAAGCAGCAGGCCGGGATTTCTTGCACCGTAAATCACGGTTACGTTGCCGAAACGCTTGCGGTTGTCACCATAAATCATATAATTGATCAGCGACCGAAGCGTGGTGAATGCAAAACCGCCGCCGACAATGACAATATTTTTCCCTTCGAGAAATTCGAGCGGCCAGGAATTACCCAGCGGTCCGCGGAGACCCATCACCTCGCCCTCTTCCATTTCATGGAGCGCCGAGGTGACGACGCCGGCTTTCTGGACAGTGAATTCCACATATCCTTTCTGGGTGGGGGATGAAGCAATTCCGATAGGCGATTCGCCCTTGCCGTAAATGGATAGCTCGCCGAACTGGCCGGGTATATATGCGTATTTCTGCTCGTCTTCGGGATTGACAAACTTAAAACGAAACGTTTTGATGTCTTTGGTATCGACTTCAGTAATGATTTTATCCACCACAACGGGATAAGGAATATATGGGTTTTGCATTACTAACTCCCTAATTATAATTTTGAAATATCTTCGACAATCTTTCGAATATCAATATTTACGGGACAAGACATAACACACCGGCCGCATCCGACACACGCGATGGCATTAAAATTATCCACATAATATTTGAACTTGTGCATGGCGCGTTGACGCCATCTTTCCTTCTGCGAGGAACGCGGATTGTGCCCCGACGTTTCCTTGGTAAACATCGGGAACATGCAGGAATCCCAGGAACGGATGCGGACGCCGTCAGCGCCTTTCACCTCATCACTGATATCAAAGCAATGACAGGTGGGACACATATAGGTGCAAGTGCCGCAGGCCAGGCATTTTCCGTGAATGGTGTTCCAAAAGGGATTGTCGAAATTCACATCCAGAATCGGCTTGACTTCATGGGCGGGAATTTTGGATTTAATTGCGTCCCTGGCAATGGCTGCAATTTCATTTTTCTTTGCTTCCGCAGCGGCATCTGCTTTGGCATCTCCGAAATACTTGACCAGCTTTTCTCCCTTGGGGGTGATAAACTCCGCGAGATAATCACCGCCAATATCCGTGAGCAGAATATCCGAACCTTCCTGCCCTACCGGTTCGCCGTCGACCGACGTACAGAAACAACTCGCGTAAGGCGGTTTCACACAGGCAATGGCGATGACCGTTGTGTTTTGTCTTTTAGCGATGTAATAGGCGTCCTTGTATTTTTCCTGGTCGAACAGCTTATCCAAAAGCGCGAAGCTGTGCGCATCACAGGGGCGGACACCGAACAGGACCGCCCCACCGGAGGCGTTGACTTCGGAAGAGAATACCATGCCTTTCTGCGTGCGCGTAAATTTCATCATGGTTTCCGTGTGCGGGAAGAAAACATTTTTCGGCGCGTTTTTGGAATTCAGGTAACTAAAGAAAGGTTCTTCACTCCCCAGGGGTTCAAAAAGAACGTTGTCTTCCTTCTTTACCGGCGCCCAAACCAGGAAGTCTCCGGCCATTTTCTTGGCAATGCCCGCTAGTGCATCTTTCTTGATCAAACGTTTTTCCATAATTGTCCCTAATTTAGAATTTTCTCCAACTTTTAAACTTCAAAAGCAGCAGGTGTTAGCAGCTTATCGATTTATGAGATCAACCTTAATTGTCTCATCAGCGGCTGAGGATCAAACATGTGCGATTTAAAAGTTTCCGCCGCTCCGGCAAGTCCCATCGCCAGCGAAATCAATTCCGTGAAATAAAAGACCGGCAGTTTTAAACTGCTGCTGGGCCGCATGTCCAGGTTGGCCATGCAAAGCGGACAAGCCGTTACGACACAATTGGCCCCGGCTTCCTTCGCTGCGTTCATCAGTTTGTCACACATTTCGACAACAATAGCCGTTTTACTGATGGATAATGATCCGCCGCAGCAATCAGTCTTGTATGACCAATTTTTCACATCGGCGCCGATGGCCCCCATCATCTTATCGAGCATAAAGGGATTTTCATAATTTTCAAATTCACAGACCTCCGGCGGACGAAGCAGGAGGCAACCGTAATACGAAACCGGTTTCAATCCCGTGAGTGGTTTGACAACTTTCCCCGCCAGCGCATCGATACCAATTTCATTGTAGATGATATCAATCGGATTGCGAATGGCAATGCCGCCCTGATATTTAGCGCCAACCACACCTTCAATCTTCGCTTTGAGGTCTTTGTCACCTTTCAGATGGTGCTCGGCCATTTTGAAGCGATTGAAGCAGGCAGCGCAGGGTACCATGACATCCATCGCGTTCTTTTCGGCAGCAATCAGGTTACGCGCCGAAAGCGCAATGGACAAATCAAAATTGGTGCTATGAGCGGATGACGCTCCGCAACAGGACCAATCATCAACTTCTTTGAGTTCAATGTTGAGGGCACGGCTGACAGCCTTCATGGACTGATCATATTCTTTTCCCGTCGCGTGCAGCGAGCAGCCCGGATAATATGAAACTTTCAAGAGAGTAGCCTCCTTTTATACTTGTTACTTCTTCGTATCAGGCCATTTACGACCTGATACGAAATAATTTCATCGTTTATGTTGCTTTTGTTTTCTCAAAAATATTTTTAACCGATTTCATATCCTTGGTCCTGGGAGACAAAAGCGACAGCTTTCCTTTCAGGAACATACCCGGAGCCAAGGTGACATCTGAGAACAAATCGCCTGACGTGAGTTTATATTGAGCCATCATCATGGGTTCATTAATACGGCCGCCACGCTTAATCCCGGCAAGAAACGCTTCATGGAACTTTAAAATATTCTTCTCGCGGGCAGCAATACCGGTTTCGATGGCCATCTGCCTCAGCACATCCATCATGCGCGCGATGTCGACCTGATTGGGGCAACGGGTGATGCAGGTTTCGCATGACAGGCAAAGCCAGATGGTTGAACTCGCCAGCACTTTGTCTTTCTGCCCGTTTTGAATCATTTTAATAACCTTGTTGGGGTTATATTCCATGTGCGACGCGGTGGGACAACCGGCCGAGCACTTCCGGCA
>Ga0105104_10000797_pt1 | contig 24481 bp, 17 predicted proteins | sample PPLLaktember2015_3_FD_87034 | JGI IMG/M metagenome (GOLD analysis project Ga0105104, IMG submission 87034) | Freshwater sediment microbial communities from Prairie Pothole Lake near Jamestown, North Dakota, USA - PPLs Lake P7 Core (6) Depth... | ecosystem: Environmental > Aquatic > Freshwater >...
AATTTCACATATTCCGGGAAAGTAACATTCATCGCCTCGGCAGTGTCGATAACGCTCCGGCCGTCGATAGCCATGGCCGCCATAGACAGCGCCATCACGATGCGATGGTCGCCCCTGCCGTCGAGATGGGCGGCTTTGAGTTTGCTGTGCCTGACAATCAGGCCATCGGGCAATTCCTCGACATCGCCGCCTAATTTTTTCAGCTCTTCGGCCATACATTTGATCCGGTCGGTTTCCTTGGCGCGTGCCTGCGGGACGTTGACTAAGCGGGTTTCTCCCTCGGCGAACGCTGCGACAACAGCCATAGCGGGAAGGGCATCGGGTGTGGCGTTCATATCGATTTCGATGCCTTTAAGATTTGAGGCCTTTACCGTGATCGATTTTTTATCAACCGTGATATGGGCGCCCATGGCGTGAAGATATTCGACGACGGCCTTATCGGGCTGATTATCCGCGAAGTTGAGGCCCGACAGGCGCACGTTATCGCCGAATAGGGCCGCGGCGCAAAGGAAGAACGTCGCGCTGGAAAAATCCGCGGGAATTTTCATATCGAAGGACTTGTATCGCTGGCCCCCTGCGACTCTGAATCGCTGCAGGCCTTCTTTCTCATATTTCATTTTCTGTTTTTCGAGCCAGTCGAGGGTCATCTGGACGTATCCCGGCTCATTGAGCAGGGTAACTTCGATTTCGCTGTCTTTCTCGGCCAGCGGGGTGCATAAAAGAAGTGAGGAAAGATACTGGCTTGTAAACGCCTCGATGGAGGTGAAGCCGCCTTTGAGATGACCTGTTACGGTAACTGGGGCCTTGCCGTTATTTTTGACGCTAACGCATTTGGCGCCCAAATCCGCCAGCGACGCCATCAGGGGGCCGATGGGCCTGGTCTGGGTTTGCTGGTCGCCTGTGAAGGTAATGGTTTGTCCCGGCGGCGCGAGCGCTGCCGAGCCCATCGCCAGGCGAAGCGTCGTTCCTGAATTGCCGACGTCTATCGTTTCTTTTGGCGCGCGGACAAGATTTGCGACGCCTGTAACAATCCAGCAGGCGCTGTCCGATGTGTCTATTTTAGCTCCCAGTGCGCGGTAACAGCCGGCAGACGAAAGGGTATCGCCTGAGACAAGGGGATTACGGATATTGCTTGTGCCATCAGCCAAAGACGCGATGGCGACGGCGCGAATCGTGTGCGATTTGGACGCCGGTATAGTAACAGCCCCTTTTAGCCGGGATTTTCCTGCGATTAACTGCATAGCAGGTGATATTTTAACCTAAGAAACAGGATTTGTCCTGTAAAAATGCTAAACGGTAAATGCGCCTTATTTCATTGCCTTTATGTCTTCTTTTTTGAAAACAACCATTTCCTCATAGACAAAAAAGGAGCAAACCGCTTTTTTTAATACTATTTTTTCGTTCGTATCCCCCAACCCTATAAGGACTTATAAACAATATCAAAATATTTCTATATTTTTGCGCTTGACAAGACCCTGTTTGCCTCTATAGTTGAATCTGTTATGGTATAGCGAGAAAGAATAATGAACACAAATAACGCCCAAAATTCAGTTGGCGCCCGCAAAAGAAACCTTTTCAAATCATACTCGCTTCCTAACCCGAAATTGCCTACCTTCTTACGCATTCCATTTGGAGGAACAAGCATGTTGAATAAATATTCCATTATATGCTTAGTATCGCTGAGTATTATTTTATGGGGGACAACTATCACTTGCTCTGCCGAAACATCGCTAATGGAGGCACAGAAGAATATTTGTAATCTTTTGGATGCAGGCAATGTCGATGCCGCAAAAATATCTACAAACAAGCTAATAGAAGAACAATCAAACAATAAGGATTTGCCTGAAGCGTTATATTGGACAATGCGACATTGCGAATGGACAAGTCAATATGATGAGGCAAAACGGCTTTGCCAGTTATTGATTCAGAAATATCCCGATAATCCCCTGACAGACAAAGCGCAATTGAGTATCGCACGGTCGAATGTGATGTCACTTGTTATGTCGGGTGATTATGATTTAGCCAGAATGAACTACGATAAATTAATAGGCGATTTTTCAAATCATCCAGACTTGGCTGAATCGCTTTATATGATTGCAGAAAGATATGAATGGCAAAGACGCTTTGAGGAACAAAAACTCATATATCGAGAAATGCTTCAGAGACACGCTGAAAGTCCGTATGCAAGCAAGGCACAAATAGGTATTGCACGGTCTGACACTCTTTCTTTTATCGCCTCGCAGGATTATGAACAGTTTGAGAAGGCCATCGATAAGTTATTTATCAATTTTACTGATAATACGGACTTGCCTCAAACAGCAATAATCGTGGGGGAGTGGTTCTACAAGGATGGTCTTTCAAAGCGAAAAAGTGGTTTTGCAAATGAGGCAAAGCCGCTTTATGAAAAGGCATTAACGGTGTGGAGCAGATTTGTAAATGTTCTGCCAGATTCAAATTTGGCCCCTGAGGCGTACTGCTGGATGGGTGATTGCTGCTTCGAGCTTGGCCGATATAAAGAAGCAATCGAATATTATAAAAAGTCAAGCGATGGCTATCCCCAATTTGCAACACTTTCCGGCATAGATACTGTTCATCGCTGGCGCTCGGTGTATATGACCGGTCAAACCTTTCAGAAACTAAAAGAATCAAGCGATATTAATAGCACAGAAGCAGATATTGCAATAATAGAAGCATATGAACGAGTTACTCGTGATTATAAAAGCTGTCCTGTAGCGAAAGACACCTGGAGGGAGCTTGGGAAATTATATGCCGAAGGGAATAATTGGCAGGATACCATAAGATGTTTTGAGGCATATCTTAAGCTGGTCCCCAAAGAACGTTGCCCATCGGAAGTTTTCTACGAGCTTGCAAAAGCATACGATAAGTCTGAAAATATAGTTTCGGCAAAAATATACTATAACCTGTTTATCGGTTCTAATGTATCTAATGACCATCGACGCGTTGAATGTAAGAATCGCGTATCGGAAATTTCAATGGCAAATTAGAGAGTAGACTTAATGAAATCATTGAGGAAATTACCATAATGAAAAAAGATAAAAAGAATAATCAGGATTTTCTTCTCGATGCCTATAAGCATTCCGGCCTTAGCAGGAGAAGATTCTTAAGCCGGATTGGTATGCAGATAACAGGTGCAGGTTTGCTGATTAGCGCTTTTGCCAACAAAGCGAAAGCGTGCGGATGCAGCAGTTGTAATTCCGGCTGTAATCAAGGTTGTAACTCTTGTGACATCAATGTTTGCGATGAAGATGATGTTTGCAGCCCATCTAATGTTTGTAATTATGATATCTGTCTTAAAAATGACACATGTGGCAGAGATACATGCACAACCAATGAATGTGAGAAAAACGATATTTGTTCAACTGATACCTGCCAAAGAGATCAATGCTCCGATGGGAACACCTGCGGAACAGATTCGTGTAATTATGATTCATGCCCTCAAAATAACGTTTGTGAACCATCAAACGTGTGCTCTTATGCCAACAATGATTCATAATGATTAATATAAATAAAGGTCGTGTTGATGAATTTTGATTTAATTGCATAATTGTTAAAAAGAATCGATATAATAAGGCAATTCCTATTTGATGAGATTTGATTTTTGAAAGGCACGGTGAAATATGAGCAAAAAATCCAGTCATTCGAGAAGAGAATTTATGGAAGGCGTTCTGGCCGCCGGGACTGCTTTTGCATTTGCAAAGCTCGTTCGAGGCGAGGAAAATAAATATCCGTTAGGTGATTTTGGAATACCCCTTGTGACCCAGATTATAACTGGCCCGGATGATAAATGCTTTTGGGCCGGGTTTTCACCCGTCAATAATCAGGTTGCTTTTGTAACAGGGATTAGCGACAGACAAAGTTTATACGTCAGCACTCCGGGAAAACTCGGTAGTTTTGACCTCTTGTGGGAGCCGCCGTCCGATTCCTGCGTGATTAGGGCCTTGGCATGGTCTCCGAATGGGCAGGAAATCGCCTTTCTTGTTGAGGCATCCGATGGTCAGGCATCCTTGGAATCAGCGAAATTTTCAATATACATAGTTAATGTTGTTTCTCATGCGGTTCATGAACCAATATCTATTAAAGAAAACATCGGCAAGGCCGTAGGAACAGAAACAAACACTATTTTTCGAAACAATCTGGCCTGGTATGGAAACTCCAGCCTATGCGTTGCCGCCGATACCGGCGGCGTCTTGAAATTCGACGCGCTTACAGGCAAATCCGATATTCTCGTAGCTCCGCAGAACGGCTCGTTTATATCCAGCATTGCTTTGACCCGGTCAGGTGAATTGCGTTTTGTCAGAAAGAAGAAAATTGAAATAAGCAAGGACTATGAAATCGTCGTTAGCGGTCTCGGTCAGGATGGAACATTTCATGATTACGTTAATCTGAATCAACAGCTTGGTCAAATCTTTAACGCTCGTTTAAGCCAGGACGGTGAATTTGTTTTTGTTGAAAAACATGGAGTTCCGCCAAAGTCTCTGCTGGCGTTTTTGCCTGTTACATATCTTATCGATAAGATTGAGTCGCAAAACGTTATTGGTGAGGTTCCTGCTGTTGTGTTCCACCAAAATGATATGTATATATATTTGCCCCTTGCTGTGCAAAACGACCAGGAATTGGTTCTTATTGAAGCATTTTCACCTGTGGCGGATGGAGATACTTCAATGAGGAATACAATTACAAAAATTGTCAAAATGCCGATTTTACCTCAAAAACAATACAGAACAGGAGAGGTTTGATACGTTTTAGCATTGGGCGGAAACCCTTAAAAAATCTTTCAAATTTTTCGGGCAAAAGAAAACCCGCCGGGGTTTATGAACCAGCCGGCGGGTTTTGAATTTTTAAAATCTTTACTTTTAGTTCCAGACCTTGACGCCGGGGACTTCTTTACCCTCGGCATTGACTACTCTCAACTGGAATTGGTATTCGCCCCAGTCCTGACAAACTTTCAGCAGGAGGAGGTTTTTGCCCTTGTTGAGCTTGACCTTATAGGTTTCGCTGTCCATTTCCATTGAGCGGTAAACGTTCTGCTCGCCGACTAATTTGCCGTTAAGCCACATCTTGTAGCCGTCGTCTGAGCCGATACGAAGCTCGACTTCTTTGTCGGCATCGGCTTCGAGCCAGCAGGCGTTATACACAAGAATATCTTCCTGGCTGGGTTCGAGCTTGAGGACTTCAACCGAGAAGAAGTTGATTTCAGGAGTGGATGAGGCATACTGCTGCCATTTCATCACGTTTCCGTTGGCATCTTTTACTTCCATACCACTTGCGGGTTCGCAACCTGTTTCGCCGCCGTAGTTTTTCAGATAATCGATGTTATAGCCGGCGTTGTCGGGCCTCTCACCGGGGTTGGGGAACGGGCCTAAAACCAGCCAGTGGTCAACGAAGCCCACCTCATCCATCCAGTTTTTGGCAAGGGCATACGGGCCCATGGTCGCGCCTTTTGCGCCTGCGGCTGCTTTCGGGTGCTCAGCGGCCTTGGGTTTCTCAGCGGCTTTCGGATGCTCGGGGTGTTCGGCTGCCGCCTTTACTTCGGGTTTTGCCTTCTCAGCGGTAGCCTTGGTTTCGCTTTTGGCTTTATCACCTTTCTTAAACGGGCATTTGCATCCCGTTATGAAGGCGCCCAGAACAGCCAGGCACAATACAACTATCAACACGCGAACTTGACTTTTGCTCATAACTTGGCTCCTTTCTCAAATCAAAGATTAAATCGATTACACAAACTTTCTCAGGCAATAAGCTAACAACGGAAAGCGTCCCCTGCAAGGTTTTTTTTTGAGTTTTTTAGTAAGGGGTTTTCAGGACGGCTACTGGAACAGTTTGGGCTGGCCCGTTACATTGGGCTGCTGAATCGCCTGGCTTACCTCATTAATCAGGTCGCCGGCGTCCTTGAAATCGCGATATACGCTGGCGAAACGGATATACGCCACTTTATCCACGTCCCGCAGCAGCCGAATGACGTTTTCGCCGATAAAAGAGCTTGCCACCTCCTTGTCGAAATTGCGAAATACGTCTTCCTCGACCCTGTCGGCAATCTGTCGAATCTGCTCGGCGGAAACGGGCCTTTTGTAGCAGGCCTTTTGAAGCCCGGCGATGATTTTTTCCCTGTCGTAAGGAACGCGGGAATCGTCTTTTTTTATGACGTACATCTTGAAGCTGTCGCTTGTTTTTTCGTAGGTGGTGAAGCGCTTCCTGCACGCCAGGCACTGGCGTCTGCGCCTGATTATACGCCCGCCGTCGCTGGAGCGCGAATCAATTACCTTATCCCTGTCTTCCTTGCAGAAAGGACATCTCACGGCCTTGGCCCGCCTAAGGCGCCTCGCTTTTATTTCCGTCCGGCGTATTATTGTATTGCCTGCTGCCTGACGCACAGCGCATCACGCACAAGATATCAGGTAATTGTAAAAATAAAACGGTGGATATGTCAAAGGAAATCCCGGCGGGCCTGCTGGCGGGGGTTAAGGGCTGACTACGACGGTTTTGTCGTATTCGCCGAAAACCAGGCCGAAATCAGTCGTTCCGGACAGCGGCGTGATGGTGGTTTGCTTTATTGTGATTTTGAACGCGCAACTGTAGAAATTAAAATCGGCGTAAATATATGAGCCGTCCCCGGGCAGATACGTTGTTGTCAGCCGGCTCGACCCGACGGGCAGGAATCTATCGCCGGGGATGGTAAACGTCTGTAGTCCCCAGTTTATTTCCAGGCCCTGCGTCATATTCGAATCATCGATAACGGTGAACGTGCCTTTGAGATAAAGCCGGTCTGAGGGCGTAGCGTAGTCATAAGAGGATATTCTTGTCACGGCCAGCGTGTCGGCGTAGCCGCTCATAAGCCGTATCGGGATGGAACGCCTGCCGTTTACGATACTTTCGCCTGCGAATCCGGTGCCGATATAATCGCGGATTTCAATTATGACATACAAGGGGCAGGCAAGGCCGGTCAGGTTCACATTTTTGGTTTTGAAATAGAATTTGTGCGTGCCCATGTTAAAGCACATCGATGTGATGCCGCCCGGCTGACCCGACAGTACCCTGTGCGTGTATTTGTAAGTGCTTCGGGATTTCATGAATGACGTCCTGTCTATCGTCTGCTCATAAACCAGGTAATCATCGTTAGCCGAATATATTTTCACCGTTACGCTTTCGGCCCCGTCAATCGAGCCGGCCGCAAGAGGGAAATTACCAGAGCATGTGATATAATCCATGCCTTGTGTCCTTCCGGCCCTGATGGTGCATTTTTGAATCGCCAGATACGGCGACAGATAACTGCCGTCGATGACCTGCCGGATGGTATTCGGCCCCTCCCAGCTCACCGCCAGGTTATCTGAGTTGCTGTCCTCCTTGTGCAGGACCTCGATATAGTATTTTTGACCCGCTATAAGTGAAACTGGTAACGACTCCTCACTGCCCGGCGCATTGGCGATCAGCGAGGCGTTTGCCGGATTATCGTCGCTGCTGAGCCATAACTGGCCGCTGTCGTCTGCGGCAATCGAGAAGGTGTAGTCGCCGGTGAATATTGGGTTGAGATAGCCCCGAATCCGCTGGCCGTAGTAATTCGTGAAGTTCGGTTCGGTCTCCATTGCCGTAATCAGCTCCATAGCCGTCGGCCTCGATGGATAGCGTCTGTCCGTCGTCAGCTTGTTCACCTCGGCGCCCGCCTTTGTCCCGCCCCACCATTCACGAAGAATCGAGCCGGTCCCTCCGCCTAATTTTGTCAGCTTAATCCAGTTGATGTTCCAGTCGTTGGAATCCATCGAAAGACGCAGGATATGGGCGCCTTTCAGGATGAAACAATTGTTGGCGTCAACGGTCGTATAGGTTTGCGCGTCCCCCGTTGCGGCAAAACTCACCGCACCGGTTACGTCGTTACCGTCAAGCTCGAAGTGGAAGACGCCGTTGGCGTCCGCCGAGGCGACTCGCGCCTCTATTTTATAAATGCCCGTTGACTCGACGTTGATCGAATACTCAAGCCACTCGCCTTCTTTGATGCCGGTCACGTTATAACCGCCTTCATTGCACTCTTCGATATCCACGTCATCGGAACGGTAAATATCGCTTCCGTTACCCGTGGTAGTATCGTGCCAGGAAACTTCTTCGTCGCCGAGGTCGTAGTCCTCCGCCTCGATTGTCCCCGCGACGGGCCAGGCGGTCCCGCCATAAGGAGAATTATCCAGCGGCGAAACCGGCACTTTAAGTAGAAGGATGCAGCTCATTGGAAGTGCAACGTCAAAGGTATTACTGCTTGTAATTGACGCCGGGCTTATCGAATTTACCGTTAACGGGTCGGGATGGCCGGTCCCGTTTATTTTTACGTCCCGCAAATTCTGGACGGGGCTTGTCTGGCCTGTGTCTGTTAATCCCCCCGGCTCAATCAGCCAGTATTGGCCGCCGGATTTGGCGGTAATGCCGGCTATGTTAACCTGGGCGGTTAAATTTGTGTCAGGCGAATTATTGACTATAAAGACAGTAAGGTTGCCGGCGTCATCCGTGCTCGCGTATGCCCTGACTAATGAATTTGTGGACGAGGCATCGACCATGTCCCTGCCGAACTTGTTAATCAGGAAAGGATACACAAACCAGTCCGGATATGGATAGTAATTACCGTAATACTCTTCCTGGTTCCAGCAGTTGGACCCCTCCCAGCCGTTCTTCGCCATTTCCATAATATACTGGGATTTAAACAGCGCGCTTACGTATAATCTCCATCTTTCGTATGAGTTGTCTATGCCGCCGGCCCCCCATTCGGTCATCCAGTATTTTATCCTGCCGACGTATTCTTCGCCCACGGTGTCCGATATGATGTAGTTAAGACTGTTGGTAAAATTCTCAATCTCATCGACGTCGTGGCCCAGAAACGTGGGATTGTAAGTTGCTCCCTGGTTCGAGCCGGGATAGGCGTGTATAATAAGAAAATCGGGCACAACCCCTTTCGCGTTCGCTGCGTTAAGCATGTCGCGGGTCCAAAGCCCCGGGTTCCACCAGTCGGGCGTGTCGTATTCCTGGGCGACCGCCCCGATATTTATGTCGGGATTGACAGCCTTCATCGCGATATAAAAATTCGCGAAATGGTCGCCGTAATATGTGCCGGACATGCTATCGGACCATTCCTCTTCCCATGGGCCGAAAACCTCGTTTCCAATTTCCCAGTGTTGTGCCGAAGGGGTCCTGCCCTGTTGGTCCTGCACCCAGGCGACGGCAGCCGCTATCGCCTCAGCCTCCGAGTGGTCCACACCGTACCAGTAGCCGGGGAAATTCACAATCGGCTGAATCGTTCCGCCGAGCTGGCCTAACAGATTGAGCGTTTCACTATAGCTGACAATCCAGGAGTTTGCTCCCAAAGGGCCTTCCATATCGCTCCACAAATATGCGTCGCCCCAGGAGCCGCCGCACCAGCGTAAATATTTACGCCCGGAAGCGTTCATAAGATTGGTGAAACTGGAATTAGTTCCGTCCTGAACGCCGTCCCACGCCATTAAATTCGCCCCATACATTGTCTCGGGAATCGTGCGAATGAATGACGCGGCGTTAACATCGATTGTTAAATCGGCGGCATAAAGGGATGTTTGTGAAGATGTGAGAATCCAGAAAATAAGAACGGCTTTAATCCATGCGGGCTTTTTGGCGCAGAATCTCGCTGCTGTCCCGGTGCTGATCATCGATGCGTTCATATTCAGGCGTCCTTACCCGCAACATTCAAAGTTATAGGTTATCGGTCCTGTTATAATTACCGAACGTCAGGCCAAAACCCGCCGGCTCAGATTGCGGGGTTATGGCGGTTTTCTTGATTTTTACTGTAAAAACGCAGGTTTTGAAGTTGAAATCGGCGTTAATAGCAGGGCCTTCTTCGGGCGTATACCTGCTGATAAGGCGATATGCCCCCACAGGCGAGAACTTGTCGCCGGGGATAGTGAATGTCTGTGCGCCCCATGTTATTGTCAAGCCGTCTGTCATATTTGAATCATCGTCAACTGTAAAGGTGCCCTTTACCAAAAGCTGGTCGTTTTCGGGGATAGTTGAAGGGCGTAATTGAGTTTTTATAACCGACAGCGTATCGGCGTAGCCGCTCATAAGCTGTATCGGGACAAGGCGTCTGCCGTTGACGATATTTTCGTCGGCAAACCCCATAGCCGTATAATTGCCAAGATCAATTATCGCGTAAAGCGGGCTTCCAAGACCGGTCAGGTCAACTTTTCGGACCTTCAGGGCAATAGTATTTTTGCCGACGTCGAATCGCAGGGAAGTTACGCCGCCCGGCTGGTCCGACGGGACTTTATATGTGTATTTGTAAGTGTTTCGATATTTACTGAATGAAACCATGTCGATGGTCTGTTCATAGACTAAGTAATCGTCACCGGCTGAATATATCTTAACGGTTACGGCGTCGGCGTTATCGAGCATCTCCGCGACGGCGCCGAAGCTGCCTGAAAGGTCGATTGAATCCATCCCCCCGGTTTTCCCGGCCCTGACGGTGCATTTTTGAACCGAAATATTCTGGATGTCGCTATCGGTTATGATTAGCGTGCGACTGTTCGTTTTGCCGTTATAAGCGGCCGTTAAGGTGCAATTCTGATAAGCGTTGACGTCGTCCGAAATCACAAGCCCGGCATTATCGACAGCGGCATAATTCGAATCTTCGCTCCAGCTTGTATCATCGGAAGTTACGTCCAGCGTGCTGCCGTCTTCAAAATGTGCGACGCATTCGAATTGTGTGGCGGATTCCTCTGATACTACATTGGGGCCGACCACCTCAATTGAGGTAAGCAGGGGCTCGCATTGGCCGTATGCCGAGATATTTGACTGCGCGAAGTCCAGGGCAACTCCGGTTCCCTCGGAAATGCCCGCAACGCCCGACCTTGCAGCGACCGACAGCCACGATACGCGAATATTGCCGTTGTAAAACATCTCAACCTGGAAGGTATTGGCGTTGGTTCTTCCGTATTCCGGAATGCCATCCCAGGTAACGACCGCGCGGTCGTCAAGCTCTTTGACCGATACGCTGCCTGAACTGGATGGGTCGAAGTCGCGGAACAATGCGGAGACGCGTTTTGAGCTGAAGTGCGTTTCTATGCTTTCGCTGTATTCGGTATCGGCCCCCTCGAAAGTGAGGTAGCCGTTGCTGCCGGCGTAAAACGTGCTGTAGCTTGTTCCGTAAAGCCGGACGCTGTGCCCTGTGAGTGTAACCCGTCCGGAATCGTCGTCGTCAAGCCCGAGATTTATGCCGCCTGCCGGGTCAACGGGCAGTTCGGCGATTTCCTTCACGCAGGCCAGGTACCGGCTCGCGGAGCCGTCGGGAATAAGCAGCAGCGAATAATTCGAAAGGTCGAACTGGTTTGTGAATAATTCCGTGAAATAATCGGCCGACGTATCGCTGACGGCAAAATTAACGTCGCTTTCGTCCGCGCTTACGCCGTCATCGACCCGGATTTTGTAATCCGAACCGACGGGCACGCCGGCAGGTATGTGCCAGCTAAACTCGCCTGTGTTTGGGATGTCGTCTGCTAACTGGACATATTCGCTTCCGCCTTTGAGCAGGAAAATATCGACCGTGTCGGCGCCTCCGATAGACATCCACTGGACGGGCCAGTCGAACCCCTGGACCCAGGATACCTGAGTATTAGGAGCGACTACGGATAGCGCGGACTGGGCCGTAAGGGCGTTATAAGCGTTAAGCCGACGGCCGGTAATGGTCTTTGTGCTCAGCGACGGAATCGGGTCGCCCGTCCATATCAGCCGCGATTTTAATTCATTTAAAGACATCGCCGGATTTTGCGCCAGCAGCAACGCCGCGACTCCCGAAACGTGGGGCGTCGCCATCGATGTTCCGCTGTAGTAGCTGTACTCCCCGTCGAGGACCGAGCTTAGAATGCTCACTCCAGGCGCGGCCAGATGAACGGTGCTCTGTCCGTAATTTGAGAAGCTTGCCAGCTCGTCGCTGTGATTTGTCGCGGCGACGGCGATTACGTTATCAATTACGTAGCAGGCCGGATAAGCGGGAGAAATATCGGTATTTGACGCGTCGTTGCCCGCGGCGGCTACGAAAAGCACGCCGTTGTTCTTCGCGTTGGTGATTGCCGCTGCCATCGCCGAGGAATATCCACCGCCGCCCCAGCTATTGCTCAAAACTTTCGCGCCGTTTTCAACCGCGTAATTTATCGCTTCTATCGCGTCGGCGATGCTTCCCGAACCGCCCTCATCGAGAAACCTGCACGCCATTATTCGGCATTGCCAGTTTATCCCGGTCACCCCGGCGCCGTTATTGCCTCTTCCCCCGATTGTGCCGGCGACGTGCGTCCCGTGGCTGTGCTCGTCCATCGCGTTTCCGTCGTTTTCGACAAAATCGTATCCGTGAATATCATCGATAAAGCCGTTGTGGTCGTCGTCGATTCCGTTATCCGGTATTTCACCGGTATTGGTCCAGATATTCTCGGCCAGGTCGGGATGCAGATAATCGATTCCTGTGTCTATGACCGCTACGATAACGTTTTCCGAGCCGGTGGTTACGTCCCAGGCCGTGACCGCGTCAATATCGGAATTTGCCGTGCCGCCGGTCTGGCCTGTGTTTTTCAGCCCCCACAAATTCCTGAAAAGCGGGTCATTCGGGTTGGCTAAAAGCCGGACTTTGTAGTTGGGTTCAACGCGGAGAATTCGAGGATTTTTCCTGCTCCATTGTTCGGCAGACGTCTGCAGAACTGATTTGCCCTTAGTCAATTTTACGCGAAGGACCTGTTGTTTTCCTGACTGCGAATGCCTGTTTTGCTTTCGGCTTGAAAATGATATTTTTTTCTCGATGGTCCCCCCGATTGCCTGTTCGATACTGCCGATACCTTCGTCAGCATCGTCAGCCAGAATCACGAGGACTTCGTCGGGGACGTAATCGATTTGCGAATCGGGCGTCGCGAAAGTCGCGATTTCGTCCGCCGTTGCCGTTAATCCAACGGTCTCTATAATCAAGAAACAGAAAATAAAGACGTTGAAGCTTAAGAGACGGAGGACGCTTCGCATAAAATCTCCGAAATGTTGAAACAGAACTACTAAGCCACGTTTCTTTTGCATGATAATTTCCTTCCGAGTTTGAGAAGGCATTTGGTTAAATGACAAAAAAGCAGGCCCTTCTTCGCTTTCGTTACGCAGGGCAGGCCCTCTCTCAACTAAAGTATTGAAAATAGCCCGCCGAAGGCAAAAAATGTGCGAAAAATGATGAAAATGAGGCCGATTTAGCGCGTTTACGCGCTTTTTTTGGGGATTTTTCGAGTAAATTCACTTTGCGGACTATTACGCTTTTTTACCTTTTTCTCAGGACTATTACACTTTAGCGGACTATTTCAATATTTTGCTAAAATATTGAAATGTTTCACGTGAAACATTTTCGTTAAAATCCTTGTTTTTAGCGTAATAACGGTGTTTATTGCGCGTTTTGGTGGTATAACATCAAAATCGGCAGACCGAAATTGATTGTTACAAAAGACAAGATGGGTTATATGGAGAAGATGGGCAATATTAACCACAGATTTCACAGATTCTTTTGGCACGGATTACAAAAAGGATTTTTGCTGTTTTTATTCGGTTTTTATGAGTTTTTTACTGTTTTTAGGCGGGTTTTGACTGTTTTTTTGCAAAAATGAGTAGTTTTTGGCGAAAAGCTCGCACCTGTGGTGGGAAAACCACGCCTACGGCGGGCAAGCCCTCCCCTGCTGATTCTTTCAGAACCAAACCGCTGGGGACTTCGCAAGGCTACGTGTTTTTGAGCTAAAAACGTAAGAAGTTCATAGATGGTCAAGATTAGTGGATGAGCAAGTTAGGTTCAATATTTGAAATGGCAAAGTTGGAAAAGAATTGGCAGAGTAATTAGGTATTGCGTCCCCCGAATTCATAGCTATGTTTTTTCGTTAAAATATAACTTATGCACTTTTTCTAAAATTTCTTTTAGAATCTTGTCAGTATCAACGAAGCATTTTTCAATTTCTGCCCAGAACTCATCATCCAGTTTTTGTACTTTCGGAGAACCTGAGAAATATTTTATGAGACATCCATCACGACTGTCATTTCCTATATTTCCATGCGCAAATGCATTACGCCAATCCAGTATTTTTTTAAGGTTGCTTTCTAAGATATTTTTTTGTTTACCCTCAAGCAGATTGTATTTATTAATTAATTTTTGGACAATTGCTTTTTTAGCAGAGAATCCCAGATGCGATGATTGCAATAATTCATTAACAAAGAAATCTCTTTGTTCAAGAACATCTAATACTGGCCCAAATAAATATGTTGATAAAATGCTCTCAAGTTTGTTTTCGATATCGACTGTAGCATATATTATTTGGGCGCCATTATCTCGTACGATAGGAATATCCTCGGTCTGTTTTGTGACATCAATTCTACCGAGTAATGCCACTTTTATTCCATTTATTTCGCTTATAGGGGCTTTTGTAATGTTTTTTGGATCGATATTTAGTGACAAAGTATTATAAATAGGTAGTTTTATATTATGCATTCTTGAGGTCGCTCCTTAATATGTGAAAGGATATTGAGTTTAACATTTCTATTATTTTCTTGTACATCTTTCTTTTTAGGTTAACGAAGTATTCTATATTTGGCAATGGGGTCTTGCAAATTATCTTATAATGTTTAAACTTATTTCCCTATGGCAAAGAAACCTGCATCCGATTCAAAGAAAACACCGCTAAGCGGCAAACCATCGTCTTTGGTTGATACGAGGGTGATTTATTGCGGCGATAACCTCGAACAATTGAAAAAGCTACCCGATGGATGTGTTGACCTTATCTATATTGACCCGCCTTTTAACTCGAACCGCAATTATGAGGTCTTTTGGGGTGAAACAAAGGAAAAACGCGCATTTGAAGACCGACACGCATCAACACATGCATATATCGAATTTATGCGGCCTCGCTGCATAGAATTGCATCGCGTCTTGAAGAAAACCGGCTCATTCTATTATCACTGCGACTGGCACGCCTCGCACTATGTCAAAATTATGCTCGACCAGATCTTTGGCGAAAATCAGTTTATCAATGAGATAATCTGGAAACGTCAATCGGCGCATAATGATGCTAAACAAGGTGCTCGACATCTTGGTCGAGTCCATGACACCATTTTCTTTTATGCCAAAAGCGATGAGTATGCTTTCACTCATTTATATAAGACGTATGATCAGGAATACATCGAAAAGTTTTATAAGCACGTTGAAGAGGGTACTGGCCGACGATACTCGTTAGGTGATATTACTGCTCCGGGCGGTGCAGCCCCATCAAAGGGAAATCCTCACTACGAATTTCTTGGCGTGGAACGGTATTGGCGATTCAGTAAAGAGGAAATGGAGCGTCTCTACAAAGAAGGACAAATCGTTCAAGCAACAAAGGGATCAGTTCCACGTCAAAAACGATATCTTGATGAAGGTAAGGGCGTGCCGATAGGAACCGTCTGGGATGATATAGGCCCAATTCAATCTGCGTCTGACGAATCTCTCGGATATCCAACTCAAAAGCCACTTAAGTTACTTGAACGTATTCTCGAAATGTCATCTAAGCCCAATGATATAGTTCTCGATGCTTTTTGTGGTTGTGGGACAGCGTTAGTCGCCGCAGAAAATCTTAGTCGTCAATGGATTGGTATCGATGTATCTCCGACTGCTTGTCGTGTAATGGCAAAACGATTACGAGATGTGTGCAAAACTAAAGAAGATGAAAAGCTCTGGCAAATTGGACGGGGCTTTGTTGTGCGTGATCTTCCGTGGAGCATTGATAAACTTCGCGAGCTTCCGCCGTTTGAATTTGAGAACTGGGCTGTTATCGCTTTGGGCGGTATTCCAAATAAAGCACAGGTCGGAGATATGGGAATCGATGGCAGAATCTATCCGGTATCGGCAACGCCGAAGAAAAAAGAAGGCGAATTGGAATTTATGGATGCCTGGTATCCCATTCAGGTTAAGCAGAAGGATAAGGTCGGCAGACCTGATATAGATAGCTTTGAAGCGGTTATGACAAGAGAAGACAGAACAAAGGGATTCTTTGTTGCGTTCGATTATTCAACAGATGCTATAAGTGAAATACAGGCGTTTTTCAAAAAGTCCGGCAAAAGCATAATCGCTCTTACTGTCAAAGATATCCTCGATGAGCAAATTGCTTATAAACTGGCGTAAGGAGTATTTTTATGAGGACCTGTTCAGAGAGTGTTCTTAAACGCCTATTTGCTTTGTCTAATAATATTTGTTCTTTTCCGAATTGTGATATAAAAATCGTCCAAGAAACAGGAACTGTAACTGGCGAGATTAGTCATATAAAAGGAAAATACCCTGGTAGTCCTCGCTATGATCCAAATCAAACCGAAAAGGAAAGAGATAGTTTCGATAATCTTCTTTTGCTTTGCGGTATACATCATAAGATAATAGATAGACAAACTGACAAGTTTACCGTAGAAGCACTTCAAAACATGAAAGATGAGCATGAACAATCAGGAAATATAAAACTTCCTCAGGATTTTGCCCGTCTTGTCAAATATCTCATCGATTCTTTAAATCATATCAAACCTCATATCGAAGCCAATAATGGTTCTCAGGTGATTTGTGATAGCCCAGGAGCCATTCAGGCTAAAAATGTCACCATTAACACAGTTAAGAAATCCATACCTTCAATACAGCCACCGTTGGATTCCATTGGGGCAAGTATCGATATGAGATCATATATTGAATACTTGATTAACCGTTATATCGATTGGCGCAAACAGGGGCCCACCTCTGACAAATTGTTAAGACCTTTTAATCCTTCGATGCTTCATAGAGATATAATGAAAAAATTTGGCGCAAGAGTTAATTTGATATCACAAAATCGATTTGCTGACTTAGTCATTTACTTACAGGAAAGGATAGACAATACAATTAAGGGCAAAAACTGGCGATCCCAAAGTAAACGTAATTACCATACGTTCGATGAACATTTGGGCAAGCTACGAGGTAATACTAGAAATTGATTATTTTCTCTGAGTATCTGTACCCTCTGCCGAAAATCACAAAACCACCGAAACCATATTAGATGAGAAGATCTGACCCGAAGAATTTCCTGCCCTAACCGACCATTTCAGAAACAATCCTTGTAACCTCAGAACTAGCTTTTTTGGTTGCGAGGGTTTGGACGATAGAAATCAAATCGGAGCTGATTTGGGTCATTCGTTTATTGTCTTCTAAAATGGACTGGGCGGTGTCGATGATTGGCTGGATTGAATGGAAGTAGGGCATAAACTCCGGCACAATTTCCCGGCCAGCGAGGATATTAACCAAAGAAAGGTATTTGGTGGTGATGAGCCAACGGCCGAGGAGATGCCAGAGGAGGGGGCTGGTTTTATACATGATGGCCATTGGGCAGCCGGCGGAGGCGACCTGGAGGGTTGCGGAGCCGCTGGCGACGAGGGCGAAATCGGCGTCGATGGCGGTCTTGTAAACGGCGTCAATGGCGTAAGTTGTTCTGAAACCCATTAGACGGGTGGAATCGAGGGCAGCCTTGGTCGCGGCGTTGAGGGCGACGGTAGTAAAAGTAATATAGGGGAACTTTTTATTTAGGGCGATAGCGATTTGCTGCATCGGACGCCAAAGCGAGCCGACCTCGGCGGGACGTGAGCCGGGGATAATGGCGATTCTGGCGCCTTCGGGATTGAAATCGGTGTAATCGCGCTCGTTCATCCTCAACTGCGAGGACGAGATATTATCGAGGAGAGGGTTACCGACAAACTCAGCGGGGACGCCGCGGGAAGTGAACCAGTCCTGCTCAAATGGGAGGATGCAACAAAGCTTGTCGCAATATTTTTTGAGCTTGCGGATCCGCCAGGGCGCCCAGGCCCAGAGCTGGGGGGCGACGTAGAAAAGGGTTTTTATGCCGAGTTTTTTGGCGTGCTTAGCGACGTGGAAATTGAATGCGGGGGAATCGCAGACGATAACGAGGTCGGGTTTGTTGGCGGAGAGGAAGTTGGCAATAAATTTTATCCGGCGGTAGTAATGAGAGATATGCTTAAGGGCGCTATATGCCATGACGGCCCGGCTGACGTCGGCTGCGGGGTCGTTGATGAGGGAGCAGCCGGCTTCGGCCATTTTCGGGCCGCCGAAACCTACGCAGGAGAAGGAGATATCGCGATTTTTCTGTTTGAGCACTTTAATCAGGCCTGCGCAGTGGCTGTCGGCGCTGGGTTCAAGGGCGCTGAGGAAAACAACTTTTTTTTCGTTTTGGACAGGCATAGCCACTTACAACACCAATCCCTGAGGGACAGGCGGGGTAAAGACATCGAATTGCGGGCCGAACTGGCGAAGGTAAAAGAGCGAATATGACCGCTGGAAGACGAAAAGAGGCAACAGGATTACCGTCCCGACATAGGGTATAAGCAAAAGAATAAAGAGGCAGCAACAGCAGCACATAATCAAACATATAAAAAAGGAGATGAAGCCGATGACCATACATATCAAAATCTGAAAGAGGACATACAACGTTATCCGGGCTTTATTGACGCCAAGAAGGGAGAGGAAGATACGCCAGCCGGCCAGAGAGCTTTCGGTATTTAAAAGCATAATGGGGACGACAAAATCTTTGGTGAATTTCGCTACCAGGGCAAAGAAAATCGCCAGGACAATAACGCCCACAATGGCCGCGATTATACCGGCGATGGCCGCAGCGGTAAGGCCGGCGGATTGAAGGCCCAAAAAAGCGAATACGGCAAAAGCCATCGGAATGCATATAGTTATGAAAGCCAACAATCCGACAACAAGGCGAAAAAGGAAAAGGGAATTGGAGTGGCGGGAGAACTTATTCCAGGGGACGGCGACTTCGGCTTTATTACCGGCGACACAGTGGACGAACATAAACTGTCCCCTGCTGCTAACCCAGCAAATAAGCAAACCAACTATTATGATTATTGGGATGACAATAATCCCCGCGATAATTATCCAGGGGAGGTTGGCGAGGATGGCTTCTTTGAAATGGGAAAAATCCTGCTGCCTGTCGGAGAAATTGAAATTTGAGCCGCCTCCTCCGCCGCCCTGGCCGAGGTATGCGAGCCAGGCGCAAAAGCCGACTATGAGCCACTTCGAGATGTCAAAGGGCCTGAAAAGCATCAGGCGGACGTGCTCGATGGCGGGGGTAATGGGGTCAATAACGCTTACGTGCAGCGGTTTTTCCAGCTCCATAATCAAACTCCTTAATCTGTTCTGTAAAGGATTGTGAAGACTTACGCCGGCATTTTGGCGGACTCTTTTAACTGACGAAGCTCCCTTCGGACGGGCCAGTCGCCGAGGGCGAGCACAAAAGGGATAATTATATTGGCAATCGGGACAAGTATAAGCAAACCCCATGCCCAGCCATAGCCGGCCTTGTGAAAGACCATGCAGTAAATCCAGGCCTTCACCAGGATAATTATGCAAGCTAAAAGCAATGCCAGGGCAACAAAGATCAGCGCAAATAATGTCCCCATGTCATTAGGATTTATCGGGCAACCGTCCATATTTTCCCCTTTCAATCGCCATTGAGAATAAAGTTATTCCGGCTGATAGTGTACACTTCCGCGAGTTGTTTGGAAAGTGTAACTTTTTAGATGGTGAGGGGCATATTCGCGTGAAAAATTCGTGCAATTACGGCGATAAGCGGTTAAAACACCTGATTATGAGCGACATGGAAATAAAAACACCGCCAAAGGGGCTGGCGATACTTGCCCTTGTAGGGCCGGCTTTTGTCTGGTGCGCCGAATACATCGGCTCAGGGGAGCTTGTTCTCGCGACCCGCAACGGCTCGATTCTCGGTTCAGGAATCCTGTGGGCGATAATCATAGGCATATTCCTGAAATACTGGATAGGAATGAGCGGCGCGCGATACACGGTCTGCACGGGCGAGGGGATGATTGATATGCTGGACCGAATGCCTGGGCCGCGTCACTGGGTTGTTTGGGTCGTGCTTGTGGTGCAAATTGTGGCGGCGATAATCGCGATAGCCGCTCTTGCCAACGTAGCGGGTTTGTTTTTCGCGTCGATTATCGGCGCGGAAAGCCGGCTGGTTCAAATTTTATGCGGATGGGCGGTATCGCTTTCGGCGGCCCTGATTGTCTGGTCGGGCGCTTTTAACGTCCTCAAAACGGTCATGAGTTTCCTTATCCTGCTGATTGTCCTTGGCACAGGATATGTGGCAATGATGGTATTTCCCGGTGTAAGCGAATTTTTACATTCGATTATTCCCAACGTGCCGGTTGTGCCGGAATGGGCTCTTGCCAAAGGCATCGATAAAAACGCATGGAGGGAAATTTTACCACTAATCGGCTGGGGGGCAGGGGGGTTTGCCTCGCAGGTTTGGTACTCGTACTGGGTTCTGGGCGCCGGCTACGGGGCGGCGGCAGGCAGGGGCGACGGCAGGCCGGCTGACGTCGAAATGCTTAAAAAGATGTCCGCAGGCGCCGCTGAAAAAATAAAGGGCTGGTGCCGGGTCTGTTATGCCGACGCGACAATCGCCGTAATCATCGGAATCGTCGTTACCGGCTCATTTTTAATCGCGGGCGCGGGGATTCTTAGGCCTCGCGAGCTTGCGCCCGATGGGCCGAGCATCGCGGTGGTGCTTTCGCAAATCTTTTCCGTCAACTGGGGCAAAACAGGCGCGATTTTGTTTCTGGTGGCAGGCGCCGCGGCGTTATTTTCAACACAGATAGGTCAATTGGCCGGCTGGCCGCGATTGCTTTCGGATTGCTGCCGGGTTTGTATGCCGGGGCTGTCGCAAAAATATTCGTGGAAAACCCGGTATCGCTTCTGGCTTGTCCTGTTTTTCGTCACAAGTATGGTGATTATCTACACGCTTGGTTTCAAGCCCGTTTATCTTGTCAAAATCGGGTCCATTCTTGACGGCTTGCTTTTGACGCCTTTGCAGGCGGTCTGCGTCGCGATGGGCCTGTTTTACGTTATGCCCAGGGTCCTTTCTCCCGAAGCAGGCCGGATCCTAAAACCAAGCTGGTTGTTCCTCCTCGGCCTTCTAACAGCATTTATTGTTTTTACTTATTTTTGCATCTTCCAGATTCCGCCCACGCTGAAGGGCTAAGATGTCAAACGAGCAGACAGACAAAATCCTGAAAAAAAAGCTCCCCGGCAACGCCGAATACGCCCCAAAAACCAGATTCCGCCTCATCCCAGGCGTCTGGTAAATTTATATTACATGATAAAATGATATCGTATAATATTTGCCTGAAAACATATAAATAAGTATTCTTGAAAGGACCGGATTTATGGCGGATAAAAACAAATCCATGGGCGCCGGCAGCGCACTGAGACGACGGACATTCATAAAGCAATCAGCGGCGGCAGCAGCGGCTTTTTTTGTTGTGCCGCGAAATGTGCTGGCAGGCGCAGGAGAAACTGCTCCGAGCGAAAAACTCAATATCGCAAGTATCGGCGCGGGTGGTATGGCTGCCACGGATATTAAGGCCTGCTCATCACAAAACATTGTCGCCCTTTGTGATGTTGACGATAAAAACGCAGCCGAGATGTTTAATGCGCATCCGAACGCCAAACGCTATAAGGACTTCCGTGTAATGCTGGAAAAAGAGGACAAGAACATCGACGCGGTAATAGTGGCAATTCCCGACCATACCCATTATGTCGCGGCGATGCACGCAATCAAAATGGGCAAACACGTCTATTGCGAAAAGCCGCTGTGCAAGACCATCGTTGAAACACGAAAACTAATGGAAGAGGCGCGTAAAGCCAAAGTCGCTACGCAAATGGGCAACCATGGACATTCCAGCGAAGGTTTTAAGCTGCTATGCGAATGGATTTGGGATGGCGCAATCGGCAAAGTGCCGGAAGTCGATGTCTGGACGACTCACGCGGTCTGGCCCCAGGGGATGATAAGCAGGCCTGCTGAAGCTCCCATTCCTGAAATTCTTGATTGGGACATATGGCTTGGTCCCGCACCTTTCAGACCATATAGTCCTGCTTATACTAATATGCTTTGGCGCGGATGGCGGGATTTTGGCACTGGCGCTATCGGAGATATGGCCTGTCACAATATGGACCCGGTTGTAACCGCTTTGAAACTCGGTCATCCCACAAGCGTTGAGGCATCCTGCTCCATTTTTGTTCCCACTGTCACATGGGACAAGCCCTTTAACAATGAAAGCTTTCCGCAGGCCTCCATCATCCGATATGAATTTGCCGCGCGTGGCGATATGCCGCCGGTTAAAGTCACATGGTATGATGGCGGATTATTGCCTGAACGACCGGCGGAATTGGAAGAGGGACTTCGAATGGGCGACATTTCAGGAGGCGTAATTTTCAAAGGCGAAAAAGGCAAGCTGATGTGCAGCAGTCGCGGCGAATCGCCTCGCCTTATTCCGCAGTCCTTTATGAATGAATACAAGCGGCCGCCTAAAACTTTGCCGCGCGTAGATGAGCATCACAAGGAATGGATGCGTGCCTGCAAAAAGGGGACGCCTACCGGTTCTAATTTCGAATATGCAGGCCTGCTGACTCAGATTGGTCTTCTCGGCAACGTCGCCCTTCGATTTGAGGGTAAAAAACTGCTATGGGATTCTGAGAATATGAAAATTACCAACGTTGCTGAGGCCAACAATTATATGCATTATGAATATCGCAAAGGATGGAGTTTATAGATTGGTCGTTTATGGCAGGCAAACTGATAAAAGAAGAAAAGACGATTGAGGTGATGATACGCCTGTTTTGCAGAGGGAAGCATGAGACCAAAGGAACCGGTCTATGCCCGGGTTGCGGGGAATTACTCGATTACGCGAAGGCCCGGCTTTCGAAATGCCCGTTCGGAGAGAAAAAAGGGCCTTGTTCGAAATGCCCGATTCACTGTTATTCGCCGGCGATGCGGAAGCGGGTAGTCGAGGTGATGAAATATTCAGGTCCAAGGATGCTTCTGCGCCATCCGGTCCTCGCGATACGGCATTTGCGTTCGGGTAAAAATAAAGAGGCAAAATAAGCGCAGCAATAGAGCGCTAAGCATAGCGCCCTTTTTCGGGTGTGTGTATTTCAAACTGGTTTCTACTGACAACTAAGTGTTATCAGAATCCGTAAACCGGTCTTAATTCAGCTTCGGTTGGCAAATGGTCGTAATATTCGCCTCTCGGGCCGATGTAGCCGACGCCTGACCTGGAGACTCGCACGGTGCTTATTGAGCCATTGCTGTTGCGAATATTAACCAATTCACTGTTCATTTCACCGCGCAGCGAGCTCATTTCCCGCTTTTGCTGCTTTTTGTCGCCCTCGTTGCCGATGATATAGCCGGCTCCGCCGCCAACGGCCGCTCCTATAAGGGTGCCTTCAGTGCTGCCGCCGGCCAAAGCGCCGACTCCCGCACCTACTCCTGTGCCTATCAGGGCGCCCGACTGGCCTTGCGTTTCACAACCCACGGCGAGAATGCCTATCATCGTTATAACCACTGCCAATCCTGACATTACAGTGTAACGTTTCATTTTACACCTCCATAAGTTTCAGTTTTGTCGCTTTCTTTCTAATAATACGTATTAATCCCCCGCTATGTTTAGTCATAGCGGGTAATTTATCATATAAGCTGAGTTTTACCCGGTGCGGCCACGCTTTCCAGGGATATTTCGCCAAATTCGAACTTGGCCGGAAGAAGGTCCTGTTTTGAGGCCTTGAGCATCCAGTCCCAGGATACTTCCCTGCCGGTATAGGCGCTGGTTCTGCCCATGATGCCGGCCAGGGTGCTTTCGGCAATCCTTTTGGCTTCGTTGAGGGGTTTGCCGTCTTTGATGCTGGCAATGAGGTCTCTGTGCTCCTCGACGTAGGGATTGGGGTTGGGGCCTTCGTATTTGTATGCACTTGCCCCCTTGATTTCGCCGCTTCCGCCGTCGGTATAGCAGGAGCCCTTGGTTCCGACGACGTTTTCTGATACTCGTTCACTGCAGCTTGGCATCTGGCGGCACATGCTGAGGACTTTTGCGCCATTGGCGTATTCGAATTCGACGGCGAAATGGTCGTAAATATTGCCGTTTTTACGCACCGCCCGGCCGCCCATTCCGAACGCCTTGACGGGGTGAGAGTCAAATGCCCAGTTAATAACGTCGATATTGTGGACGTGCTGTTCGACGATGTGGTCGCCCGAGGTCCAGGTAATCCAGGGCCAGTTCCTGCACTGCCATTCCATATCCGAGCCCATTTTTTCCCTCTGGAAGTATTTCCAGTAACCAAGCATATCACCGCCGTTCCAATAGCACTGGCCGGCGACCAATTCGCCTATATCGCCGTCGTGGACCCTGTTCATAAGCTCGATATAGTGCTTCTGGTGTCTGCGCTGGCTGCCTGCGACGATTGCCAACTTTTTTTGGTCTGCCAACTCGGCTGACTGGATAACGGACCTGACGCCGATAGGGTCAACGCCTGCGGGTTTTTCCATAAAGACGTGCTTGCCCGCTTCGACGGCGGCCTGCAGATGTATGGGCCTGCAATACGGGG
>Ga0105104_10000798_pt1 | contig 24477 bp, 19 predicted proteins | sample PPLLaktember2015_3_FD_87034 | JGI IMG/M metagenome (GOLD analysis project Ga0105104, IMG submission 87034) | Freshwater sediment microbial communities from Prairie Pothole Lake near Jamestown, North Dakota, USA - PPLs Lake P7 Core (6) Depth... | ecosystem: Environmental > Aquatic > Freshwater >...
CGCCAGCAGCGACGCGGGCCAGCTGCGCCTGACCTGCGAGCCATTGGACCTCGGCGAGACGCTGCAGATTGTCAGCGAGACCGGCAGGCAGTTGGCGAATGACAAGGGTCTCGATTGGCAAACCGAAATTGCCCCAGCCCTCCCGCGCATCTGGGGTGACCGCACGCGGCTGCAGCAGGTCACACTTAACCTTGTCAGCAACGCGATCAAGTTTACGTCTCATGGTCAGGTGAAGTTGAGCATTTACGTGGATTGGGATCAGGTCGTGATCGCTGTTCAGGACACCGGTCTGGGTATCCCTGTGGAGGAGCAGGCCTGGATTTTCAACGAATTCCGCCAGTCGGAGCGGACAACCGCACGCGGGTACGGCGGCCTGGGTCTGGGGCTGGCGATCTGCAAGAGGCTGGTCGAGCTTCACAACGGGGAGATCGGGGTGCAGTCGTCTGGAGAGGAAGGCGCTGGTTCGACATTTACGATACGATTACCGATCCTTGAAAATGCAGAGGCGGTCGCAGCTTCTCCCGATGGCATCTCGCGCCAGGTGGTTCTCATCCTGACCGAAGATCCTATCTCCAGTCGGCCCATTCAGGAACGCCTGGAGCGGTCCGGCTTTCCTGTCGAGGTCCAGGGCGTAGATGAGACTTCCGATTGGTTTTCGCGCGTGCTGACGGCTCCACCCGGTGCGGTGGTGCTGGATAGTCAGATCGCGTCCAAATGTGGCTGGGAGCTCTTGAAGGTGTTGAAGGGCAACCCCGGCACAGAGGATATCCCGGTATTGTTTTACTCCCTGAAGCAAAAGGAGGATACCGGCACCATGCTGGCCCTCGATTATCTGTCAAAGCCGATTGGGTCCACGGAGCTGCTCAAGATACTGACGCGCCAGGGTTTAACTGGGAGCGCGGCGAAGGGCCAGTCCAAGACGATTCTGATCGCGGATGACGAACCCGGTTTTCTGGATATGTACGCCGAGATGATCCAGGCGCAATCAGCGGATTATCACGTGCTCAAAGCCCACGATGGTCGTGAAGCACTGGAGATCCTGCGTGGAACCCATGTGGATTTGGTTCTCCTCGACCTGATGATGCCCGAAATCGATGGCTTTGGCGTGCTGGCACAAATGCGGGAGTGGGAATCCACCCGTTATACGGCCGTAGTCGTCCTCACGTCCAAAACCCTGACAGAAGCGGATATGACCGGCTTGAGCCACGGCGTGGCGACGGTCATGAGCAAGGGTTTGTATGATGCGAAGGAAATGCTGTCGCACATCGAAGTTGCCCTGGCGCGCAACAAAAAGCTCGGCACAGATTCGCAGCGCCTGGTACGCAAGGCGATGGCTTATATCCACGAGCATTACACGGAGCAGCTTAGCCGGGACGAATTGGCGCGCTATGTCAATGCCAGTGAAGGTCATCTGGCGCGTTGTTTCCGCCAGGAGACCGGCATGACTCCCATGGCGTACCTGAATCGCTATCGGGTCAATCAGGCAAAGACGATCCTCACCACAACCAGCCAGAGCATCACAGCCGTGTCCATGGCAGTGGGTTTTTCTGACAACAATTACTTCAGCCGCGTCTTCCGCCAGGAAGCTGGCTGTTCCCCGCAGGTCTATCGCCGCGAGCATAGGATGTAAGCTTTTGCGAACGAAATTGCACATTCCCGCCATTCGTCTTTGATCTGAAATTAAAAACGCCCTGCCAGGTTCGACAGGGCGAAAATATTCTATGGGGAATCCGGATGTTCTGTCACTTCTTCATCTGCTCCTCTAAAAACGACTTAAGCAGAAGGGCGCTGTTGTGTTCCGTGTCGTGGGCGCTGTACAGCAGCGTCACATGGCCGTCTTTGGCTGCCTCGAGGATCGGCTGCCAGGCATCCGGATTGGCTTTCAATTCGGCCCGGTACCGTTTCTGGAATTCCTCCCATTTGACAGGATCATGTGCAAACCAGCTCCGCAGACTAGGGCTGGGAGCAACCTCTTTCAGCCAGGCCTTCATCTTCAGCTTTTCCTTTTTGATCCCGCGCGGCCACAAGCGCTCGACCAGGAACCGGACTCCGTCGCTGGCTTTCGCATCTTCGTACACGCGTTTTATCCGTAGCATGGCATCTCCTTTCAACGAGCAGTGACTCACTGCTTCATCGATCGGTGAATTTACCTCTCATTTCGCTGCAGTCCGCCGGCGCTAAAGAACTCAGAGCGTAGAGCGGGGTCGTTGGCGTAATTGCCGCGCCAGACGGTAGTGCGGGTCATCGAGCCGGTTTCCCGCACGCCGCGCATCTCCATGCAGAGATGACGAGCTTCCATGAACACGGCGACACCATGCGGGTGCAGCATGGTTTCCAGGGTATCCGCGATCTGCTGACCGATCCGCTCCTGCACCGCAAAGCGCTTGGAAAAGAGTCGTACCATGCGGGTCAGCTTGGAAATGCCGATGATATTTTCGTGGGCAATGTACCCCACGTACGCGTTGCCATAGAAAGGAAGGGCATGATGTTCACAGAGTGAATAAAAGGGAATGGGCCCCACCAGCACCTGGCTCAGGCGGCAATCGGGCTCGCCCCGGCACTCGGTGTCGAAGATGCGCAGCAACTTTGGGTCGCCGTCGTAGCCTTCCGTGGCGTCAAAGAGTGCCTTGATGAACCGCCGCGGTGTATCTTTGGTCGAAGACGTGTTCACGTCCATTCCAAATGCCGTAAAGATCTCTGCGGCATAGCCTTCGAACTTCTGAAGCTGCTCATCAGAAATTTTGCGCATCTGCAATTTCATTGCCTGGTTGTATTCAATATCATCAGGATCGTCATGTATGTCCATTCGTGTCTCCTGCTCCTTTGATTAAATATTTCATCAGGAAATCCGGCCTTTCAGGTCAGCCTCCTGGAACGGTTCTGACTGAGCGATCAGAGCGCGGGCTTGATCCAGCTTGTCCCAGATATTCCATAACACGACGCCGCGCACATGTCCATTCTCCAGGTAATAAATCGTGCCCTTGTTGAATGGATCCTGCCAGTCGGTCACCGTCTCCATTTTACTGCTGATCTCGCCAACTGCCTCATAGCCAAGGTCGAACAGATCGGAGTAGAACATCGGTACGTGGGTATAGGCTTCCTCTGCGCCGACCATGTTCCGGCCTGCCAGCTTGCCCATTTGGATGGCGTTATCTTCATGCTCCACGCGGACGCGCTTGCCCAGTGCCGTCTGGAAGAAGTTTGCCACATCCCCGGCTGCGAAGACATCCGGAGCAGAGCTGCGCAAACGTTCATCCACTACGATGCCGTTCTCCACCTCCAGACCGCCTGCCTGCGCGAGTTCGACGTTTGGCCGGATCCCGATCCCAGCCACGACTCCATCCACTTCGAAGAGGCGCCCGCTCCGGGTCCGGACCGTGAAGCGGTCCCCGTTTTTTTCAAGATTCGCCACCGAATCATTTGGCAGGACTTCCACGCCTTTCTGGCGATAGTAATCATTCAAGTGATTCGACAGGTCGCTTGGGAAAACTTTGTCACCGATGGATTCCTCGAGAAATACCATAACTACTTTTTTGCCGACCATGGTCAGCGCCGCGGCGATCTCCGAACCGATAAAACCGCCGCCGATCACAAGGAATTGTTCGCCACGCTCACTCAAGGCGCGCAGTCGCTGATAATCCTGCAAGTCACGGAAATAAATGATGTCCTCGCCTCCCATCGGCAGCCGGACCGGTGAGCCGCCCGTCGCGAGCAGCAATTTATCGAATGTATATTCCTCTCCTGCTTCATCTTTAACACATTTTTTCAGCATGTCGATGTCGACCACCTTACGGTCCAAATGCATCTCAACCTCGAGTTCCCGCGTATTCCGCCAGATCTTTTCCAGCGGGCGACCCTTCCATAGTCCCTTCGACAGATTGGGGCGCGTGTACGGTGGATTGGGCTCCGTGCTAAACATGCCGATGGAACCCTGCGCGTCCAATTCGCGGATGCCGCGGACCGCCGCATCGCCGGTCAGCCCGCCGCCGATAATCAAATATTGATAATGTTTCATGATCTCTCCTTTTTGTTTTCTCTTGAAACGATCCTTGCAGAATGGACTGGCAGACCATCACGGTCTGCCAGTCCGTATTTACTAGTTTTGACTGATTGAAAGTCTATTGAAACTTGTCTGGGAATTGAGCGACGATGCCTTTGCTCAGCATGCCCGACATCTCGAGGATGGCGTCGTGCACTTTGTCATAGGCAGCAATGTCGCCAGCCCAGTCGCCATTGAGGCGGGCAGTGGCTTCCTCCAGCGTCAACTCCAGGTGAGTGCTCATCATGGCTTGCATCTCAGCCTCGGGCCAGTGATCAGGATTGGCAGTGCTCAGGAAGGTGCCAATTTGATCCGCGTTCTCGGTCCAGCGGGCATTGGCATCTTCGAGCTTGGCATTGTCGCCGGCCTTGGCAGCGCTCACCAGGTCAACCGCAATCATGATGTGTTCCTTGAGCAGTGTCGTCAGTTGGTTGCCGGCATCCTCCCCATAGACGGGTTTGATCGCGTTGCCAATGTCTTCCTGATTCTTCAACAGTCGTCCGGCGACTGCTTCTGCGTCGGGCAGGTCAGCTGCCGCGCTAATGACGTACATACGCGTCCAGGTGATGTGATCCTCCCAGAGTTTATCCATCGCCAGGGTTAAGTCTGTTTCTGCCTGGGAAGCGGTTTGTTCAGTAAATTGGTCCGGGAATTGCATGATGATCCCGTCCGCGAGCATATCGGACATCTCGAGCATCGCGTCATGAACTTTGTCATAGGCAGTGATATCGCCCGCATAGTCGCCATTGAGACGGGCGGTGGCTTCTTCCAGTGTCAACTCCAGGTGAGTATTCAGCATGTCCTGCATCTCACCCTCCGGCCAGTGATCGGGATTGGCAGTGCCCAGGAATGTGCCAATCTGGTTGGCGTTCTCGGCCCAGCGTGTATTGGCATCTTCGAGCCTGGCATTGTCACCGGCCTTGGCTGCATTTACAAGATCGACAGCGATCGTGATATGTTCCTTAAGCAGAACGGTCAGTTGTTCGCCAGCTTCATCCCCGTAAAAGGGTTTGAGCGCGTTGCCAATGTCTTCCTGGTTCTTCACCAGGCGTCCCGCAGCGGCTTCTGTGTCAGGCAAACCGGCGATGGCGCTGACCAGATACACGCGTGTCAACTGGATATGGTCCTCCCAGAGCTTGCGCATTGCCTGTTTGAAGACAAGCGGATCCATCCCCGATGCAGATTCAGTCGCCATTGCATGTTCGGTTGGGGCTTCCGTAGACCCTGTTTCCGGAATGCCCTCGGTTGCGGCGGGAGGCTCAGTTGCTGCTACACGGGTGGGTGCTGCTGTGGATGTTCCGGGGGCACACGCAGCCAGTATCTGGATTGCGATTAAGATCCCTGCGATGAGAGCGAGGGATTTTGATCGGAATAGTTTCATGGTCTTACTTCCTTTCAGAACACCGTACCTTTAAGTGTCATTGCTGTCTGAAGTAAAGGAAAGGAACGGTCGTAACTTTGAGATTTTGTAACTGCCAGGGGCACGTTTGTTTTTGAAATCGCCGCGCCCTTCAATTTGTGAAGGCATTGGAAACACCTGCCTTCAACTACACGTCATACTGGAATATTCCGTTTATGTGTTGCATGGACTTCAGGTTTCTTACCAAAACAAAAAGCGCTTCCAGGTCCTGGAAGCGCTCACGGGCATTACGCTAATATTGATTTAATGGATTAAATCCTGCAAGTCATCCACCGAGGGCAATTTGCCCTCATTTTCAAGGCGTTGAAAGTCACGCAAGGTCTCGTATTCAGCTCGGCAGGCGGGACATTGATCCAAATGTTGTTTTACCTCAGGCATCTTGACGACAGGGTCCGTACCCGATAACTCCACTTCGACAAAGTGGGATACCAGATCAAAGCACTCAGAGCAAGAGAGTTCCTCGTCCTGCGTATTATGGATGTTGTGTAGCCAGCGTTCAAAACGATTACTTTTCATCGCTAATCCTCAATAGTACGTTGCAGAACCAGGCATAATCTTACCCCGAACTGCCAAACAAACCGAGCATTTCACCGATCTCAAAACCATGTTCCTGCAAACTGCTCTTGATCTTGCGGCGGGCGTCGTGCAGCATTTTGTAGACTGCGTTCCGGTTGGTGCCGAAATGTCGCACGACTTCATCAAGCGGGACTTCATTAAAGACCACCATGGAAATGACATCCCTTTGTTTGTCCGTTAAATCGTGCTTGATCACGTCCTGGATAATCCTGCGCACCTCGCCCTGCATGGCAGCTTCCTCCGGCGCAGCGCCGTTCGAATGATCCTGGAGCATGGGTCCCAGGAAATCTCCTTCGCTGGAGGAGGCTAACGCGTCCAGCGAGACGCCCTTCCAGCGCTCGCGGCGGGCAGCCATCAGGGCAATGTTGATGGCAAATTTATATGCCCAGGTGGTGAACTTGCTATCGCCTCGGAAATCTGAGAGGTGATTCATCACGGCGATCAGGGCATCCTGGGCGCAATCCTCCGCCCGTTGCGATATTTCATCCCCATTGTTTCTTTCGAAATCACTCAGATTCCGGCTGAAAAAATAAAGGGCTGCCCGCAAGAGCAGGTCTCGCAGATCGGCAATCGCTGCTTCCTGGATCGCCCCACTTGCATTCAAATCATGCAACCACTCCTGATTTGTACGTTCTGTATTCATTTGAAGTGATTATAACAAGAACAGCATGAAAAAGAAATTGTAAACAGGCGCATATGATCTATTCCTGATGTGAAATTAAATACAACATTCGCAGGATCTTCAAGTCATCGTAATTCAATTCGCCGTTCAATTTATCAAACACAGGCTTGAGGAACGTCGGGCTGAGCTCCTCGAAGGCAGTGAAAGCGGCTTTCTGCAGCTCGGGCGCGGTGGCGGTAAGGGATCGCAGATCCTCACCGTTGCGGAGCTTGTTGCCGGCCGCAAGGTATCTTGCCAGATGGTCAAGAATCGTTCCGGACGCGACATGATAGCGCTCCATCAGACTTTGAATTGTTTCCCCCGAGTTATACGCTTCCGCGACCATAACATATCGGCGGTTTGAGTCGCTTTTGGCGCGGTTTGTCCCTTTCGGATTTTCCTTTAGCCCATGTTTCCCACAATAGGCAAGGATCACTTCCAAAAATGGCTCGCCAAATTGGCGCAACTTCACCTGTCCCACGCCGGAGATATGGAGCAGGCTTGTCATGGAGAGCGGATAATACGCTGCCATCTCCACAAGCGTTTTGTCCGAAAAAATGACATAGGGTGGAACGCCGGCCTCATCTGCCAGTTCCTTACGTTTTTGACGGAGCAACGCGAAGAGTGCACTGTTATATTCGATCTCCGCTTTCCTGCCCTTGATCCGGACACGCTCCGCTTCCTGGACGACGCCGAAAATTAACTCCCGTTTCTTGAGCGCCTCCGTCGCCTTCATGGTAAGGCCCAGTGTGTGATACTCGCCTTCCTGCTTCAAATATCCCATGGTCAAAAGTTGTCGGGCAATGTGCATCCACTGTTTCTTCGACAGTTCCGTACCGATGCCATAGGTGGAGAGCCTGTCATGTTCCCAGCGCAGGACTTTCTCGCTTTTCGAGCCGAGCAAAACATCCGTGATGTGTCCGGCGCCAAATTTCTCCTCCGCGCGTTTGACACAGGAGAGGAATTTCTGGGCATAAAGAGTGATGTCAGTCAGCGGGGTGGGGGCGGAGGTGCAGTTATCGCAGTTGGAGCAACTATCGGCCCGGAAGGATTCGCCGAAATAGTTCAGCAGCGGCTTGCGCCGGCAGGTGCGCTCATCCTCCGCATAGCGCACAATGGCATCCAAATGTTGCATCGCAATCCGTTTTTCATTGCCCTCTTTCTGGTCGATGAAATAGTTGATCTTGGCAACATCCGCATAACTATAGAGGAGCAGGCAATGCGCGGGCAGACCGTCGCGCCCGGCTCGGCCGATCTCCTGATAATAGCTTTCGATGCTCTTGGGCAGATCAAAGTGAATGACGAAGCGCACGTTCGGTTTGTTGATCCCCATGCCGAACGCGAGGGTGGCAACGATGATCAGCGCATCGTCACGGATAAATGCCTCCTGATTTTTGCGTCGTTCTGAATCTTCCAGCCCGGCATGATACGGCCGGACGGAATATCCCTTCGACGCAAGATAGACGGCGAGTTCATCCACCTGTTTGCGCGAGAAACAATAAACGATACCCGACTGGTCCTTGTAGCGTTCGAGCAATTCGATGGTTTGTGCGAACGGATCACGTTTCTGTGCCACCTCGATGTAAAGATTCTCCCGGTTGAAACTGGCGATGAATTCATTGGTGGTGGCGAACTTAAGCGTGGTACGAATATCCTGACGGACACGGGAGGTGGCTGTGGCGGTCAGCGCGAGACAGACTGCCTGCGGGAAACGCTGGCGCACTTCAACAAGCTGGCGATATTCAGGGCGGAAATCATGTCCCCATTCGGAGATGCAGTGGGCTTCGTCTATGGTGAGGCAATCCACCTGGATCGAGTCAAGCAGGGAGAGGACGCGTTGCGTCAGGAGTGTTTCCGGCGCCACATAGAGCAGCTTCACTTCGCCGCGCCGAATGTATTCCATGTTCTCCTGATACTCTTGCGGTGAAAGCGAACTGTTGAGGAAAAGCGAAGGCACACCATAAGCGCGGAGTTGTTCCACCTGGTCTTTCATCAGGGAGATCAACGGGGAGACAACCACCGTCAGTCCTTCAAAAAGAAGCGCGGGGATTTGATAGCACAGCGACTTGCCACCTCCCGTAGGCATGACCGCGAGCGTATCCCGGCACGCTAAAACATTTTCGATCACTTCACATTGCAGTGGGCGAAAGGTGTCGTATCCAAAAGTTTCCTTGAGAATGGATGCTGGTGAAGACATGGTAGTCATAGTATAACGAAATTCCCTCCTGTTTTAGTTTCTGGTACCCCGTCGATAAAATTGTACTACGAAAGGGACGGGATTGAAAATGATTTTGCATCAATTTACGCGGCTGTCAATAAATCATCCAAATTTTATCTTGCCGTACAAAAGAAAATCCCCGAAATGCAGGATTCCGGGGATCGGATGTGACATGACCGTATAGCAGGCATTTTTCATTTGATCACATAGAGCGTAGCCGACTGGGGCGGCAGGACGACCGTATCGTCTGCTGAGAAGGCCTGCATGCCCAGATTTTCGGCGAAGTGGGTTGCGTCCAGGCGCCAGACTTCGGTGCTCGTCAACTGGGTGTCCTTCACCTGAAGTGGAATGCGCTGCTCTGTATCGGATAGATTGATCACCATCAATGTCAGGGTGCCATCCTCGCGTTTTGCCGCGAAGATATCCACATCCGCCACATCCGAAGCAGCATAGACCTGCTCGCTGCCAAAGTTCTTATAAAGAGGAAAGACGTAAAAAGTAGGCCGGACCGTCGTACCCTGGAATAAGCCAAGTCCGGTGGTGCGCTGTGATAATACCCACTGGTTGACCATAAAAACATCGGCATTCATCATCTGCCCGAGGACATCCGCATACCAGATGGCATTATAGAAAGAATCAGGAGATACCTCCTGTAACATCGCGGAACTGGGATCAGAATTGACCTCCGTGATCGCAATCGGCAGATCGCGGCCGACGGTTTCACGGATCACGCGGCGCATGTATTCCACTTCCCCCAACCATTTGCGCGTATTTTCGCGTAAAGCCTGAACGGTCACCGGCCGGGTCGGCGAATGCAGGGGGTAGCGATGGACGGTGACAACATCCACCAGATCGCCGTTCGCTTTCAGGAATTCGGTCATCCAGTCGCGCCCGGCAGAGTCTTTCGGGGTCGTCTCCAGGCTGTCGTTCCATTGATGGATCTCGGGACCCATCAATTTGATCGTCGGGTCAACGGCTTTCATGGCAACGGCGATCGCACGCCAATCCTTGTTGAGATGCTCGATGGTGTAATCGTAGTCCGCCTGGTTTAATTGAGTAAAGATGGACGGCTCATTCCCGATGCTCCAGTAGGTCACGCCATACTTCTTTTCGAGGTTGGTATAGCGCACGAGTTCCGCGGCCGTCTCTGGTTTGCCGCCAAGCATACGCACGCTGATGGTCGGCATGGCTCCCACCTGTTTGGCGAATGTCATAAGCATGTCGATTTGGAAGGGTTTCATATCCACTGTATCGGTCCAGGCGCCGCCGGGGAAGCGCAGGGCTGTGAAACCGGCCTCCTCGACTAGCGGCATCACTTCCAGCGGAACAGCATGCATGGGACCATAATTGGTTCCGTAGATGTAGGGGCTGATGGGACCCAGGCTGCTGCCCGGGTCAACGAACAGTGCATCCGGCACCGGCGTGGACGCTGGAGCCGGTCCGCAGGCAGACAGCAGGACGAGGATCAGGAGCGGTATGACAAAAGTCTTATGTCTCATTTCTTTTCTTCCTTGCGATGACCTATACACTCGTGCTAGCTGAGCTGATAGTTCGGCGCTTCCTTTGTAATAATCACGTCGTGTGGATGACTTTCGATCAAGCCGGCGTTTGTGATGCGGGTGAGGCGTGTCCTGGTGCGGAGATCCTCGAGCGAGGCTGCGCCCGCATAGCCCATGCCGGAGCGCAGACCGCCGACCAGTTGATAGATGTATTCCCCGAGTGGACCTTTGTATGGCACGCGGCCTTCGATGCCTTCGGGGACAAGTTTGCCGCTGCCGCTTTGCGCCGTCCCATAGCGATCCGCGCCATGTCCCTTCATCGCGCCGAGACTCCCCATGCCGCGATATTCCTTGAAGCGCCGGCCTTCATAGAGCATCACTTCCCCGGGCGCTTCGTCCAGACCTGCAAGCATACTTCCAAGCATGACGGCATTGCCGCCCGCAACGATCGCTTTGACAATATCGCCGCTGAATTTGATGCCGCCATCGGCAATGATGGCAACGCCATGTTTCTTTGCGACTTGCGCACATTCGAAGATCGCGGACATCTGCGGCATGCCCGCGCCCGAGATGATGCGCGTCGTGCAAATGGAACCTGCGCCGACGCCGACCTTGATCGCGTCCGCGCCGCACCGGATGAGGGCTTCTGTTCCCTCGGCCGTCACCACGTTGCCGGCGAGGACAGGCAGATCTTTCCAGGCGCTCTTGATACGTTGCACGGCCTCGAGCACACCCCTGGAATGTCCGTGAGCGGTGTCGATAGCGACCGCGTCCGCGCCGGCCTTGACCATCAGGTCCACGCGTGTTTCGACATCCTTGCCGACGCCGACCGCCGCGCCAACGAGCAGGCGGCCCTGCGAGTCGGTCGAGGCGTTGGGATAATCACGCGCCTTTTGAATATCCTTAACCGTGATCAAGCCTTTCAGCATTCCATTCTCGTCCACCAGGGGGAGTTTTTCAATACGATGCTTTTGCAGGATGTTCTTGGCTTCTTTCGCAGTGATACCCACGCGGGCGGTAACCAACGCCTCTTCCTTCGTCATAAATTGATTCACAGGCAGGTTGTAATCCGCCGCTTCGACAAAGCGGATATCGCGATTGGTGAGGATGCCGACGAGCTTTCCGTTTTCGTTGGTAATCGGCACACCGCTGATATGATACGTGGACATGATCTCTTCGGCGCGACTGAGTGGGGCATTCGGGGAGAGGCTGATCGGCTCAACGATCATGCCCGACTGCGAACGCTTGACCTTTTCCACTTCTGCCGCCTGAGCCTCGGGCGGCAAATTGCGGTGAATGATCCCCATGCCGCCCTCGCGCGCCAGAGCAATCGCCAGCCGCGCTTCGGTAACCGTGTCCATGGCGGCGGAGAGGATCGGGATGTTGAGCTGGATCTGTGGGGTGAGCTGGACACGCACATCGGTTTCGTTGGGCAATACTTCCGTATAGCCGGGGACGATGAGAATGTCGTCGAAGGTCAGGGAGTCGAAAGATTTGAAAAGTTCCTCGTTCATGGGGTATCTCCTTTTTGTTGAAGCTGTAATTGTAATGGAGGAGCGCCCCTTCAATCATATTTAGTAGACGCAAATAGATAGCTGCTTCCGGAGCGTTTCACCGGTTTACTTTTATCAATACGGTATCGCCCCGATCATCAACAACCGTCAAAGACCAATTTGAGTAGGGAACCAAATCGGCTGTATCGAAGTTGATCTCCCTAGCCGGAACATCCGGATCGAATCGTTGGTGGACCAGAGTCACACCCTGATCCCATGGCCAGTTTAATAACGCGTCTGGATCTGACTTGATGCCTCTCAAAAGGATCGCCTTCGAGACTTGGCCTGACTCCAACCTGAACCCGTGGGCTACTTCATCTGCTGTGATATCAATTGCCTGCCAACCAGACCAGTTGGCGGGGATGGAGATGCTTTCAAAAGTCTTGTTACCGGCTTCCATCTGCAAAGGAGAAAGGTTGAGACGGGTATCGCCTCCTGCGTTTTCCAGATAAACATAGACAAGTCGAGATGTCCAGTGTTCGGGAAAGGAAAATTCAAGACGGTCGCCCGTTTTGAGAGCAAGCGGATCGCCGCCTTTGGTAACGCCAGCATCAATCGTCGAATTCCAGGTGACCACATACCCCAGGTTTTGATTATCTTGTATCCAATGTGTTTCATCAGGCGTACCAGCCAGGGTCGGGTAATATATGGCACCACAGGCTAAAGCACCATGCACAAAATACATGTGCATGGGAACCTCGAACATATAAAGAACATCTTTGCAACCTGCTTTTAGCAAAATCGAGGGTTGCTCTATAGCCAAACGTGAATCCTGGACTTCTATCATATTACTCAATGTGCCACGAAAAACGTGCCGGCCCTCAATCACATGCTTTACACCGTTGCGAGTCAGAACAAGACCAAAAAGAAGCAGAAATACACATGTCCAGCCCGAACCGGACAAGATCCAGCGTTCATCTCTGAGATCAGGCAATCCATTTTGCAGTGACTGACGACTCCAGTGAACAACAGCAGTAGCCCATCGCCAAATCCCGTGCGTAATTAACCCGGTCAAAACGATGGCTGAAGGGATCCAGATCCTGGAAAAAGCTTCGGCAGGGTAGCGCGGTAGAACCTGAAGCAAACTGGCGAACAACAAACCTCCGAGGAGAATCACCATGCTCACAACCCGCGTACGCTGTTCACAGGGAGGCAGACTAACCAGTCCAACGAATATCAAAAGAATGGCCATCAGAAAGCCCCCATACAGGTTGAACCATGGGTTGGCGAAAGCTGCCGCTTCGATAATATTATTGTAGTATCCTGACCAAATGTTCCAACCAGCCGGAGGGGGGTCGGCTGGGAAGGAAAGTTCCGGGCGAGCAATCATCAAGGGCAGGACAAAAGTCATCGCTACAATCAAAATACTGAGACCGCTAACCAGCCAATCCGTTCGCTTCATTTGTTTTAAGTTCAAGAAAATAAAAAGAAATACGCCGAGTAGAGCATACAACCTGCCGATGGGGTGCATTGTAACCAGAGCCAGCGTGCTCCCAATAACAATCCAGAGCGAGCGGGGATATCTTCTGAGCAAACTTCCCCAGGTGAGCATGCCAATCCCAAGCGCCAGATTGCTGGGGACTATATAGTGAAGCCCTTGATTGGGAAAAAGGGTAAAAGCTAGTAAAAGCAGAGCGATCCCAGCCGGACCGGAGCCGAACAAAGTGTAAAGCCAGTAACTGATTGCCAAACTTAGAAAAAGGCTTCCCGCAATTTCGACAAAATTGTATGAGGCTTCCCAGGATAAGCCTGTCACGTGCAGGCTTGTCAGGATCAAAGAGTGGAGTGGGTGGTACACAGAAAACGCGCGAACGTATTCACGGTAACGCATCCAGGAGATATGTTCTTTTTTAGCAGGAGCAGTAAGCTGCTGGCGCAGGTCGTTCAGGGCAGGACAATTTTGCAGAAAACAATCCTGCATTTCTGCAGCTTTGAGAATGTACGTGTAGGCATCATCGGTCTCCACCGGTGCTGTTCTGCTCCTGATGGGCAGAACTACCATGGTAAGCTGAACATAAGTGAATAGTAAAATGCCGGTTGTGAATAGAAGGCGCTTTCCCCATTGAATCATCTTTGGGTTCGATAGAAAACTCAAAAGCGATTTTTTTAAGTGCAGTGCATGGATTTGCATGATAAATATTTCAGGAGCATTGATCGGTCAGGATGATTTTAAGAACTGACAAATAACGATTTCCAGCCCAGTATGGCTGTACGCTGCTCGCTCCACCGACCAATGCGAGCGCTGAGGCAGAAGCAATTCAAAGGCTGGTTGTGAACGCACAAAGCGCCCACGGTCAGCCCGGCGGAGAGCATATGCCAGCGGTCGTTGCCATGCCCGGACCGGCAGTACCGCATCAAAGATCACAACAGACCCATTCCATCTGCACACACGCAGCATCTCGTCCAGCGCTTGTTGCGCCAGTGTGTCCGACAGATGGTGGAACATCCCGATACTCCAAACCTCTGCGAAAGATCCAGACGGGAAGGGCAATCCATTGGCTGAACCCATAACGGCAGGCTCTGTCTTTGCATGGAATGCTTTGCAGTAGGAGTAGGTCAGGTCGATGCCAATCGGATGTGCCCCTGCTTGCCAAAGCCAGGATTTCGGTCCACATCCGATATCCAGAATATGCTCAGGAGTAGGGAGTTTCGCTCGTAAAGTTTGGATATGACTCGAAACTAAATGGCTGGAACCATAAGCTAAAAGATTTTGAACCAGGCGATAAAAACCAGGTTGATCTAACAACTTTTCTACGAGTTTATTCTGCATACTTAATTGATACGACGTCCATAATTATTTATTGGCTTCTAGAATCGATTCGACAATGAATCGTGGACGCCGCCTGGTTTCATCAAGATTGCGCCACAAGTATTCGCCCAGGATACCGATCATCAACATTTGAACTCCTGAGACGATCAACACTACGATCATTAACGAGGCCCAACCCTCCGGTTGAACAGATGTCGCCAGCCGGAGTGCGATCACAATTGCGGCATAGATCAATCCGGCCATGCTGAGGACAATCCCAATGATGGAGGCCGCCCGGACTGGAAAATAGGAGAATGCGACAAACGAATCAAGAAAATATTTAATTTTCTTGGCGGTTGTCCACATCGAATGTCCATAGCGTTTTTCCCTTGCCTGCCTGTGATAATAAACGACTTTTGGAGAAAAACCCAGCCACAAGATCAAGCCCATTAGGTACGTGTTATTCTCCTGAATGTTATTAATCAAATCACATATCTGACGATCGATTAGAAAAAAATCAAATCCGTGTTTGGGCATGGTCTTGATTGCGAAACGCCGGAAGAGCGAATAGAAGGTATCTGCCAACAAAGTGGTCAGAAATTCATCCGCCCGGGACTGTCGCGCTGCCAGGACGACTTTATGGCCCTGGCGCCAATCAACCAGCATGTCGTTGATTAGTTCTGGTGGATCCTGCAAATCCGCTGCAATGGCGGCTACCGTGTCCCCGTGAGTTTGTCCCAGGCCAGCTAATAAGGCAGCGTTCGAGCCAAAGTTTCGAGATAACTTCACAATTTGGATGCGCGCTTCCTTTTGCAAAAGAGATTCCAGAACCGAGAAGGAGTCGTCAACTGAACCGTCGTCGACAAATACAAACTCGAATTGGTCATTTGCATTTTTTGCCGCCAGATCTTGAAATCTCTCAAGTAGATCAGCCAGGCTGGCAGCATTATTGAAGACCGGTACGACAATTGAAATGAGGCTCATGGTGATTACCTGTTTCCATCCTTATTCCTGGCAAAAAAGGATTGGATCACATCAACGACGCGTTCGAGCTCCATTGTGGAAAGGTGGGGACCCATGGGGAGACTCAACACTTCATCAGCGATGCGTTCAGAAATCGGAAAACTACCTGCAGTCAGGCCAAGTTCCTGATACGCAGGTTGTAAATGCGGAGGTACAGGATAATGGATCAGGGTTCCAATCCCGCTTGCCTGAAGATATTCCTGCAGATGTTCTCGCTGGCGGGTGCGGACAACAAATAGATGCCAGGCCGCTTTCATATCTGCCGGGACAAACGGCAGGATCAGATCCGTATTCTTCAACATCTCACCATACCGACCAGCCAGATGAGCCCGGCGAGCGTTCCATTCATCCAGATATTTCAATTTGATACGTAAAAAAGATGCCTGAAATTCATCGAGACGGCTATTGTACCCTTTGGCCAGATTGTGATACTTAACTTTGGAACCATAATTTCGCAGGATTCGTATTTTGTCTGCCAGATCGTCATCTTCAGTCGTGACAGCCCCGGCGTCGCCTAGGGCACCCAGGTTTTTACCCGGATAAAAACTCCAGCCAGCGGCATCTCCCAAACTACCCGCCCGCTTGGTATGATAACGCGCACCGTGCGCCTGTGCTGCATCTTCGATCACCCTGAGTTCATGTTTACGCGCGAGCGCATGAATGGCATCCATTTCCGCGGGTTGGCCGTACAGGTGAACAGCGAATATCGCTCTGGTCTTTGGCGTGATCGCTGCTTCGATCCGCTCCGGGTCCAGGTTATAGGTTCTTTCATCAGGTTCCACGGGCACGGGCAGGGCGCCCGAATACGAGACCGCCAGCCACGTGGCAATGTAGGTATTGGCAGGCACGATCACCTCGTCTCCGGGGCCGATCCCGTAGGCGCGCAAAATCAAGTGTAAAGCTTCCAGTCCATTGCCCACTCCAACACAATGCTTCACGCCACAATAGGCAGCAAATTCATGCTCGAAGGATTCGACTTCCTCACCCAAAATATACCAGCCGGATGCCATCGCCCGATGATACGCCTCATCCAGTTCATCCTGGAGTTCCTGGTAGGGTGCCTTCATATTCAGGAATGGAATTTTATCCATGATCTTTGTTCACTGCTTTGATAAAAAGATCGTAATCCCGAATGTAGTCGCCCGGGTCATAAATGTCAGAAACCAGGACCAGAAGAACCGCCTCGGGAGTGTATTTATATTGAATTCCCCATACCATGGGAGGTAAATATAAACCTATGTTGGGGGACTCAAGCACAACTTCGTTCCTGTTTTTTCCATCATCCAGCACAACGGAACAGGAGCCTTTCAGGCAAACCAGGAACTGATGCTGCTCACGATGCGCATGTTCCCCGCGCACTTCAATCGATGGAACATCATAAATCACGAAGTATCTTTTTGGGATGAAAGGCAAATGCTTGTCATATTCACCAAAACTCAGTCCGCCGCGTAAATCCACGATGCGCGGAAGCTCGATCAATTTTGCCCCTGAGACAGACAAAGCCTGCGGCTCAGCCGTAGCATTTTGGGATTGGACAGCCTGACTGTCCGTCGTCGAAACATAGCCGCGGATACGGGCCGGGTTTCCCACCACGATCGCATACGCAGGGACATCCCGCGTGACAACTGCCCCGGCACCGATCATCGCATGAGCCCCAACTTGTATGCCAGGCAGAATGGTTGCATTGGCTCCAATGGACGCGCCAGCGTGAATGGTTGTTTGCAGGAATTTTTCTGGATACTGTTTGCTGCGAGGAAATAGATCATTTGTGAAGGTGACGTTCGGACCCACAAAAACATCGCTTTCAAGCGTTACACCATCCCAAACCTGGACACCACATTTTATAGTTACACGGTCGCCAATCTGTACCTGGTTTTCAATGAATACAGAATCGCAGATGTTACAGTCCTCGCCGAGGATTGCTCCAGGTAAAATATGGGCAAATGCCCATATGCGTGTATGCGCGCCAATGGTTGCCCCGGGTTCAACAATTGCTTTTTCGTGAATGAAGATTGAATGATCCATTTGAATGATCCGTAAATGTCTATCTGGCGTGGCTGGCGACAATCGGGCTATTTTACTTGTCAATATTATAATCGCCAATAATTTGCCACTTCAGACATTGAAGAGTTAAAAACGCCACTCCTCGAAAAGAGGAGCGGCGTTTTTGGCTGACAAGCCAAAAGTTGAAACTGCCGGGTTGTTAGGATAGTAGTAGCTGTACGGGCCTGAATTTATAGCCGTATACCGGATTTATGCCGCGCTGGAATTATCCTGGTAACAACTTAACAAGCATATATCGCGGTTCGCGACGCGTAACCAGTAAAGTACTCGATGCGTCGATTGGACTTCTTTTGATTATAGTAGCACTGGTTGACCCAATCAGCGGGCCGGCGAATTTTGAGGGGATAGGTGCTTCATGATGCAAACCTGTTGTGAGTGCTGGCATATGCGTTATATTGCAACTGCCGCGCAGGCAGGTATGCGCGCTTCACCTGCAGTATCCGGTTGAAAAATTCCCAAGCGGTGTCGATGGGTAGTGGATTGGTCGGGTCGTTGAAGAACGCCTGGAAGGCAGGATCCATATTCTTCGTCAGCGCGGCTTCGATGATCAATTCCTGGTTGGCAATGTGTTGATTGATGAGCGGCGCGAGCCCAGCCGACAGTGCCCCTGCGCTGAGGGGGCGAATATTGTCCTGGCTGAAATGAGCATTGGTTTCCACCACAGCATGCAGAGGCAGATTGGATATTTCGCGCCACGTCGATCGTTTTGCATCTGCCAGCTAAGACGAGGTCGGAGTACATCAATTCCAAGAGGATTGACTCGATATTCACAAGTCAAGTGGGAAATAGTTGTCACAGACATATTAGCATTCTTTATATTTTACAGGTGTTTCCGAATCACCTCGATCAGTGCGGAATGAGGACGGCACTGCTTGAAGGCAAAGGACTGCAAAACCTGATCGAGTTGCGTCTGACTCATGCCCTCAAAAGAGCGCGCGTAGAGAGGCTGCATCAGACCGGCGGTGTAGCCGGATAGAGCGGCCTGTGACAGGTATGTGCGGTTTGATTTTGAGTCAATCGTTTCATCTTCCAGCGTTTTCTCGATCAAGTCCGCCAGCTCAAAAACCTTTTCCTTGGCGGCGGTTGGAGCAATCCAGCCCATCCAGAAATCGGTGGCAAGCTCGCGCTTGGCGTCCAGGATGTGACGGATAGCCTTCATGTAGGGCGACTCGGGAGCAAGCTGCACCCAGCCCATGACGTGGATGTCCTTGTAGGTCCACATCGTCCAGTGTGCCCCGTAGTGGTTGAAGACTGCCAGCTGATCTTCCAGAGCGCGCAGTCGGTCGGGGATTTCATGCGAAGGTCCGTTATAGGCGGCCCCGAACTCTCCCACCCACAAAGGGACGTTGTACTTCTGCGTGAAGCGCGTGCCGCTGTGGGTCAGGAAGATCTGTTCCTGCTTCTGGTCATCCCACTGTTCGCCCCTGATCAGGCCGGGATAGGGGCCGGGGCCAAAGCCGCCGGTATTGTAGTTGTGGCTGCTGTAGACCAGGTTGGGGGCGAAGGGCGGCTCGAAGCCGTCGAATTGAGTCGAGTAGTAGTCGCCTTCCAGAAAGATGATATGGTCGGGATCGATGGCGCGGATAGCAGCAGTGACACGGCGGTAGAGGCGGTTGATCAGCTCCCAATCCGGCTCGTACTGGGGGCTGAAGCGTCCATAAGGGGTATTCGTGACTGGCTCGTTCATCACGTTGTAACCGGCGATCACCGCGCGGCCCTTGTAACGCCGGGCAAACTCCTCCCATAGGGCTACGAAACGATCCTGGAAGTGAACCTGCTGCCAAAAGAAGGTGTGACGGGTGGAATTGTCGGAATGCCAGTCAGTGTTTTGCCAGCCGGGGACAGCGTGCATATCCAGGATGACATACAAGCCGTGCTTTTCGCACCAGCTTAGCGCCTGCTCCAGGCGAGCAAAGCCAGACTCCAGGTATTCAAATGGCTTCATATCGGTTTCAAAGTGGCGATAGTTCAACGGCAGACGCACCACCGTGCTACCCAAGGATTTGAGGTAGATGACATCGTCTTCAGCGAAGACGTAATCCAGCATGCGATCGAAGAAGAACTGTGCCGTTTCAGCACCAAATTTCTTGGCCATGCTGGCGCGCATGCCATGCTCAGAACCCGGGTAGCCATTGATGAACTCTTCCATGTTCATCCAGCCGCCTATGCACACCCCACGCAGATAGATAGGCTGCCCGTTGGCGGTAATCACTTGACTTCCGTTCACTTGTAGTAGGTCCATGTTTTCTCCCGAGTTAGAATGACAATGAATCCATCAGGCTGAAGCTAGGGGCACAAAGCCACCCCGGCGGCGGGCTGGACCGTAGGGGACCCCATGAGGCGTACCCCACCTCCGAAACCGACACATACACGCCCAATTTACCGCGCCGCCGATTGTAGCACGACAAAGGCTAGTGCTACTTTGGCTTTGTTGAAATCCTTATAGGAAATCAAAGCTTGTAAAGGTTATAAGCGAGCCCAAGGATCAGGGCTTGCATAACCTGAGTGGCTAACGAACGACCAGGGGCACGTGTCGAGAGTTTTCGTTTCACAACGCAGAAGACGGTTTCAATGAGATTACGTTCGTTGTAGGGCCCTCGTTTGGCGATCTGAGCCAATAGCAGCTGGTGTTTTGTCTCCACCACCACGACCCATTTCAACCAATAACGCCAGGGTAATCCTTGTCCTCGATCTCGTTTCCGGTTAATGAAGAAAGTACTAATGGTTCCCGGTGCCAAACCGGTTGCATCTTTCATCATCTGCAAGGCGGCTTCCTGCAAAGCAGTTTGGATCAGGTCTGCATTCAATCGTCTCATAAAACGATGGAAGGTTGTGTAATCCGGCGTTTGTTTCAGACCTAACGCCATGCGTAATTCGGTGTGTTCCTGCAAACGAACTTCGGTCTCTCGAAAGGTCCAATCTTCATAGCGCATTAAACAAAGGATTGTCAGGAGCTATGGTTGCGTGAATGTATGTTTCGAGTATTTGCTTCGATACAATGGTATCACTCTCGTGGCAATTGCTAAAGCATATTTTGCAAATTCGACCAAACCAATTTCAGCCATGTTGCACCTCTCGGTGGTCATGGTATCCTAAAAACTAAGGAAGTCAACAAAGCCCAATGACCTGAAAACAGAAGAACTTGTCTTCCCGAAAGAGTTGATCGAGGCAGGGAAGTCGAAAGCAGCACGAGACAGGTGTTATCGGTTCGAACAAATCGTCGAGGTGCACCGGTATGTGGATATGGGTCATAAAAAAGGAAATGTAGTGATCAAGGTAGGGCAGATATGATCTCAGCAGAAAAGTTCTGGGACCGGCAGTCCAGGAGATTTGATCGTGAACATAAGAATTTGGAGAGTCTTTACAGTAAGATCCTGCAAAAGATAAAACAATACGTCCAGGCCCACGATGTTGTTTAAGACTACGGATGCGGGACTCGATTTGTAGCCGTCGAATTAGCAGGCAGCGTGAAAGAGATATACGGCATCGATATACCCTCCAAAATGATCGCGGCTGCCAGGAGACAAGCGGATGAACATCATATCGAAAACATCCATTTCTCCAAATCAACGCTATTCGATGATAAATTGTATAAGGAGTCGTTCGATGTGATCCTGGCAATTGGCATTCTTCATCTCGTCGAGGATGTGCCTGGTGCAATACAAAGGACCAATGAATTGTTGAAACCCGGTGGGTTGTTTATTTCTTCATCGCCGTGCACGGGAGAAAACGCATCCATGCTCGAGATGGTAAACAGGTTCATCTTCTTCCTGGGCAAAATCAGGGTCCTGCCGCCTCTGAAATTCTTGAATGCTTCTGAATTGGAGCGATCAATCACGGACCGAAATTTCCGAATCGCCGAAGCGGAAAGCCTGCCCTTTTACACAGAGGACGGTCCACCCTATATTATTTCCCGCTTTATTGCCGCCGGAAAAGTGTGAGGGATTCATAGTCGGTGCAGTCTTTTTATGTGCCTTATAATTGAATCATGTCGATGTCGGTTCTTGCCACGAAGCTCTACATCCCTCCGTCCCGGCAGAAAGCCGTCCCGCGTCCCCGTTTGGTGGAACGCCTGAACGCGGGTTTGCAGCACACCCCTGGCATCCTCCTCATCTCCGCCTCCGCTGGCTCCGGGAAAACGACACTGGTCAGTGAATGGGTGAATAGTCTAAAACCTTCGAAAAAAAACTCAGCTGTAGATCGTAAATCGAAAACACCTGCACTCCCCGGCACCGAACCACCGGGGCGGTGTGCGCCAGGTGCTCACTTGCCCCGGGTGCAAGTGCCGGGGAGTGTCGTAAATCAAGTGGCTTGGTTGTCGCTGGATGAAGGCGATAACGATCCCACCCGCTTCCTCATTTATCTTGTCTCTGCAGTGCAGACAGTTCTTCCAGATATTGGAATGGAGCTGCTAGCCGCGCTTCAATCACCCCAACCGCCCCCTCTTGAAACCATTCTAACGGCACTGCTGAATGAAATCTCCACTTTTCCAGATAATTTCATCCTTGTTCTCGATGATTACCATGTCATCGAAGCCAAACCGGTGGATCAAACTCTCACGTTTTTGATGGAGCACCTGCCTCTCCGAATGCATCTGGTCATCGCCACGCGTGAAGATCCGCAGCTTCCTCTGGCACGTTACCGCGCCCGGGGCCAATTGACCGAACTCCGCGTCACCGACTTGCGGTTCACACCTGCTGAAGCCGCCGAATTTCTCAATCAGGTGATGGGACTACATCTCTCGGCTGAAGACATCACCGCGTTGGAAAACCGGACCGAAGGCTGGATTGCCGGCCTGCAGCTTGCAGCCCTCTCCATGCAGGGACAGAAGGATACGGCCGGCTTTATCAAGTCATTCACGGGCAGTCATCGTTTCGTGCTGGATTACCTGATGGAAGAAGTTCTCCAACGACAGCCTGAGACGATTCAAACATTCTTACTGACAACTTCCATTCTTGAGCGTCTATGCGCTTCACTGTGCGAGGCGGTACTGTGTATACCATCAGGTTCCGGACAGGAAACCCTGAATTATCTGGAGTCTGCCAACCTGTTCATCGTCTCACTGGATAACGAGCGGCATTGGTATCGCTATCACCGTCTGTTTGCCGATCTGCTCCGACAGCGCTTGCTACAGAGTACAACCGCTATAGAAAGCAAGCAGGGCGGCGTGGCTGCATATCATGTCCGCGCCAGCGCCTGGTTTGAAGAAAACAGGTTTGAGAATGAGGCTTTTCAGCATGCCGTCGCTGCCAGGGATTTCGAACGAGCCGCCCGGCTGGCAGAGACATCCTGGTCGGCAATGTTCCGGAGCACTATTCAGAACACCACATTCCTTGGCTGGATGAAGGTGTTGCCTGATGAGTTGATCCGGTCCCGGCCCGTCCTCAGCGCTGGCTATGCTTGGGCGTTACTAGATGTTGGTGAGATGGAAGCAGCAGAAACCCGCCTGCGGGACGCCGAACGCTGGCTCGAGACGACAGAATCAAAACCATCCGGGGAAATGACCGTTGTGGATGAACAGGCATTTCAATCCCTTTCATCGACGATTTCCTTTGCCCGTGCCTTTCTGTCCCTTGCTTTTGGCGATGTCGCCAACACGATGAAACACGCCCGGCAGGGGCTTGCCAGCCTGCCGGAAGCGGATCATTTTCAGCGTGCCTCCGCGGCTGCCCTGCTGGGTGCTGCCTTCTGGAGGAGTGGTGAATTGGAGACAGCCTGCAACTATATGACCGAAGGTGTGGCTGAAATCTATAAGGCTGGTAATCCCGATTTTGCAATTACTGGCGTTGTTGGGCTGGCTGATATCAGGATGACACAGGGCCGCCTCCGTGAGGCAGTACGACTATATGAACGCACACTGCAAACAGCGTTGGAGCATGGCGAGTCTTTGCTGCAGGGAACAGCGGATCTGTATTTGGGCTTGGGTATGTTGTCCATTGAGCGGAACGATCTGGACACCGCCGAACAACACCTTCATAAATGTAAGGAACTGGGCGCGCAGGCTGGGCTGCCCGATTGGAAGTATCGTCTAGCTATTGTCCAGGCGAAATTTAATGAAATCCAGGGAAACCTGGATGGAGCGCTTGGTTTCCTTCAGGAGGCGGAACAACTATATTATCGGAGTCCGCTCCCCGATGTGCGCCCTGTATCAGCATTGAGAACACGTATCTGGGTTAAACAGGGAAGGCTGAACGAAGCTCTGGGGTGGGTACGTGAAAAGGGCTTATCAGTGGATGACGATCTCAGCTTCATGCGTGAATTCGAGCATATCACCCTGGCAAGGGTACTGATCGCCGAATTCAAACTCGACCATGCAAATCACCACATCCTTGAGGCGCTTGAATTACTGGAACGCCTCCTGAAGGCAGCAGAAAGCGGGGGAAGAACTGGCAGTATGATCGAAATCCTTATCCTGCAGGCGCTTGCTCATCATACCCGTGGGCATGGAACTATTGCTCTCGCTTCATTGGCGCGCGCGCTGTCCCTGGCTGAACCGGAGGGCTACATCCGCACGTTTGTGGACGAGGGAGAGCCCATCAGAGAACTTCTGACAAAACTTAAGGCACAAGGGATGGGAATAAAAGCTCACATTGAAAAACTGCTGAATGCCTTTTCACAACGGGCAACCATTCCTCAATCCAAAATCGAAAATCCAAAACACTTGCACCTGGCGCA
>Ga0105104_10000799_pt1 | contig 24475 bp, 16 predicted proteins | sample PPLLaktember2015_3_FD_87034 | JGI IMG/M metagenome (GOLD analysis project Ga0105104, IMG submission 87034) | Freshwater sediment microbial communities from Prairie Pothole Lake near Jamestown, North Dakota, USA - PPLs Lake P7 Core (6) Depth... | ecosystem: Environmental > Aquatic > Freshwater >...
ATTGGGGATTTACAGATGACAATCGGGTATTGTCATGTGAAAGCCGGGGATTTTCGTATGACAAGTGGTTTTTTGATAACGATGGGGGGGACCCTGAATTTACACAAAATACTTGACACAACCAAAAAAAATCCGATTTTTTATCGCATTGCTCGGATTTTTTATCAAAAGACCCCGTCGCGGGCGAACTCGGGTTGACGGTTGCAAGTTGCAGGTTGATGAGAAAAGATATCGATGAATGATGAATTTTAAGAGGTGCGCTTCGCGCATTTTTGGTGGGGAAATTTGTCGCATGGTCCACTGGGTCCACCGGCTCAAACCATGAAGGGAGATTTGGAATTGCTTTTAAGCGAACACTTGACACGGGAACTAAAAACCGATATCATTTCCTCTTGCGAGAAAACAGGATAATTATCATGGTCCCTATGAGCGGAATTTTAAAATTTAGCATTGCCATTTTCGCCGCCATAGTTGCGGTCTTTTTTGTCTACTCCCTGGTGGAAAAAAAAAGAAAAAAAGATATTCAAAAAAAATTTAGAAACTTCAGCCACACTCACAAAGTATCAAAACAAAATCTTCGTAATACCCCACGCATTACCATACCCAAATCCCTCGATGTTATCCTAACCCTCACAGACAACAACTATTTCGGCTTTAAAGCCTTAGCACTCGACGTCTCTCTCTCCGGGTTCTCCGTTAAACCCGATTTCCCCTTGAAAAAACTCCCCGTTAATACTCCCCTAAAAAACGTACTGGTTGCCACCCCCATCAATACCATAGTCATTAAAGAAATAAAAACCGTACGCATCGAACACCACGTGGAAAAACGACTGCTGGCCTTTCATATCGAGAGTATGGATGAGGATCAATCGGAAAACCTCAGACAATTCGTTTTCTACCTCGATGAATTCATACGAAAAAAACAAAATACGCACTAATCTCAATCAAGGACACACGGTGACAATGATTAAACCCAAAGACCTAAAAGGAATCCGATTCCCATTGAAAGATTTTTTTATAAAAACTTTCAAAGAAAAAGCCCACCTGGTGGGCGGAACTATTCGCGATTTTTTCCTCTACGGCAGCACCGAAAATCGCCAGGATATCGATCTCGTGATTACAGACCACTCTTACGACGAAATCGAAAAAAAATTGAAACGCCACGGCAAAACCAGTACCGTAGGAAAAAGCTTCGCAGTCGTGAAATTTACTAAAGACGGCCTCACTTTCGATATTTCTGTACCGCGAAAAGATACCAAAAAAATCCCAGATTCCCACGATCATAAGAATTTTATTATCGAATATGGCCCGCATATAAAATTAGAAGAAGATTTGAGCCGACGGGATTTTACATGCAATTCTATAGCCCTGAGATTGATCGACGACCGCATCGTCGACCCTTTCAACGGTGTCGAAGCCATCAAACAACGAAAGATCATCATGACAGGCCCCGAGACTTTTGTCGATGACCCCCTACGCATCCTGAGAGCCGCACGCTTCGCATCGGTTCACTCCTTTACCGTCGATGAACAAATATATCTGTACGCCAAAGATGTAATATTGTCCGAATTAAGCAAAGAACGCATTACAGACGAACTGTTCCGCCTGCTCCTGGAATCCGAACGCCCATCCGTCGGCCTAACGGAATACTTTAAACTCTCCGTATTGGAGAAACTTTTCCCCCCCCTCTACCCACTGACTTTAACTCTCCAGGATTCCCTCTTTCACCCGGAAAAAGATGAATTCGGCCACCACACCGTATGGTTTCACACGATAACGGCTGTCGATGTGGCTAAAAAAATGAGCACTCTCAAAAAACTGGATGAAGAACAAACCCTGGCTCTATTGTTGGGAGTTCTCTTCCACGACGTGGGAAAAGCAGAGACCACACGTTGGGAATACAAACGGGGCCGAATGACAATTACTTCCATGTTACACGACGGGGTAGGCGTGGGTATTACAGATCGCTTTTTCTTCGATATGAGAATCGAAACACGACGCAATTTCCCCATTCGGGGCACTGTAACCAACCTGGTGAAAAACCATCACCGCCTCTACGATCTTTTCAAGAATCGCGGCGAAATCGGTTATAAAGCGATTTCACGACTGGTTAAAGACCTGGAAAACCAGGATTTCTTATTGCTGCTGCTGGATTTTTCGGACCGCCAATCCCGGGAACCCAACCCCCTCGATTTCTCAGGGAACGATGAAATCATCGAATGGTATTTAGAGAAAAAGAGGGAACATAATATAAGCATGGAAACCATCGCCCCAATCGTCCTGGGTAGAGACCTAATGAGCAAAGGAATACCGCCGGGGATTCAAATGGGAACATACCTGAAAGAACTCTACGAACGGCAGTTGGACGGGGAATTCGATACGAAAGAAAAAGGACTGGAAATTTTCGAAGAAATCCGCCACCAGGAAACCCTTTAGTGAAAGGGGAAACCGACTACAGCCCCCTGGATTTGAATTTAACTCGAATATTAGTCTTAACTTAGTGGCATTCGGGACAGTCAAGAAAAATCATTAACTGAAGAAACGCGATAGAATTAGCAATTATCAATTTTCACTTGAAAAGCGTCCACTACGTCCACATGGTCCACCGTCCACAAAAAAGGAATTAACAATTATCAATTAACAATTATCAATTAGCAATTAAAATCTTAGAAGAGGATTTTGTGGCACGTCGTGCCGTTTTGGTTTGAAATTGCTTCGCAACCGGCAGCAGGCAACTTACTCGCGATTAAACCGGATGATAAACGCCGTGCGCTCCCCTCTCTCCACATCGAGCCGGCCATCCAATTGATCCACCAGGGAACGAACAATAAATAAACCCAACGTATCCACCCCATCCGGGTTAAAATCGGAAGGCAGCGGCTTCCCATTATTGGTAACCTTTAAACAATACTCCCCCTCCTTTTCTTTGTCCGGGTGAAAATGAACAGCAATCTCCGGTTTTTCGGGGAGCTGCCACTTTGTACTTTCATGGCGGGGGAAAGCATGCTTAAATGCATTGGTAACCAATTCGTTGATAATGAGCCCGCAAGGTATGATAATATCGATATCGAGTGCGATTTCGTCCACATCGATGTTCATGGAAATCGGTCGCGGGTATGTATCGGAATAAAAGGACCTCATCAAGTGCTTGATAAGGTCGCGGCAATAATCGGAGAAATGAATCAAATTGTGATTTTCTGTTCGATAGAGTTTCTCATGGGCAAGCGCAATGGATTTAATACGGTTCCGGGTATTTGCGAGGATGGTTTCGACGGAAAGATGGGAAGAGCCGGTATGCATCTCCTGGAAATGGAGTAAACTGGAAATAATACTGAGGTTATTTTTGACGCGGTGATGGATTTCCCGTAATAAGAGTTCTTTTTCATGGAGCGAGTATTTCAGCTCGGTTTCGGTTTTTTTTCGTTCGGTGATATCGCGGATGATGGAGAGGATGCGTTTTTCGCTGCCGTGGAAAAAGAGGTGGGCGCTGATTTCGACAGGGATACGGTGTCCATCTTTGGCGATGAGAGTATGTTCGAAGGTGAGGTTTTGCTGCCGGGTCAATTTAGCCATGTTATTAGAGATCAGATGGGATTCATCCGGTGCGACAATATCGGTGGGTGCCATTTCCAGGAGTTCGTCGCGGGAATATCCCAGGTCGCGGCAAGCGACATCGTTGACTTCCATGAACGGCCCGACGATGTTTTCGCCGTCGGTGCGTTGAAGGAAAATCGCATCGTTGACATTGTTAAAAATCTCCCTGTATTTTTGCTCGCTGGTAATCAACCTCTCTTCGATCCATTTTTTTTCGAGATGTGCTTGGTGGAGGAGGTGAACTTTTTCGATGCGGGCCGGGAGAGAAGCATAGAAGTTGTGAGTTTTAGGGAGGAAATCCATAGCGCCCAGTTTCATAGCTTCAACGGCGGTTTCGATCTTGTTTTCGATAGTTAAGAAGATGCAGGCATAGTCGCCGCCCCTGGCGCGGAGTTCTTTGAGAAAATCCAGGCCATCCATGGAGGGGAGGCGAAAATCCAGGATAATGACGTGAACAACCGGGTGGGAGTTATAAATATAATCCAGTGCTTGTTTCGCGTCCGGGAAATGGGTAATATGATAGTGTTGGGGGTCCAGCGATTTTCTTATGAAGTAAGTGTGGTCTTCGTTGTCTTCGATTACCATGATTTCCAGGGTGGATGTTTGATCGGTAAGAGGTAATAATTTATAAGCCATATCCGTAGTGTTTAGCTTTTCAATGCGCCCAGGTTGGCATCGCTGATAAAAGCCCAATAATGTCCCAATTGCCCGATTTTTTCGACAAAGTCGACAAATTTGACAGGTTTAACGATGTAGTCGTTGGCGCCCAGTTTCAATGCTCTTTCCACGTCATCGATGTTGGAAGTAGTAGTAAGGACAACAACCGGGATGGTTTTGTAGATGGAGTGGGATTTTAATTCTTCCAGGACCTGGAAGCCGTCTTTCATGGGCATTTTAATATCCAGTAAAATCAAGCCGGGGGTGGAGGCGGTTTCGGGAGTGAAGGGGTCGGTTTGGTATATATAGTTAATGGCTTCAATGCCGTTTTTGACCCAGATGATATCGTTTGCCAGGTGTCCGTGCTGCGAAAAGGCTTTTTGAACGAGGCGAGCGTGATCGGGGTCGTCTTCTACCAGGAGAATGGGTTCCAGCCTGCGAGATGTTTTAATCTGATCCATAAAAACCTCCCAAAGAGTCGATGTTTATAGTAAAATAAAAAGTAGCTCCTTTGGATTCGCCAGGGGACACGGCCCAGATTTTTCCTCCGTGGCGGTCGATGACGCGTCTGCAGAAAGTAAGGCCCATGCCGGCGCCCTCTGATTCGATTTTTTTCAGTCGTTCGCCGGGAGCGAAAATTTTTTCCAGTTGGTCTGTGGGGATTCCAATGCCGTCGTCGGAGATAAACCAGGTATTATCGTGGAAGCCGACAGCGATGGTTTTACCGCCATAAGTGAGGGCATTGGTGAGAAGGCGGCGGAAAACGCCTTCCAAGCGGAGTTTATCCCCGCGCATGGGGGGCATTTCTTGTATGGAGATGACAGCGCCGGCTTTTTCGATGGTCAAAGATAAATCCTTCACGATTTCCCGGAGGATTTTGTCGGGGTCGAAAGTTTCCACTGGGTTTTTCTGGGTATTGAGGCGGGAGATATCGAGTAAACTGATCACCAGGTCATACATGCGCTGCGCATTGGTTTTTAACCGGTTGATACAGTAGATACCGTTCTCGTCCAATTGTTCCCGGTAATTTTCCAGGAGTTCGGAAGCGTAGCCTTCCATGGAGATGAGGGGGGTTTGTAAATCATGGGATGCGATATAAATCATTTCATGCAAATTTTTATTGATTTCTCGCAATTCGAATTCTTTTTTTTTTTGTTCGGTCATATCGTCGTAGATGGTGGCAATTTCACCGGAAGGGAGTTTGTAGACATAATTTTCGCGCCAACCGGCCAATTTGTTGTCTTGATAAAGGGATACGGGGTGGTGTTCGGGTTCGCCGGTTTTCCACACGCGTTGGAATACTGCAAAAAGACCGAAAGCCGTCACTCCTGGAAATACCTGTGTGACCCTCCGGCCGATGACATCTTCTTTTTTAACTTTTTCGAAGCGGAGGCCGGCCGCGTTAAAATCTTTAAAAATGAAATCTTCGCCGTTATCTACGGCTTCGTATACGGCCACCGCACTGTTCATATGATCCATTAAGGCTTGTAAAAAAATCTTTGTGTATACGGGGTTGTCCAGGGGGTCGGGAGCCTGCTGCGGTCCCGGGGTCGATTCATGTGGATTTTTTTTAATTTTTCCCATTGGAGTGACCTCTTTTTTTCGCGGGATTGAGCGAGGGAATGGGAAAAACGATCCGGAACGCCGTCCCGTTTTCCCGGTCCAGTTGGATTTTACCGTCCAATTGTTCTGCCAGTAGTATTATCAATTGAATACCGAGGGTTTCGGTGCTGCGCCAGTCCAGGTTTCGATCGATGCCCGGGCCATTGTCTCCGGCAAAAAAATGGATGAAGCCGTTTTCGGATTTCAAACCGATATGGATGATCAATTTCTTTTGATCCCGGTAAGCGTACTTCAGGGAGTTGGTAATAATTTCGGTTAAAATCAAGCCGATGGGAATGGTAAAATCGGCATCGAAATAGGTTTTTTCGATTTCCAGGCGGAATTCGACGTTGTCGGGAGGGATGGAAGAAGATTTAATCAGGGCCTGGGAGAGGTCGTGGATGTATTGGTTCAATTCGATGTTAACGATGTCGCTGCTGCGGTAGAGTTTTTCATGGATGAGGGCAATGGAATTGATGCGTTTCCGGCTTTCGGCGAAAGCAGCGCGGGCCTGGTTATCTTTAAGGTACCCGCTTTGGATATTGAGTAAACTGGAGACCATAGCGAGGTTGTTTTTGACGCGGTGGTGAATTTCGCGGAGGAGGAGTTCTTTTTCTTTGAGGGATTGCCTGATGGCTTCTTCCATTTGTTTTCGTTCCGTGATGTCTTCGAATAAGAGGGCGGCGTGGTGTTGAGGTAGGGGGATGACCTGGTAGGAGAAGCAGCTTTTTTTACCTGGGGGGGTTTCGGAAGCGATGTCGTCGAACTGGAGGAGTTTATTTTTTTGGATGGAGTGAGCTACAGCCTGTGGAATGCCTTTTGAACGAAAGGATGGGAAGATTTCTTCCATGGATTTACCGATCAAATCGGATTCCCGGGAGCCGAGGAGAGTGGACGCTTTTGGGTTCAACGCGGTTAAAAAGAAAGCGTGGTCGCCTGGGCAATCTTCCCAGTGATAAATCATCATGCCCACGGGCATATTACAGACAATATCGGCATAGAGCCGGAGTTGTTCTCCCGTATCATCGACGATCGACATCTTGCCAGGGGTGGAGGTATTTTTATCCATTTTATGAACCTTTTATAATACTCCATAACCGGGGAATAGAAATTTTCCCGGTTTTTTTTGGGGGGGCGAAAAAGCTTCATACCGGGAAGTAAAGCAATTTCCATACCATCGGTACAGGAAGGGAAGGGCAGCGCATCGAATGCCTGCAACCACTGTTTTACGTTTTTTTGTTTTGAAATATGAAAAAAAAATGAGACAAATGATTACATAAATACGCAACTTTTGTCGCAGGAGCAAAAAATGTCCCAGGTTCATGAAGATACCTGTCGATTCAGGCGTTTGTTCAGTGCCTGGCGCGTGATTCCAAGGAACGCAGCCGCTGTTCCCTGGTTCCCGTTAGCGCGTTTCAAAGCTTCCCCGATCAAATAGTCTTCCATTTGTTTGATGCTGGGGAATTTGCCGAAAAATTGTTCGATGCCCGGGTGACCCGGCAGGGGTTTTTCCAATTCGACTTTCCCGTTTTTCGTAAAGGCTTCCGATTTCATCATTTGCCGGAAGCTTTCGAGGGAAAGCATCCCGGTTTTGTGGAGAGAAACCGCGTTGATTACCATGGATTCCAATTCTCGGACGTTACCGGGGAAATCGTAGGAAGAGAGTAAAGAAAACAAATCCGGGGGTGGGATGGGAGCTTTTTTATCCAGTGCTTTAGCCGCTTTGTCCAGGAAGTGGTCCACCAGTACCGGGATATCTTCCTTGCGGTTTCGTAGGGGCGGGATGTAGATATGGTGGGAGCAAAGCCTGAAATACAGGTCTTTCCGGAAATGGCCATTATCTATGGCCAGTTTCAAATCCCGGTTGGTGGCGGTAATGATATGGGCATCGCTTTTTTTGGGGATATCCGAGCCCAGCGGGTAGAATTCGTTTTCCTGGATAAGCCGCAGTAATTTGACCTGGGATTGGGGGCTCATATCCCCGATTTCGTCGAGGAAAGCCGTACCTCCCGCTGCCCGGGCGATGAGGCCTTCGCGGACAGCATCCGCCCCTGTATAGGCCCCTTTTTTATGCCCGAATAACGTATCGGAAAACATGGTATCGTCAAGCCCCGCCACATTGACCGCTACGAATTCTTTCCCGGGTTTCCCGCACTTGTGGATGGCTTTCCCGATCAATTCTTTCCCTACGCCCGTTTCCCCCGTAATGAGAACCGGGTGTGACGATGGAGCAATGGCCTCCACATATTTGAAAATAGAGAGCATCTGTTTATCTTGTGTAATAATGTGCGAGAAAGCGGCGGGGTTCGATAATTGATCCGCCAGCAAGGATTTTTTTAAATACAGCACTTCTTGTTGGAGTCGATGAACCTCCAGTGCTTGCCGGATGCTGGAAATGAAGCGGTTTGACTCCACCGGTTTTACCAGGTAGTCCATGGCGCCGTTTTTCATACATTGAACCGCCGAATCGATGGTGTTGGTGGCAGTCATGATGATGACGGGAATATCCGGGAACCGCTGCTTGATATCCACCAACAGTTCTTCGCCGGGAACAAAAGGCATGGAGAGGTCCAGGACTATTAAAGCCACCTGGGCATTCTTTTCCGCTTGTTTTTCAAGGAAAGGGATCACGTTCCGGCTGTCGTCGATGGTGGTGACGCTGCGGAGGCCGGCGCTTTTGAGAAGGGTATTGAAACCCAATAACGTGTGGATTTCGTCGTCTACCAACAGGATTTGAGCCGAGTTCCCCGGGCGAAAACCGGCCAGGCTTCTCATGGTTATTTCTCCCCGGGAAAAGTCCCCGGTATTTTTACAATGGCCACAGTTCCGCTGCCGGGTTGGGATTCGAACTCCAGGGAGCCGTGATGGGCTTTGACGATGGAATATGAAATATAAAGACCCAAACCCATCCCGCCCACATCTTGCTTTGTAGTGAAGAATGGTTCTATAATTCGTTCCAGTATTGTTTTATTGATCCCGACCCCTTCATCGCAGACTTTAACAATGATGTGGTCTGTGTCCGGGTCGTAAGCCGATGACACATGAACCGCCGATTGCCGGTCGGGTAATGCCTGGAGTGCATTCTGGACCAGGTTGACCATCACCTGCTCCAATTGCTGGAAATTCGCGTGAATTAGTGGAATGTTAGGGGCCGGGGTAAAAGTGAAACGGTCGGTGTATTTTTTTACCTGGTTGGACAGCATGGAGATTGAAAATTCAATGATTCGATTAATATCTGCTTTTCCAAATACCTGGGAGTCCTGGGGTCTTGAAAATTCTTTCAAATTATCGGTAATGAATTTTATCCTGCGTGAGCCTTCCACTGTCGCTTGCAGGAGTTTGGGAACCAGTTCTTTCGCTTCCTGGAAAGTCAAACCGCCCAGGTTTAAGTCTCCTTCTTGCCGGTAATAATCATCCAGGATTACAGCCGCATCTTCCCAGACCTGTCGGATCACCTGGGTATTGGTCATGATGAAATTATTGGGGTTATTGATTTCGTGGGCCAGGCCGGAGGCCAGGGTTCCCACAGCCGTCATCCGGTTGGCGTGGATCAATTTTGCTTGTAACTGCCGGGATTCTTCTTCGTATTTTACTTGTTCGGTAATATCCCGGAACACGCAATAAAAAACGTCTTCTTCATGGATTTTGATGATAGTGACCTGGATACTGCAAATAATAGGTTTTTTGTCCCGTTTTTGCAGTCGGCACCGGTCGAAAAAGCACTGCTTGGGGGTGGGAGAAAAGTCCGACACTTCTTTTTTAAATAGTTGGAATATGGAGCAGTCATGAAAAACCTGTTCGAAATTTCTCATCAATTCATCCGGGTTGTATTGGAAAAGAGCGCATGCTGCAGGATTCATATCGATAACCTGGAAATCCTCTTTTTTCATGAGTATAACAGCGTCGGAATCCTGGATAAATATTTCACGGAACCGTTTCTGGCTTTCTTTTAATTTTTTTTCCATCCTATGTTTAACCAGGGCGATTTCGATGGAGGTTTTCAATTCTCTTTCTTCGTAGGGTTTAACCAGGTATCCGTAGGGTGAGGTGGAGATAGCGTCGTTAATGGTTTGTTCGTCTGCGTAGGCAGTGAGGAAGATCACGGGGATATCGTAATCCGAGGATAAAATGCGGGCTGTTTCGATGCCATTCATTTTTCCTCTCAATTTAATATCCATCAATACCAGGTCCGGCAGGTTTTTGGAGTCCCGGGTAAGATCGTCGATGATTTTTTCTCCCCTGTCCAATGGTGATGCTACATTATATCCCATTCTTTCCAGTGTTTTTTTTATATCTAGTGCAACGATATGTTCGTCCTCCACGATCAGGATATTATTTTTTGCAGTATTATCGTTTGGCATGGCCGGAACACCCCATTAGCACATTTATAACCCGCATAAATCGATTTTAACATCCTGGGGGAAAAAAAGCAAAAAGAATTTTAATTTTTTTTTTTAAGTTTTCGCTGCAGCGAGCCAATTGTTTTTATCAAGGAGTCTTAATATAATGTGTCCATGATGGTTTATTTTTTTCATCGGGTCCGGCATTTAACCTGCAGCAGGTGCGGATTGCTGTGATATCTTTGCCATATTCGGCCGGATTTTGGGCGGACCCGAATTCGCCCTTATATACGCAATCCTTTGCCGGTCTTTCGATGCCCGGTTCACGGTTCACAACGTTAAAAGAAACCAGGCGGCAGTCCACAAAATGACTTTGTCAAACTCCCCCGGTCCAAAATCACTCAAAAACTCATGATCCGTATCGAAAGACACGAACTTCTCAAAACCATCATGATAAGTCATATACATTTGACCCATATACGGCTGCGGCCAAACGATCACATCCTGGAGCCCGGCAGCATACAACAAAGGACCTTTATACTTACCGACAGCCACCAGGGGATCAACCGAAAATAGGTCCTTGAAAAATTTTTTCCCCAGGGTGAAATCTCCGTAATAATAATCGCCGATATAGATCGGTATGGTTACTTTCCCGCCTTCGGGCAGGTCTATTCCAGCTTGCATGCCTTCGCGTTTCAGAAGGTATTCATAGGTAATGGGAGGCGAAGCGACTGCCGACCAAATGGCCAACGAATTCACCCGGCTGTCCCTCGATGCAGAGATACTGGCCACCAGCCCACCCTGGCTGAAACCCACAAGCCCAAGGCGGTTGACATTCACTTTGTTTTTAAGATTCTTAGCCGTATAATCGATGGCAGCCAGCGCATCCGCAATCTGCGACGAAAATGAGGTCATATCGAACGTTCCGTCACTGTCGCCGGAACCCCGGTAATCGATCCGCAGTGTGGCAATCCCCTGCTCGGCCAAAATCCTGGAAACCCTCTCGTAAAAATATTCGCCCCCGGTGTCGGGGATGATTTTATAATGACGATTCTCACCAAAACCATTCATGGTTATTGCAATGGGCGGCTTATACGGGGTCCGGGGGATCACCAAGGTACACGCCATCTTCATCCCTTCATTTTGAAACGTGATAATTTCTTGGTCCCATTGGTATTTTGCCCCGGCTTGACTGATGTTTTGATAGATTTTATCCACATCCGCTTCTTTATATATCCACCACCTCTTTATCGCACCGGCATTTATAACAGATACCAAAAAAAACAGGGAAAAAAGAATTAAAAAAACTCTTCTATTAAATCTCACGACACACCTCCTTATTTTTTACTAATTTTTTTTCAAAACAAATCGATATTAGTAAAAAAAAAATAAATTGTCAATCGCTTTGCCGGGAGTTTTTTTTAACTCGCATTGTCTACCTTTTTCAACCTCCCGACAGCTATGGGTTGACTTTTTGGCTGCAATGGGCTAATATTTCACCATGAAGAAAAAAATTCTACTCATCGCATTCATCGTTTTTGTAAGTGTATTTTCCGGTTTTTCCGCAGACAGGGTTAAACTGTCTTCAAAGGCGAGAGAACAAATATATAAAAATCTCTCCCAGAGATACCGGAATTGGTATGAAATGGTCTATTATATCAGTACGGAGGACGAGCAAAATGTTTTCCTCTTACTGACCAACGACCGGGACCGGGATATTTTCATCCAGGCTTTCTGGCAGCAGAGAGACCCCACAGCCGGCACGGAAGAAAACGAATACAAAAAAGAAATCCAGGAGCGGTTCGACTATGTCGGCAAGTATTACAGCAGGGAAGCCACCCGACCGGGTTGGAAGACGGACATGGGGAAATTTCACATGCTGTTGGGAAAACCGGTCAGTATCGAACGGTTCGATAGTAAGGCCGGTCTATACCCTGCCCAGGTGTGGTACTATGCCGGGGCAGAGTTTCCCGGGTTTCCCGCTCATTTTAATATTACTTTTTACAAACCCGGGAATACGACGGAATGGAAGTTTTATAACCCGGCTTTGGACGGACCCGGCGCATTATTGATTAAACAATATGGGATGGACGAGACCGATTATGAAACCCTCTACGGGAAAATAAGAGAACTGGCCCCAACCCTCGCCATGCCGGCCATCACCATGATCCCCAACGATGTGGCACCGGGTTACCAACCGACGCTCCGGAATAATATCCTGATCTCCAACATCTACGAAGCCCCGAAACGAAACATCAACGCATCTTACGCCACACACTTTCTCAATTACAAAGGGTACGTCAATGTCGAGTCCTCCATTAACTATGTCGATAGCACATATTTGACTTCCATTACCAAATACGATCCTTTCGACCTTTCATTTGTGAATTTTTCTATAAAACCCAAACGGATCTCCTTGGGATTTAACGACGACAAAGGACAATATTTCTTCAATTTCGATATGAGTGTGAGTTTGAAGAAAGGCGATGATTTTGTCTACGAATATAAAAAGAATTTCGATTTCTATGTCGAACCGTCCAGGGTGAACCAACTCAAAGGAAATGGGATCGTCCTGCACGATTCTTTCCCTGCTGTCCCCGGTAAATACAAATTATCCGTGTTCATCATGAATTCGGTGGGCAAGGAGTTCTCTTATTTCGAACGTGACATAGTGGTGCCCGAGTTATCCCAGAATACCTATTTAAGCGCTCCTATCCTGGCATATAAAGTCGAAGCGCAGCAAGATGCTTCTTTCTTTACGTATCGATTCGATAATAAAAAACTCTATGTGGATACGGATCGCAACATCCGCCTCCGGGAAACCCCCCAGGTCATGGTGGGCGTTTACAACCTGACGGAGGGACTCTGGAAAGCCGGCAAACTCGAAATCGTTCTGCGAAGCATGAACGAACTAAAAAAATACTCCAAAACCTATACAGTTCAATTTACCCTGTTTCCATACCGGAAAGATATGAATATCTTCCAGGTTTTGGGGGCGGAAGAGGGCGGCCTAAACCCCGATTATTATGAACTGGAAATATTTTTACGCGACCGGTCCAATCAAATCCTGGACAAGCAGCGGTTAGACCTGGCTGTAGCCCCGACACGCGATATCGCTTATCCCATGGAATCCTTCAAAAAATCCCGGGCGGATAATCCTTTTTTCCACTATTATACCCTGGCGACCCAATATGAAAAGATCGGGAACCTGGCAAACGCAGAAAAAAATTTCGCCCGCTGCATTGAAAATAACCCCGATTTTAAAGAAGGTTTGGTGGCTTACCTGGGTACTTTGAATAAAGCCAAAAAATACACACAGGTACTGGTTGAAGTCGAAAAATTAAAAAGCGAAACCCGTTTCGAATTCGATTACTACCTCCTTCGGGCAACCGCACTCTACGGTATGAAGGACTACAAAGAGGCTTTAAATGCACTGCTTAAAGCCAATACGATTTACAACAGCGATATCCGGGTTTTGAACTTGCTCGGATTCACGCTTCTTAATTTAAATGATTACCAAGAGGCTTTAAAAGCACTGGAAGCATCGCTGAGCCTGGATAATAATCAAAGCGTCGTTTCCAGTACCATCGAAAAGATCAAGAAACAGGTGAATACCAATAATAAATAACAACAACGCGAGAAGTGAGACGTGAGATAAAATGAGCATACATATTATATATTATACCAGTTTAATGAGGAGGAACCGATTAAAATGAAACAGATGATTTTAACCACAGTGATTTTTCTCATCATAGCCGGCTTGTTTTCGACAACCCTTCCCGGGGCGAACCTTACAGGGAAAGGACGAATGACCGGGACAGTAAAAGATGCAGCCACCGGGCTGCCGCTCGCCGGTGTGACCATTAAATTATTTTTCCCGACTGAGAATGCATATTTTCAACCCTCTCCCGTAACCGATGCGGAAGGCAAATGGAGTGTGCACTATATAGCCAAGGGACGTTGGGACCTGGATTTTGTCAAAGAAGGCTACGAGTTGACTAAAATCAGCTATTTCGTAGATCCCACCCCCGGGGCAAAACGAGTTCCCCTGGATATCGCCTTGAAGAAACTCGAAGGAGCCGCTGTCGCACAGGAAGCAATGGTGGAAATCGAAAAAGCGAAAAACCTGGTCGTGGAAAAGAAATTCGACGAGGCAATAATTGCATTAAACGCCGCAGTTGAAAAATACAAAGGAGAACCCGGTATTGAAATTGCCTTCCTCTATATGGGAAATTGCTATGCACTGAAAAACGACTTCAAAAAAGCCATCGAGTATTATCGAAAAACCCTGGAAAAATTCCCCAATAATAAAGAAATCATTATTTCTATCGGTAATGCGTATAACAATCTCGAAGACCTGGAAAACGCCATGGTGTGGTATAAAAAAATCTCCATCGACGATCTCGGCGATATCGATGCCCTCTACAACATCGGCGTCATTTCTTACAATAATGGCGATTTCGATACCGCTCTAAAGTACTTTAAAAAAACCACCGAAATCGACAGCTCTTTCGCCGACGGTTTCTTTCAAATGGGAATGACTTATACCGGCCTCGATAAAACCAAAGAAGCCGTCGAAGCGTTAAAAAAATTCATGGAATTGGCACCCGATTCGCCCAATTATGAAACCGCCAAATCTATTGTAGAAGCTTACCAGCAGCAATAACCTTTTTCCTGGAATAACAGGATAACGCCGCGGTCTTTACCTGTACCGCGGCGGTAGTTTTATTAATTATAAAATACCATTTCTGAGGATCAATGAGGATTTTTCGATTTATATTCATCGCGGTTTTTATATTTCCGTTGTTCGCTAACGCGGCGGCGAAGAAGGATTACAACGTCCTGCTCATTACCGTCGATACCTTCCGGTATGACCGCGTGGGTGTTTACGATAACCGGTTTGTCAAAACCCCCAACATCGATGCCCTCGCCCGCAAATCATATCTCTTTACCCGCGCCTTCTCCCATAACCCGGTAACCCTGCCTGCCCATACCAATATTTTAACCGGCACTACCCCCCGCTACCACGGTATATCCGACAATACCGGGTTTCGCCTCGAAGACCGCTTTTTAACCATCGCCGAGTTCCTACGTGCTGAAAAATACCGGACCGGTGCATTTATCGGCGCTTTCCCCCTCGATTCCCGCTTCGGCCTCGACCAGGGCTTCGATGTTTATGACGACAATTACGGCACCCACAACGAAATGCAATTGTTTTTCGTCGAACGCCCCGCAGAAAAAGTCATCGAACCCGCTGTCCAATGGATATCGAAACAAAGGTCCCTCAAGCAAAAATGGTTTACCTGGATTCACCTCTTCGATCCTCATCAACCTTATTTACCCCCTCCACCATTCCGGAAAGATTACCGCCGCGACCTCTACTCCGGCGAAGTCGCCTATGTGGACGCGTCTCTTAAAACACTGTTCGACTTTCTCGAACAACAGCGGGTCATGGATCAAACCATCATCATTATTACCGGCGACCACGGCGAAGCACTCGGTGAAAAAGGAGAAGATACCCACTCCTATTTTGCTTATAACAATACTATTCACATCCCCTTGATCATCTATATCCCCAACAGCAAACCGGCCGTTATCGCCGAAAATGTATCCCATATCGATATTTTCCCCACGGTTTGCGATATACTGGGCCTCAACCCTCCTCCCCATCTCCAGGGAGAAACCCTCACTCCCATTATAGCCGGCGGGAAGCGCAGCCAAAAAAATCGCGATATTTATTTCGAATCCTTAACCGCCTACCTCAACCGCGGATGGGCCCCCCTGTACGGGATTATCCGCGATAACTTCAAATATATCGATTCCCCCATCCCAGAGTTTTATAATATCGAAACCGATCCCCAGGAAGACCGCAACCTTGCGAAGCAAACCGCCCTAACCCAATGGAAACGCGACCTCGCCAAACTTAAAATCGACTTGAAAAGTAAACTTCCTGTCGAACGGTCGCAAACCGTAGACCCCGAAATTCGCAATAAACTCAAAAGCCTCGGGTATATTTCCGAAACCCCGGTCAAAGCCCCCGGTAAATTTACTCCCGCCCAAGATTTAAAGACGCTGCTTCCCCTTCAAAATCGCATGCTGGAAGCCGTGGGCAAATACCAGGACGGCCAATTCCAGGAAGCCGTTACCGGGTTGAAAGCCATCATCGACGAAAACCCCGGGTTTGTCCTGGTTTATCGTCATATCGCCACCATATATATGGATTACGGCCAAATTCAAAATGCCGTCGATATTTTGAAATTCGGTTTGAGAAAAAATCCCTCCGATATCAACCTCATGTCCAAGCTCGGTATCATCCTGGCCGAAGCCGGCCGCCCCGACGAAGCCATCGAATTATTGAAATATTGCGTCGAAAAAGAGGGGTTTAACCCAGACCATTGGAATTTTATCGGCGCAGCGTATTACAGGAAAGGAAAATTCCGGGATGCATTGGAAAGCTACCGCAAAACCATCGAATTGGATAATAATTATGCGTCGGCCTACAACAACATCGGTTCCTTATACCTCTCCATATATCGAAATAAAAAAGATGAACAGGCTTTTAAACTCGCCATGGATAATTTTTCCAGGGCCATCGAAATCGACCCCCGGTTATTTGCCGCCTACAATGGAAGGGGCGCCGGGTACTATTCACATAGTAAACCCGATGAAGCCATAGCCGATTGGAGTAAAGCCATAGAAATAAAACCCACCTTCACCGAGCCCTATTTTAATATAGCCATAGCCTTCATTGAAAAGGGAGACAAAACGTCGGCGGCTAAATATTTGCAAATGGCGAAGGAGAGGTTATGGAATAAACTATCGGATAGAGATAAACAACAGTGGGAAAAGCTAATCAAAGAATCCACCCGCTGATATCGTTAGGTCTATTTACAAATATTTGAATTTGAATTCAAGAATTTGGATAAAAGGGAGATGCCTATGTCCGAAATCCACAATATTAATATATTTGCTCGATTGGCAAAATTATTGCAGGGGGTAATAATGGTACACAAGATTTAAACTAAGTGTAAGGAGGTTACATGAGAAAGCTTCTTGTTGCTGTATTGGCAGTGGCATTGCTTCCGATTTTGTCACTTGCTCAAGCGAAAGGTGGAGACATCTACGGAACCGTAGTTCTGGCAGATGGTTCCAAAGTCCCCGGAGTCATGATTACATTGATTGGAAATATGATTGGTAAGAAATCCACCATTTCTTCAGATCAAGGTAATTTCCGATTCCTCGTACTTCCTCCCGGAATGTATGAATTGAAGTTCGAGTTAGAAGGATTCAAGACAATCATTCGGAAGGATATTACGATCGAACTTGGTAAAACCGTAACATTGAATGTTATGATGGAAACCACCACGTTGAAGGAAGAAGTTATCGTCACTGGGAAAGTGGGACAGATTGACACCCGCAAAACCCAGGTCGGTGTCAACGTGAGCAGAGACATGGTTGATGCTGTTCCTACAGCCAGAAACCCCTGGACCGTATTGTCTTCATTACCGGGCGTCATGGTAGACCGCGTTGACGTCGGTGGTGCGGATTCCGGCCAGCAGTCGAACTTCATCGCCGGCGGCGGCGATTCCGATGATACCACATGGAACATCGACGGTGCTAACGTTACAGACCCATCCGCTATCGGTGCTGCACCTGCTTATTTGAATATCAATGCATATTCCGAATTGCAGGTCACACTGGGTTCTAACGACATTACAGCCCAAACAGGCGGCGTTCAATTGAACTTCGTCACCAAACGGGCCGGTAATAAGACCTCAGGCGACTTCCATATTTACGTCGAAGATAAAGCATGGGAAATGAAACAGGATCTCACGAGCTATATGAAAAACAACGGTCTCGTGATCCCCGGTGTTAACCGCCTTTATCAATATGGTATCAACCTTGGCGGCGCCATTATTAAAGAAAAATTGTGGTGGTTCGGCTCATGGGCAATCCAGGATATCCACAAGAGAACAGAAACCAACGTCGAAGATGCAACGTGGCTCGTTTCCGGTTATGGTAAATTGAATTTCCAATTGGGAAATACATCCGGTGACTTCCACATTTCATACGATGCCAAGAAAAAATGGGGACGCACTCAATTGTCTCCATCTCAGCAAGACATGGGTTCTCTTTGGGACCAGGATGGCCCTGGTTACATCATTTATGGCGGCCTTTCCCACGTTTTCGGCGAATTGATGTTGAACTTCAAAGCCGTTTACACAGACGGCGGATTCCAGTTAGATCCCCGCGGTTCTGACCAGAATCTCACCAACGGCCACGAAGAAGGCCAGGAATTTAAAATTATCGATGGATGGTCCCGTATGGAAGGTTCTACCTGGAACTATATTACGAACCGAAACACCATCGACTTCTCACTGGACGGCAACTACTTCCTGGAAAACAAACTGGGCGGCGACCATGAAATCCGGTTCGGAGTGGATTATTTCACCGGTGATACCACCACCCAATCCTTAACTCCCAACCAACGCATCGCGTATATCTACAGGGATGACCCTGCTTCCAACTACCTGTCCATCAACCCCGATTTCCTACTCGATGTGAATTTCAAACGCACCTCTGCGTATATCCAGGATACCATCAACTTTGGAAAGTTAACAGCCTCCATCGGCTTACGTTACGACAAAGAACAGGGTGGCGTTAACGCCCTGACGATGCCCTACGTAACCTGGTATGAACCCGGTAATGCCCACAACGGCGAACGGATGTTTGCAGAAGATATTAGCGCCTTAAATATTAAAAAATATAAGGCACCCGCTGCATGGGAACTCTTATCTCCCCGACTTGCTTTTACATACGATATTACCGGCGACGGTAAAAATGTCGTTAAAATGTCTGTCGGCAGATATATGTCTCAAAGCGGCAACAGCATTGCAAACACCTACATTCCTTATCGCTTTGCCTGGGCAGCATGGTCCGATGCTAACGGCGACGAAAAAGTACAATATGACGAAGTCGGCGACCTTTTCTTTACCGATCCGTTGTACCTGGTCGATCCCGTAACCAATATGAACAGGGTCCAGTTTGATAAGAACTACAACACACCTTACCTGGATGAGTTGACATTGGTATATGAAAAAGCGTTAGGCGAAGATATTGCACTCTCTTTAACCGGTTTCTACAAAAAGAGGCACAATCTCTCCCAGGACTTCAATTCCCGCGGTGAAATCGGGAACGTCTCCAAAGGTGTTATGGAAAACGGTTCTATCGAAACCAAAGCCAATTGGGAATCCGCAGGAAAAATCTCTGTTGGCGGTACTCAAGTCGATGCATATCAACAGATCGAAGCTCCAGTGGGAACCTATTTCTACAACCTGGACAAAGCCTATGATAGGTACCTTGGCTTACAGTTTGTTTTAACCAAAAAGCTTGCCAGCAAGTGGATGGCCAACTTTTCATTCACCTTTCAAGACTGGAAGCACTATCGCTTCGCAGAGGAAACTCTCAACATGAACAACTTCAACTTCTTTAACGGCGGCGTTGTCGCTCCCGCTACCACCGGTTCCGGTTTGAGAGATATCTGGGTCAACTCCAGGTGGATGACTAAACTCACTGGTATGTATCAGCTCCCCTGGGGAGTTAACATCACTGGCTTCTTACAAGTCAGAGAAGGGAACCCCCAACCCCTGAGACGACGTGTTACACTCGCTCACGGCGCCGAATACATGTACATGGCTGGAAAGAAAGCCGGCGACCAACGCTTGCCGACATTCTGGATGCTCAACCTCGGTCTCGAGAAAGTACTCAAAGTATCCGACTCCGTCACTGCTACCATCGTTCTCGACTGGTACAATGCTACCAATAACCAGATCGAATTAAAGCACAACCTCAACATCGGTGCTGCAGCAGTCGCTCCAACACCGACTATGTGGACAAATGCCGGCTTGTTCCAGTTCGGCGTCCGTGTGAACTTCTAATTCGATCACAGCCCAAAGACTAAAGATCGGAAGCTGAATTATTCGGCCCCTCCCCAATATGGGGAGGGGCTTTTTTTTATCTTTATTTTAGTGTAAAATATAACCTCCATGACTACAAATGTAAAATGAACAAATACCGCAGGTTTGAATGGAAACTCTTCCTCACATGCGTCGATTACCGATAAAAAAAATTATCGGTGATCGTTTAAAAAAAACAGCGAATATGAAACAAATTTAAAAATGAAAAAATCAAAACCTCAACCATCCCCCTTTTATCGATACCGCTTTCGGATTATTTTCTCCCTCGCCGTCACCCTGGTTTGCGTCGGTATTTTCCTGGTCTATTCCCCCCAAGGAAAAAAAACCGGCAATGCCGGGAACGACTTTAACCTCTTAATCATCACCCTCGATACCACCCGTGCCGACCATATCGGCGCTTACGGGGCCCCAAAAGACCGGACACCCCATATCGATTCCCTGGCTTCCCGGGGAATATTGTTTAAAAACGCCTATACCTCCGTTCCCATTACCTTGCCTTCCCACAGTTCCATCTTCACCGGCAAATACCCCCTCGTACACGGAGTCAGGGGCAACGGCACCTTTTTACTTAACCCCAACGAAACCACCCTCGCCGAAAAAATGAAAGAAAACGGCTTTAAAACCTATGCCGTCATCGCTTCCTATGTCTTAATGGCCCAGTTCGGGATAAACCGGGGCTTCGATTTTTTCGACGACTCCCTCAACGCCCAACAATTGATCGCCAACTTCGATTCCGAAATCACTGCGGATACCGTCTATGAAAAGTTTAACTCCTGGCTGACTACCTATTCCAGCCAAACCCCTTCCCCCAACAGCCGATTTTTTGCCTGGGTCCACCTTTACGATCCCCATACCCCATATAATCCACCCAAAGAATACCGCACTTTCGGGGAAACCCTCGACGGTTTGTACAGCGGGGAAATCGCCTACATGGATGCCATCATCGGCAAAATCGTCGCCAACCTCGCCTCCGCCCGATTACTCGATAATACCTTGATTATTTTGGCCGGCGACCACGGCGAAGCCTTCGGCGAACACCAGGAATTCGGCCACTCCATCTTCTGCTATGAAGAAAACCTCCGCGTCCCCCTTATTTTTTATAACCCCCACCTGTTCCCCCACCCATTGGAAATTAAAAATACCGCCAACCTCATCGACATCATGCCCACCGTCCTGGAACTATTCGGCATCGAACCCCCAAAAGATATGCAAGGACAAAGCCTGACCCCTTTACTCGACGGAGATACGAACCAAACCGAACGCTCGTTTTACATCGAAAGCATGCACGGAAGAGAGGAACTCGGCTGGGCACCACTCACCGGTATCATACGTGAAAATTTTAAATATATTTCTCTCCCTGAACCCGAATTATACGACCTCTCCACCGATAAAGCCGAAAAACAAAACCTATTCTTGAAAAAAAACCGCCTCGCCAAAGAACTGGATAAAGATTTATTGGCCATGGTCAAATCCCTTTCATCCCAAACAAAAAACTCCAAACGCTCTTTAACCGATGCCGATAAAAAACACCTCCAATCACTCGGCTATATCTCTGCTTTCTCCGATAAAACCGATACCAACCTCGACCCCAAAAAAGGCATACAACTGTCCAACCGCTACAAAACAATCGAACAAACCGTCGACCAGGGCGAAATAGACAGCGCAGAAACCCAATTGAAAGAAATGGTGAAGAACAACCCCCAATCCATCATGCCCCAATATTACGGCTTACTCACGAAAATTTACCGTAAAAGAAACGACATCGAAAGCGTGATCCGAAATTGGAAAGACGCAGTCAACGCTTTCCCTAAAAATGAAAATTTTAAAATCAACCTCGCTTTCGAATATTTCCAATTGAACCTCATGGACGACTCGGACCGGCTCGCCATTGAAATTCTCAAAGAAAACCCCAACAGCTCACGCGCTTTTATATTGCGAAGCCGCATCAAAGAAATGGAAAACCGGTTCCCGGAAGCACTGGAATTTGCACAAAAAGCCATAAACCTCGAACCCAATAATGTCTCCTTGCTGGTTAGCCTCGCCAGGCTGCTGGGTAGAAACAAAAAAATAGACGATGCAGCCGCAGTTTGCGACAAAATAATGGAAAATCCATCATCTTTGAAGAACACCGAAGTCAAATCCAAACTCGGCGCCGTACTGGCTGAAATATACCGCGATCAAACCGCATTCTCCCTTTTAAGCGATGTGGCCCAACAAGGTAAAGCCGACGCTGAAGCCTGGAACTACCTCGGTATCCTCTATTTCCGCCAACAAAATTTTAGAAAAGCCGAAGAAGCTTATTCCAAATCCATCAACCTCGATTCTAAGATTCCTAAAACCTACAACAACCTCGGTACTCTCTATTTAACCGCTTTTGTCCGAGTTAAAGACCCCGGCTTGAAATCGAAAGCCATCGAAGCTTTCAATAAAGCTCTCTCCCTGGACGATAAATTGGTGTCGGCCCTCAACGGCCGCGCATCTGCTTTCAAATTTAGCAACCGCATCAAGGAAGCCCTCTCCGATTGGAAAAAAACTATTTCCATCGATCCCACTTTCACCGACGGTTATTTTAACCTCGCCGTCACCCTCCTCGAAATGAACCGCAAAGCTGACGCACTAACCTATCTCCAACAATGCAATTCAAACCTGTATGAATCATTAAACTCCCGCGATAAACTCCGGCTAGATCAATTAATCTCGGAGGCTCGCCGGTGATTTTTAATCGAATCGTTTCATCCTCACCCAATTTCCGGTATTACCGGTTTTATCCGTATATTATAAGGTGAGAAAGGAGGCAATAAAATGAAATCGAAACAGTTGATACCGTTTTTATTAGTAATCGTCATATCCGGGTGGCTCGTTTTTACCGGAAGCGAAAACGCTTTCGGGAAAAATCCAGACGACCCTTTTTATGAAACCGCACGATTTATCATGACAAGTGAAGAATCCGATATATATAAGCATCTCCCGGATCAAAAAACCAGGGATGAATTTATCGATGATTTCTGGAAAAAACGCGATCCATCCCCGGAAACAGGGATGAATGAAAATAAAGATGAATTTGAAACCCGGATCGCTTATGCCAATAAATGGTTTAAAGAAGGTGTTAAAGGGCGGGGCTGGGATACCGAACGAGGCAGGATACTCCTTCAATTGGGTTTCCCTGACCGCAGAGAATTCGGGGACCTCCCGGAAACCGACACCAGGGGCCGTTTACTAACTTCCAAACGTATCCCCATGGAGGTCTGGACATATTATTCCTTTAAAATCTATTTGATTTTTACCGACCTTAACGATACCGGACGGTTATCCCTCTACAGGATCCCCTCCGGTCTGCCCACCGCACTGGATGCAGCCAAGTTCGCATTGGATTTACGCGATAAAGATAAATTAAAACGCGCCTTTAAATTCGAAATCTCTGTCGATAAAAAAAACGGCTTGAAAATACAAGTCCCAGCGAAAAAATTAACCTACCTGCCGATCGGCGAGAAAATGAAAGCCGATTTCGGGATTACAGTCTATGTCTACAGGAACAGTATTAAAATCGACACCCTGAAAATGGACAAAGCCGTAATATACCCCACGGATGAGCTGCTGAATATGAAATATCTTAAGTTTGAAATCCCATATTCCCCCACGGAAGGTGGAAAATATTTATTCGATGTGGTGATAGAGGAAAAAGGAACAGCTCAAAAATACCGGGACTTTGCCTCCGCCAAGTTTTAACCACGCTGCGCCAAATAATTTACACAAAAAACTTGACACAACCCCCGGAATTTTGTCGCCAACCACTTTAGGACATTCTTGACTGTCCCCTTTTTTTGTCTCATGGAGCACACGGAGCACACGGAGAAGTGAAGTGGAAGGGGATACCGACTGCAGCCCCTGGCTTTAATTTAAAGCGAATTATAGGCTTAAGTTACTGACATTCGATCGAAATTTTTGAAAGCGTTGGTTGCATACACCAATTCCTCATTGGCTACTTATATTTTGTTTTTAACTGCTTCTACCTGGGGAATTGAAAGAGAGAGAGTCATATTGAATGAATTATTGTCCCTACCCGGTTTGATTTTTGAAATGCCCGAACCGGAGATCGGCAAACTGGAATTCCCGATCTTTCACAGTAAGTGCGTCACCTCCTTTTTCAAGGTACCGGGTTACGGCTGGGTATTAGTTCATCAAGGATTCGATATCTTTTTCGGTGAGGTTGGTATATTGGAGCACTTTTTCGATAGAGAAGTTATCTCGCAGCATTCTCCGGGCCAAGTCGCGCTTCTCTTCTTTGAATTTTTTTTCTGCTTTTAG
>Ga0105104_10000801_pt1 | contig 24465 bp, 18 predicted proteins | sample PPLLaktember2015_3_FD_87034 | JGI IMG/M metagenome (GOLD analysis project Ga0105104, IMG submission 87034) | Freshwater sediment microbial communities from Prairie Pothole Lake near Jamestown, North Dakota, USA - PPLs Lake P7 Core (6) Depth... | ecosystem: Environmental > Aquatic > Freshwater >...
TACCATCCGCAAACAGGCGGAGATGGTCATCAAGGATAAGACCGCTCTTCTTGAAACAGCTAATAAGGAAATGGAAAGCTTCAGCTATTCCGTTTCACATGATCTGCGTACGCCTCTGCGTGCCATTGACGGTTATTCACGCATGATCCTGAAAAGGAAGGCGGATGAGTTTGATGAAGAAACCAGGCGCCAATTCCAGATCATCAGAGACAATACGCAAACGATGGGGCAACTCATCGATGCTATCCTTAACTTTTCGCATCTGGGAAGACAGGCAATGACGCTTTCAGAAATAAATATGGATAGTTTGTTCAGGGAGGTATGGGAAGAACTCGTAACAATTAATCCCGGCCGACGGTTGATCTTGAAAATAGGCCATCTTCCTCCGGCAGAGGGGGATTGCACGCTCATGAGGCAGGTTATCACCAATATCCTTGCCAATGCGATCAAGTTCACCAAAGACCGCAATGAAGCGTTGATTGAAATTGGCAGTCATGTAAAAGAAAACGAGAATGTATATTGCATCCGGGACAACGGCGCTGGTTTTGATATGCAATACTACGATAAACTATTCACGGTGTTCCACCGTCTGCACAATAACATTGATTTTGAAGGGACGGGGATCGGTCTGGCTATTGTTCAACGGATCATTAACAGACACAGCGGACATGTCTGGGCTGAGGGAATAGTTAACGGGGGAGCAACGTTTTATTTTTCATTGCCCGGAAGATCCAGAATGTCGAAAATCGGATGATTTGTCTCTTGATTGCCTCATCTTTGGATAGATCGTATTGAAATCATGCCGGTTAATCTCACATAGCCTGATTATGAGAATAACCGGTAAGCGATTCGCCGGAGTTGTCCGGTGCTCAAACCCTTATTCTAATCAAGCCAATACCCTCTTTATTTGACATCAAATGCTTAGTAATTTCAGAACACTTTGGCAACGAACAGATCATCGTTAACATTGACTTACAGGTATTTTTACATCAGGGAGGGAAAGAATGAAAAAGATATTAACTTACCTGATGATGTTAAGTTTAGTATTGGCCTGTCAAAACGGCAATACCCAGTCAACGGAGGGGAAAAATAACATGACTCAAACTCAGGAGACAAAAATCGGGGAAATAGCCACGCTGGCGGGAGGATGCTTCTGGTGCGTAGAGGCGGACCTGGAAAAGTTGCCGGGTGTCATCAGGGTTATTCCCGGTTATGCCGGCGGGCATCCGGCTTTTTCGAACTGAACGGCACGCTCCAGCAATTCCCTTTCCGCATTTTTACGGTCGGTAATGTCCTGCCCGAATATGCGGATGTATTTTGTTTCTTCAACCAGATGCATCTCCTGCCGGTACCAGCGTTCGTTGACATACACGTCTCTTGTTTGTTGCATCAGTCCGCTTTCATAAAAGGGACGTACAAACGCCTCCCCGTTTGCAAGCAGGGGATGCTCTCTCCCTTTTTCCCGTAAATCGGGAAATAACCTCTCTATCGCCGGATTCGTAAAATAAACAACTCCTGATCGATCAACTTCCATAATAGGATTCGGGTTCAAAATCGGGAATGAAGCTACGCGGGCCGTTTTCGCTTCCGCACGCTTGCGTTCGGAAATATCAACGATGAATACAATAGATTCTGTCTCCGAACCTTCAAGCCTGGCAGCGCCGATGAGAATCGGCACTTTCGATCCGTCTTTACGGATAAACTCCTTTTCATAAGGGGTGCACATCCTGCTTTGATGGATTTGTTCCCGGGCCTTTTCATCCTGCGGCTGCCATCGGGGCGGTGTCATATCAGTCCAGCGCAGGAGTCCCGCACGAAGATCTTCGCGGGTGTAACCGACCATGAGCAGAAATGCGTCGTTGGCCTCCCGGATGGCCCCTTCCACACTGGTTTAGAGAATACCGATGATCCCGGCTTCCATTAGCCTGCGCAGATTAGCTTCGCTCATGCGCAGAGCCCTCTTCGGTCCGGACCCGGGCCATGGCAACAGCTACTTGGTCGGAGACGGCTTTCATCATGGCCAGTTCGTCCTCACCGAAAGTGGTCCGCAAACGGCTGCCGAAGGAAAGCGTTCCCAGCACACGATTCTGTTCCAGAAGCGGGTGGCAGGCATAAGCCTTGATCCCAAATGATTTTATCAGATCCGTCCGGATGTCGGGTGTATCGGGAATATTCTCGGCTACAATTCTGCAGCCGTTCTTTGCGACGCAGCCGCACACGGCTACCCCATATTCCAGACGCTCGATCTGATGCGCAGTCGCAGGATCAATGACGGCGTAAGCATTCAAGCGAAGACATCCGGCAGCCTCATCAACCAGAAAATTAAAAAAAGTGTGACAATTCAGGTAGGCCATTACTTTCAGGCAGAGCTCCTCGACAATCTTCTGCGGCGCTTCGCAGGCCAGCAGACGACCAGATGTATAGTTTAAAAGTTCCAACCCTTCAGTGTATCGGACCAGCGTCGCCTCACTGTACTGTCTCTTCTCGATTTCCTTCTGCAGATCGGCCGTCCTTTCCATGACCTGGCGTTCGAGGTTTGCGTGCGCTTCACGAAGCTCCTCTTCCGCCTGCCTACGCGCCCTTTGCACCGCGGCTTCCGCAAGGGCTCTGTGAACGGCCGGCGCCAGCCGCTGAAGGCGATTCTTCAGAACGTAATCCTTGGCGCCCTGGGTAAGAATTTCGATAGCCCGGTCTTCACCGATAGCGCCGGTAACCAGGATAAAAGGAGTATCCGGGCAGCGCCTTCTGGCTTCGGTAAGCGCTATGGCGCCATTGTACCGGGGAAGATCGTAGTCCGACAAAATGAGTTCGGGACAATAGTCCTGAAGAGCCTTTAAATATTCGTCTTCCGTTGTCACCCATTTTGCAGTAAATTTAATCCCTGCTTCCTGCAGTTCAAATTGAATCAGCTCTGCGTCGGTAGCCAGATCCTCAAGGATAAGTATGTGAATCGTCTCTTGCATCAATCACCTTTTGCCGGATATTTTTTTATGGTTAATGCACACTGCATTTCAAAGCAATTTTCGGACCCTATTCATTAATAAAATGTTTTTCAACGAATATTTTGGGTCTGACAAAGCCGGACCGGTACCCGGAATCCGAAGATTTCCGGCAATCGGAAATCTTCGGGGATGCCTAGTCCAATCTGAGAAATTCTTTAACGGCATCCGGAACTTTCAGGCCCTTGTCGTCAACCACCTGCTGTTTTTCTCTAACAAGATCTTTCTTTTGGATTCGGCCTTTGCTTTCAGTAACCATCGTATCAATATAACGATCAGTTACTTCGCCGGCCTGCTTCTGATTTTTTACCACACGAGGTGTCAGTAAAATGACAATTTCCGTTCTCTGCTTGTTGTCCAGCCAGGTGCCGAAGATCCAGCCAAGATAAGGAATCCTGCTCAGGAACGGAATCCCCGACTTGGATTTTGTCGTATCTTCGCGGATAAGACCGCCAATAACAATGGTCTGGCCATCCTGAACCACTACACTGGTTGTGGCATCGTTTTTGTTTAGAATGATTTGTTTTTCATTGTCGTAAAGGGCAATCGTTTCATAGGTGGATACTTCCTGGTACAGTTCAAGGTTGACAAGCCCGCCATCATTGACACGGGGTTTGACCTTCAGGATAATACCGATATCCCGGTATTGGATGGTTCGCTGGGGGACCAGAGTAGTAGAACCATACGTCTCGGATGTGACCAGCGGAACCTGTTGCCCGATCTGAATTTTGGCTTCCTTGTTATCCGAAACCAGGATGTGGGGTGTTGCCAGCAGTTTGGCCCGGGAGTCCGCAGCAAGAGAAGCGATCATAAACTGAAGATCACCGACACCATCAATGCCATAGAGGGTGAGGCCCGTTCCTGACGGATCGTGTGAAGCAGTTGCCAGGTTGGATCCACCAATTCCGCCGCTGACGCTGAAATTTCCAATGTTTCCTTTGATCCATGCGGAAAGCCCTATACTCAGGTTATCCGTCAGGGTCACCTGGGCAATCAATCCTTCAATGATCACCTGTCTAGGAATCGAGTCGATCTGGCTGAGCATCCCTTTGATCAGCACATATTCATCCGGTGTGGAAAGAATAACAATCGAGTTTGTGACTTCATCGGGAATAAACTTTGTAAAATCGGAAACCAGCGTCTGACTGCCTGTAGCGATCTGAGAAGGGGATGCTTGTGTCCCCGTGGGCGACTGCGCACTCTGCGCGCTCGATCCCTGTGTAGAGGAGACAACCCCTCCTGACGCTGCCTTGCCGCCAAGGAACGTCTGCTGCAATATGCTGGCAATGTCTTTGGCCTTGCCGTTCTGCACTAAATATACAAAAACCTGCGGTTTCGCCTTTGATACATCACCAATCGGGACAAGCCTGTATAGACCACTTTCTTCAACTACGCCGATGCCATTCAGTCTCAGAATGACTGCCATCAGCGGGAGAACACTTTCAACGGGAACGGGAGTAACGGCCCGGAAGGTAACCCTCCCCTTGACACGCGGATCAACCACGTAGTTAACCTTCAGCACAGTGCCAAAAATAGTCTGGATAACGGAATACACATCCGCGTCGTCAAAATTCAGGGTCACCATACCACCTCTGCCGCCTCTTTGCGGCTGGGCACCCATTGAAGATCGCATGGGCATATCGGTAAACGACGGATCGAGCGTTTTCGGCACATCCGCGCGGGTTTTGGAAACTGCAGGCGGAAAGGGGTCCGACGAGGAGGGTGGCGTCTGGCTGCTCCTTTCCATCTTGGGAAAAGATGAATGCGGAGACATCTGAGACATCGACTGGGACTTTTTTTCGGAAGTAACGGATCCGGAAGCAGGGAATATATTGCCGGATTTAAGCGGGGCATTGCTTCGCTTCACGGACGGATCAGGATTTGCCGGTTCCGAAAGGGTCATGGAAACTTCAGGCGGAAAGGAGTCTGACGAGGAGGAGGGTGTCTGGCTGCCCATTTCCGTCCCGGGAGATGATGGTTGTTGAGGTATAGACTGATACTCTTGTCCGGAAGGCACGGATCCGGAAGCAGGCAGAGCATCATTTGCCGGTTCCGAATTTTTATCAGGCACCCGGTTTGAGATGGAAGACGGTATCAAGGGCTGTTGCTCTTGCGCCTGACAAACCGTCTCGACGGAGCACATCCACAAAAATGCGCTGCATATACCGATTATCAGGATATACCCGATATTTAAAAAAAAGAAAGACCTTCGCTTATTCAATAGACATCCTTCATGCATTTAATCATTTCCAGCTCACGACGTCCTGCTCCTCTCCTTCACCGCCGGCTGCAGCATCCCGGCCATAGGAGTAAAGATCGTATTCACCATGTGTTCCGGGGCACTGATAATGAAAGGGCTTGCCCCACGGATCATTGGGCATCTCTTTCTTCAGATAGGGCCCATCCCATTTCTCAATACCCGGATCAACCATGAGGGCGTTCAATCCCTCCTGCGTGGTCGGAAGTCTTCCGACATCAAGACGAAAGTGATCCAATGACTGCCCCAGAAGTTCTATCTGTGCCTTCGCCGCCGATTGTTTCCCCTTCCCCAGCTTCGGGAACAGCCGGGGGCCCACAAGAGCGGCAATCAGGGCAATCATCACCATAACGACAAGCATCTCAACCAGAGTGAAACCCTTCTGACCGGGTTCACGGCGTTTATGCATCCGAATCAAAATAATCATTCCTTTCCCCATGAGTTCCCGTATATTCCAACTATGAAATATATCAGTTAAAGGACTAGGATATTATAGAGAACTTTGACATGATTGAGGTTGTATTTCCATAGGGTGAAAACTTGATCAAGACTACCGAATGTCCTATTTGCCCATCAGGAAATGGATGAGGGGTTGCCGCGATAATCATTTCGGTAGGGTGAAATAAAAACAGGCGCCCCGGTTTAACTCACCTTCCGCCCAGACCCGGCCTCCATGCCGGTGGATAATACGTTTGACGATCGCAAGCCCCACACCCGTGCCTTCAAATTCTTCCGCACTGTGCAGTCGCTGAAAAACACCGAACAGCTTGTGCTGGTATTCCTTGTCAAAGCCTACGCCGTTATCCTTGACATAAAACACAACCTCGTTTTCAGAGGCGATCGTTCCCGTTTCAATCCGGGCGTCATCCAGTTTTTTAGTGAACTTTACAGCATTGGAAAGAAGATTAACGATAACCTGTTTAATGAGTGCCCGGTCTCCATGAATGGAAGGCAGACTGCCAATACTCAGGACTATATTTCGATCCGCGTTGGCCAGTTTCAGCTCCGCCCAGGCATCGGCGAACAGATCTCCCATATCCAGGTTAGACATGGCCATCTCCTGTTTGCCCATCCGGGAAAAAGCCAGGAGATCATCAATGAGCTGGTCCATCGCACGGGTGTTGTTTCGAATGACATCAAATTTACTTTTCGTGTCATCGTCAAACTGATCCCCCTTCCTTTTCAGGATCATGCGTGAAAATCCGTCAATGGCCCGAAGAGGCGCGCGCAGGTCGTGGGATACAGAATAAGTGAAGCTGTCCAGTTCCTTGTTGGCAACCTCTAATTGCAGTGTTTTCTTTTGCAGCTCAATTTCCATCTGTTTTCGCCGGGTGATGTTATTGCCTATCGCCAGCACCTCCCGGACACAACCCGCCTCATCCAGAATGCACTTGTTCGTCCACTGGATCCAGACATGTTTGCCGCTTTTCAATATATTTTCGTTTTCGTGATTTTCATATTCATCGGGATGATTTAAGATATCATCCACAAGATGACTCAAATCCAGCCCCTGGGAATCTGTTTTCGGAATGAGGAGATTTACGCTCCGGCCAATAATTTCATCTTTGTCGTATCCAAAAAAAGACAGGGCGAACTTGTTGAAAAATGTGATTTTTCCGTCAGGCGTCCATCTGATGATGATGCTGCCGGCACTCTCTACCAGATCGCGGTAATCTTTCTCACTCTTCTGCAGGGCGTCTTGCAGTTTTTTACGCAGGGTGATTTCCCGCCCGTAGATCCGGATTTTCAGGGTATCTTCCATAAAATAAAAAGATTGCCCGAACCACTTTTCGGAGATTTGAATTTCTTTCCTCACCTCTGCTGTCCGGTCTTTGTCGAAAATGGACAGCACCGATTCCCACTGGGCAAACCAGGGATGCTTTAAACCCAGGCGACGAAGGTCCGGAAACAACCCTTCGGCAGCGGGATTAATGAAATAAACAGCACCGGCCGCATCCACTTCCATAATGGGATTCGGAATGAGCATAGGGAATGTGGATAGATTTGCCAATTCTTCCTGCCGGGAAATATCCGTAATATCCGTAAGAGAAGACCGGTAACAGTCCAATTGTCCGTTATGATCCATCGCAGCGATGGTCTCGATCAGAGCATCAAATTTTGACCCATCTAAACGGGATAGTTTAAGCCGGCAGGACTGTTTGCTTTGTGTTCGGGCAGCCGCATGAAGATGGGATTGAAAGACACCGGGATATTCAGGCGTGATAAAGCGATAAAGCGTATCCCCGATCAGAGACGACTTCTCGATACCCAGTAAAGAAGCGCCGGTAACATTGGATTCCCTGACGTAACCTTCTTTATCCAATATGAAATAACCGACGGGGGCAAAGTTAAACAGCTCCTCATATTTGCGGTGGGAGTCGGATGTTTCCATCTGTGATCTGTAAAGGGCCTCACGCTGTCCATCCGGATCGATATGGCGACGACGAAGTTCGTCAACGGGATTGGGAATTTCTGCGGGGGTAGTCAAATCGGTCCTGGCAGGTTCTTTGAGCCCTGTCTTCCGGTTCCGATTTTTCTTTACCGGTGTCTGCTTCATTTCTTCCATAAGACGTCCAGTTTTGAGCGACCTAATCGTTTTTGCCTGACTGAACAGCCGGATAATGGAACATTTTTCAGGACTCCCGATTTCTCCGATACGAGGGAAACAATATCGGAAGAAATCAGCCCTTGCGCCTCGATGCAGAATCATGATTATTAATAGACGAATGCTATATTTTTTGCATCGGGTTGTAAAGGAAATTTATCTCTTTTTGTTTAATAAATACAAGGTGGTAATGAAATTGGAATGGAGAGTGGATGGGCAGAGACTGCCGCCATAACCTGAACCTGCTCCATTTTTGCGGAAGGAAACAATCTGATTTTGTTCATCCTATGGTGATTGCAATTGCTGATGCGCCGCTTCTTACCTCCTCATGACTTTCAATTGAGCCGCATTGCGCCGTCCGGACATCCGGACACCGGGTTCACTCCCTCCCGGCGGCCCGGTCGGTACGACCCGCTCCTGAATATTTTTCTGACCAGTCGACTTCTGAGGCGCAGAGGCAGCCGGCTGAGTGCTGCCCGGCGCGACTCCGGCAGAGCCAGGCGGCGATTCTGCTGCGTTTCTTTTATCTCCCTCCTCCAGCAGGACAACCATTTTGTCTTCGCCTTTGGTCAGAACAATGCGGTTCGCTGTAACTTCCTTCAGGATATATCCGCTTAACTGCTCTCCTTTTTGCAGGGCTATTTGCCTTTTCCCTCTGCCGGGCGTGGTCTTGGGCGCTTTTTTATCTTCAACGAAAGCGATGCTCACTTGACTGGTAATCAATGTTCCGTAAAGAATGACTTCCGGTTTGGGAACTGCTTTTTCCGCTTTTTGTTCCGGCGGAATTTTTCGTTCCGGGTGAAAAATATTTTGATCGCTGACTAAGGCATAGTCCAAAACCGGTGGCGGCACCTTTGCCAAAGGCTTCTCCGGGGCACGGACAGCCTTGCCTTTGACCGGCGGTAGGATAGACTTGATATCCGGACGATGTGCCGGTATGACAATCAAAAAGAACATGACGGCGATGACGGTCATCAGGAGAAGGTTGAATACATTGATGCTTTGCAGAATATATTTCATCGGGTCCATCTTATCTGCCTCTCGTCAAAGCCGATACTTTCAGTTTGACTGTTAAATCCCGCGGTTCCTTAAAAGTCTTGATTCGGGTATCCAGTTCCCGGACGACAAGATAGGGACTCTGGGTCTCAATGGCGTAAAGGGTGTCCGCAAGCGCCCTTGTATCGGTGACAACGGCATCAACGGTTACGCTAATAATTCTGAATTTTCCGGCTTCCTCCGGTTTTTCAGCCCTTTCGCTGACGATGGTTCCGCCTCTGGCTGTGATCATCCCTTTGATGGTGTTCTGTAAACTGGCCGCGGCAATGGACGGGGTTTGACCTTCGATTGTTTTAGATATTTCTGTTTTTCTTGCTTCCCGCAAAGCCATCAGTTTTTCTTCAAAACGGGGCTTTTGAGCAATCAGGGCTCTGTGCTTACTCAATGTCTTCGCCCGATAGGCCACGGTGTCCGCACGACTTTGCAATTCCGTCCGGACAGGAAGATAAGCATACTCATAAACAACGACGGTCAGAAGAATCAAGATAGCCGGAACGGCAATCCATAGGAATTTATTTTTTTTTATCATGTCCTGCCCTTTCCTCCGGTAATCCTTCGATTTCCATTTTGATGGTGAAGCGGTCGGCATTCATGCGCGTATCTCGAAATGTGGAAGAAGCGAAATCAACTTTTTTAAAATACCCGGAAGCTTCCAGTTTAGGTAATAGTTCCGTTGCCGAAAGGGCATAACCTTCAATTTCGACAATAGAGTCTGTTATCCGCACTCTGGAAAGCCAGGTATTCTTCGGCAGAATCCAGGTTATTTCCTTGAGCAGAATAATTGTCATGGGATGGGATGCTTTAAAGGTACTAATGGCCGAAATTTCTTTTTGTATATCTTCTGCTTCCATTTTCAAAGCTTCCACTTTTTTAACGTCAGCCTGACTGCGGGCTATTTCCAGATCCAATATTGCGATTTTTTGCTCTTCGATCTGCAGCGGCGACAACAGCCAGTAAAGGCCCAGGACGGCAGTAATGCACAACAGGATGACACTCACTAAAGCCGGCGTTCTTGAGGTTTGATGAATACCTTTGGACAGGAGATTTATCCCCGCCGCCTCCGGCCAGAGGTTTTCCAGCGCCCCGCCCAAGGCCTGCGGCGGTACTTCCTTCAGATCGACTTTTTCCCCGGGCCGGATTTTCCAATCCATTTCACGGATAAAGTGGACGGGCGCCTGCAGCGTATCGGGCAATCCCAAACACCATGTCTCGGATGACAAATGGCTGATGATGATTTCCGGCTTTTTGCCTTCTTTTTTGATGATATCCGCAAGAGAATTGATCCGTTCGGTAATCATCAGCAATTTAGACTGATCGTCACCTGACAGAAAATTTTCCACCAACGGCATTTGCCACTGACCGTCGCGAATAAGTCCACCTTCATATCCGCCTGCATGGATATGTATAAAAATAGTATCGCCTTTACGTCTTATATAACTTGTCAGTGTACCGATAACCGATGTGCTGGTTGTGACCTGGCTGACGCGGATTCCCTTGCTCTCCAGAGATTCCAGATAAGGTTGCAGGACAGCCGTGTTGACAGCAACCAGCAAAACATTCAGCCGGTTCTCACTTTCATATACGCTCCGAAAATCATAAAAGGCGCTGTCCGCCTTCAATGGCGTCAGGCGGTCCAGCTCATACGAAACGACAGCTGAAAGATTATCTTTAACGGTCAGGGGGAATTGGGCTGTCTTGATCACAACCCATGATTTGGGAATGACCAGAACAATCTTTGCCTGTCCTGCATGAAGATCACTGGCTGCGAGAACAGCCGCTGATACAACATTTTGAGGTGTTGGCAATTTACCATGATCAAAATGATAGCGTCGCATTCCCAGGATTTTCAAACGCGACAAAAACCGTGAAACGTAAACGACAAAGACACCTTCGGTCGATATCTCAAGCGACAGACACTGCCCGGGAGCGATGCGTTGATCGAAGAGGCTGAAAGAAAGCACACGCCAACAAGCCCGGCCGATCAGCACAGTCTGCTTTACCGCTTTCTGAGTCAATGATTTTATTTTTTGTGTAATTTGTGCAATCGTCATGGTGTCATTTCCGCCGGACTTTTGTAGTAGCGGTAATAATACCGCTGCGGGCCGTCAAAGGCTACCGTCGCATGAATGGTATAACCCGATTTACGGTTCGTTTTATAGCCGGTAGCTTCAATGCTGAACACGGATGTTCCACCCTCCGCGCTTGCCGTAACATAAGGCGCCATAAGCTGGTAACTCTCGCCAAGGATATCCTTCACGTCTTCAAGACTCCGGATTTCCATCGCCGCCCTGAATTCTACCAACTGCTGGGCTTTCTCCGCGTCCATCCCGGGCAGCGCGGCCAAGATTTCCCGCGGGGCCTCATTCAGGCTGATCGAAGGGTCTGTTCCGGCAATGGACAGAAAATGGATCAATCCTTTCTTTTGATCTTCTCCGTATAGAAGCTCCGGGGTCATCCCCCGGACATAAATCAGTTCCTCAAGGGTTTCAAAGCTTGCATTCCTGGCCTTATAGGGTTTAGGAAGCGAGAGATAATAATCGTTCTCAGTGCCGTTCAGGCGATGCAGGTCATCCGGATCTTTCCAGTCAAGAATGGAATCGACAATAACATCCGCAGTCTCCGGCGCGACGCCCCGGTTGACCAGGAGATTCTTCAGGATGATGCCGGAAGCGTCGGTCATGCTGTTTAAGGAAAGCTTGCCCCTTTCATTCATAATCCTTACCTGATAACGATCATGGCCCATGGATACCTGATACGGAGTCCCGTCAAGCCGCCACACTTCACGGCCCTCAAAAGCAACCTGATACAAATTTACAGAGCGGTATATGATCTCCATGATGCCTCTGTTGATTCCGGATTCGGCCAGAAACTTTTTTTCCAGACCCTCTTTGAAACTGACCAAACCCTGGGCTTCACCCCTGGTCATCACAGAAAACGAAAAAACAATCACCATCAGGATCGTTAAAACCCATAAAACAATCAGCAGCGCAATTCCGCTTTGTGAATTTTTCACCGCCATCACATCTCCAGACAGAAGAGCCGACCGGCCTTACGGTTTACGAGGACGGACCGCGCTCTGGACCATCTTCATCTTTCCGACGACTCGAACCGGGAACACCAGGGGCAGTTGCGAACGTCCCTGTGTCACGTGTACCCGGATTTTTTCGGGAATGGTCATCCCATCGGACAACGTTTCCACCCATCTGCCCTTTTCTTCAGATTCATCCTGAACATAATAATCAAAAGCAACGGCGGATGCGACAAGCAGACGGGTTTCCAGCCGTCCTTCGTGCTCCGGTATCTGTTCGACGGCACTCAGGACCTCGGAGCCGTCCGTGCGATCTTCAACCTTGTACGTGACAACGACACACCCCCTCCGATCGTCCCAGATGGAATGGCAGGTTGAAAAACGCAACGTCTTTTTTTCACCCCGGAAGTAATATCTTTTGTTGCCCTCTTCCTGATAAGTCAGGGGAATGTGGGACGAAATCTGTGCATCCATTGTGGAAAGAACCATCCTGAACCTGTCCTGGGTTTCCATCTTTTTTTCGCCTGCCGCAACCGAACGGGAACTGATACTCACGGCGGTTGCGGCAATGACAACAATCAGCACCAGCAGCGTCATGGAAATCATCAGTTCTAGCAGCGTAAACCCCGCGGTGGATGACACCGGATGACGCCTGGCTGCATCAGCCGTATCATGAAGGATGTTCTTCATATTCCGCCCCCTGCGTTACACTCAAGATCCCCTGCCGTTTATTCCCGGGCAGCATATTTTTTTTCAGATCCGGCATTTTTATCCGTCATCTTTTGCGATTTGAGCGTGAAGCTTTTTTCCTTTTGACCTTCGCTCCAGCGGATCGTCAGGATAATTTCCATCAGACGGAACGGCAGGTTATCCGTTCTCTCTTTCAACACTTCCGTTACGGAAACATCCCAGCGATAACCAGCTTCACTTGCTTCGCTCCAGGACTTCTCTACGAGCGCAGGCGCCGACAGAATTTCCCGCATCCTGTCTTCTGCCCTGACGGCAGCCGCAGTCATCGTTTGGGCCCGGTAAACCGTCCTGAGATTGGCGGAAAAAAGCTGTAAGACAATCGTTACGGCAATAGACACAACCGCCAGAGCCACCAAAATCTCCAGCAGTGTAAAACCCTGCACCCCTGCCCCGGGTTCGCTCGTCATGCAACCCTCCTCATATTATGGCACAATAGTTACATTTTTCCGGCTTGTCATTCCATCGGGCGGAAACGTGATCCATCGGGCCATATCTCTTATTTAGCGATCAGGAAACGGATGAAGAAACGAGATTTTTGCGCAACTGCACTTCTAGTCATTTCGAGCAATTTACCCGGGGCTACGCGTCAGGTTATTTATGAAAGAAACACGTGCTGTCATTGCGAGGCGACCCTCGGGAGCCGCCGTGCCCCCCTGACAAGGGGGTGTCAATCTAACCACCAGAGATTATTTCACTTTGCTCGCAATGACCCGTTTATGTTTCTTAGAAGGAGCAACGTGACGAGAAATCTTTATTAATATTATTAATTTATAAGATTTCTCCCGTTGGTCGAAATGACAAAGGCGGACAGTATGCAATTAACAATTGAAAGAATGTTTCAGAATACGCTTAAGGAAGCTAATTGAGGAATGTCAATACCGGCGGCTTTTTGAGAGCCGCTTTTTTGTAGCGTTCGTATAAACTCAGGACCTTCTGAACATACGTCCTGGTCTCAGCATACGGTGGAATACCGTTGTATTTCGCCACAGCACCTTCACCCGCATTGTAGGCGGCTAAAACCAGAGGCAGATCTCCGGCATAGATATTCATGAGATAGGAAAGATAACGTATACCGCCGTCAACATTATCGCCGGGATGGAAACAATCATTAACACCGAGACTGCTGGCCGTCCTGGGCATCAGCTGCATAAGTCCCTTCGCCCCTTTCGGGGACACCGCTCTGGTGTTGAAATTGGATTCGGCCTTAATCACCGCTTTCACCAGATCGCTGTCCACACCATATTTGCCGGCCGTCAAGGTAATCAATTCATGAATCGGACCCGAATCAGGCAGAGGATATGAACGGAGAGGCTGCTCTCTTATTAATACCTTGTATTTCGGCCCTAACGGCACATTGGTGAAATGAATAACCTGCCGCTCGTCAACATACTGGTAAACATCAGCCACAGCAGAAGACGGCATAAAAGACCCTGTCAAAAACAGGCCCATGAACAAGGCGGAGATCTGCAAATGACAAATCATTTTTTTTATCATGAGCTAATTCCCTCCCTTCCTTTTCGCCATTTATTCTCCGTTCTATTTAATAGCAATAAGTTCCACATCAAAAATAAGCGTCTCCCTTGGCCCGACCCTGTTTCCCGCTCCGCGTTCCCCGTAAGCAAGCTGTGAAGGGATGAAAAGCTGCCACTTGGAACCAACACTCATGAGTTTCAGCGCCTCTGTCCATCCCGGAATGACGCCCGTCACTTTGAAACTCACGGGTTTTCCGGCACGATAGGAACTGTCAAACTCTGTCCCGTTGACCAGTGTGCCCCGGTAATGACATTCAACCGTATCGGCGTCGGTGGGTTTCCGGCCGTCGCCTTCTTTGAGGATCTTATACTGCAAACCACTGGGCAGCGTTACGACACCCTTCTGCATTTTGTTGGCGGCTAAAAATGCAGCACCGTCTTTTCCGTTTTTCTCCGCCGCCGCATCTCTTGCTTTCGCCTGTTTCAGCCTCAGCTCCTCCTGATAGGTATTCAGGATTTTATGAATTTCGTCCTCGGTGAACTGAAGTTTCCCGCCGGTCAGAGCATCTTTCAGACCGACGATCATCACATCCGGATTGATTTCGACCCCCTGCTGCTGAAAGTTTCTCGCAACACTGACTCCGACACTGTAACTGATTTTGTCTTTTTGTGTTTTCAGAACCTGCGTTCCCTTGGCGCTCACCTGAGGAACCGCAATAACCGCACAGCAAAGCGCCAGTCCCATTAAAGTCATTTTACGCATCATTTCATTTTTTCTCCTTTAGGTGTCTTGTCAATCAACGGGCATCCTCGTCCCGCTCTAATAATTACTTGACGACGTGGCGAGAGATTTGCTCTCTCACCACGTCGTCGGTTTGAGTTTTAGTTTCCGATCAGTCAACTGATCAGTAATTATTCTGACCGCCGGCGATTGTCCAGTTCACATCCGCCTGCGTCTGAAACGTCGCGCTGCCGATACGAGTGGCGTTGCTCATATACCAGTAAGCATTTTCACCGGTAGCGCTGTTTCTCCAAAGAATATCGGGAGAACCGTCGCTGTTGTAATCACCGGTGCCCACAACCTTCCAGTCAGCGCTGGCCAGCGTTTCAAACGCCACCCCGCCAAGACGCGTGGTATCATTCATGTACCAGATCGCATTCTCGCCGCTGGAAGTGTTCCGCCAGAGAAGATCCTGCTTGTTGTCGCCGTTAAAATCAGCGACACCCACAATCTTCCAGTTAACATCGGCAAGCGTTTCAAACACAACTCCACCGATGCGTGTCACGCCGTCCATGTACCAGAAAGCGTTCTCCCCGGTGGTGCTGTTTCTCCAGACAAGGTCCTGCTTACCGTCGCTATTGAAATCGCCGACGCCGACAATCTTCCAGTTTAGATCAGCCAGCGTCATGACAAGACCGCCGCCGGTGCGTGTGGTTTTGTTCATGAACCACAGCGCGTTCTCGCCGGTGGTGTAATTCCGCCAGACAAGATCCGGATAACCGTCGTTATTGAAATCTCCGTTGCCCACAATTCTCCACGCTGTCGTCGGAAGAGCCTCAATAAGCGTACCGTCGACACGAGTTATACCGTCCATATACCAAACGGCGTTGTCGCCTGTGGAAGTGTTCCGCCACACGATATCAGTCTTAGTGTCCAGATTAAAATCGGGTGTACGGGGAACCAGGATCGTTGGCCGCATCATGTCGCTTTCTTCGTGGCTGAGGATGTGGCAATGCCAGACATACTCATTTCCGAAGTTGGCTACCTTGTTGGTCAGGAGTGGTGTCAGATTAGCGCCAGTCTCCGGGTCAATCTGTGAGAACCCCGCTGTTGTGCCCAAAGGCATTGCGGGATTCAACGGCCGGATGCTGCTGGGAAGACCAAAAGGCACCCGGGGAACAATGGGCCGCAGGGCGACAATTGTGTCCTCCAGCGGGCTGATTCTGACCGTTTCCTTCCATCCCAGTTCGTTATCGTCAGGCAGGTATATAAAGCCGTCCCAGCCTACGCGGTTGAGCACCTGTACGTCGAATAAGTGGAAATGGACGGGATGCGTATCCACTCCATTGTGCGTGATCTTCCAGATCTGGATTTCGTCAGGCCGCACAACTTCGGTAGCCGGATCGACGAAGTTCTGAAGGTTGAAGTTGTTGTTCCCGGCATTGGTGAAAGGAACCTCAAGCCCCAGTTTGGCGCTCATCCGTCCGTAATCGTCAAAAACCTCGCCCATCTCGTCCTGGATGGCCTTGGCCTTCATCGAAATAGTTTTCGACTCGCCCGCAATATTTTTAAATCGCAGATAATTATCGGATATTCTCGAGAGACCCCACTCGGGCCAGGCTGCGGGGAATGTTGTGCCATAGGCAGTGTTGTAGGCGGTTTGCCCCACAACGATCGGGTCCTGAGAGCTCGCAAACACGCCGGTTGCCCCAGCAAACGCCGTCTGAAGATTGGCCAATGTTGTCACGTTGTAATCGTTAACAGGAGCCGTGGTGACACCGCCTGGGGCAACCACGATTTGCATGACGGTCCGGATGTTGGGACCCATACCCGCCTGAACAGCAGCCGCACCGCCCATTTCCGCGCGCCGGTCCGGTGCGCCGGTATAATAATCGTAATGGGGGTCGAGGGCCGGCCACGGCGCCGGAGCATCGTTATAAAGAATGAGTGTATGGCCGGAAAACTTGGAGAAGTCGATGATTACATCCGCCCGTTCCGCGGGGCCCAGCATGAGCGTACCGCCACCCTGATTCTGCTGGAGAACGAGTCCGGCAGTGAAGAGAGTGGGATCAACGTTCCAGTTGACCGGTTGATTGGGCAGCAGCAGCGGTTTGGGCATAAACCCGCTTTCATTGCCGATCTGGATCATGGCGGGACCTCTGGTAGCGGGATCAGGCGCTCCACCTTCACGTCCGTCCGCCGGCCACATTTCCGGATAGCCTGCAGTTGGAGCGGCCGCAACCATCGCGACTTCCGTCAGGTCGGTCGATGCGCCGGTGAACCACGGTGTGCCGGCGCCCGGGGTCGTCGGATTGTTCTTGTTGGCCGCCCGATACAGCTGGAGATTGACAAACCGGTCATGAGCGGCATTCAGGATCCGGAAGCGATAGGCCTGAGGTTGCACAGTGAGAGTGGGATAGGCGGTACCGTTAACCAACATCGTGTCCATAAATGCTTCCGCTCCCCAGGAGGGATTAGGCGTTCCGGGTATCTCCGGAGGCTGCCCCAATTCGGCCACATAGGGGTTAGGCACCACCCCGTATTCGATACATAACGGCTTTACCGCACCGGGTGCGGATCCGCAGACAGGGGTGGGAGGCCAGAACCAGGGGCCGTATACCCACCGGCCCATCGGATTTACACCGCTTAAGTCCGGGTTGTAGGGGTTCTGTGCCGGCATATAGACGTGCGGCCACCAAAGATCGCCGGTGACCGGATTCGTCGCGGCCGGTTTTGCCGGATTTGATCCCCAGGCCCAGGTCGGGTCTGTGTTGAGAATGTGATTCGTGTTGTTTCCGGTCGTTCCGGTGGCATCCACGAAAGTCTTGTCCTGGATAACCAGGGGTATCCCGTAGCGATACTGCGCGGGCATTGCCGAGCCGGGAATCGTGTTGGCGGTAACAAGCGCTTCTTCCTTCGCATCCTTAATGAGGTAACCCGCTGCCTCACCGGCGTAAACATTGAGACGCGTGATGCCCCAGGCATGGTCATGGTAAAAGAGGAGTCTCGCGCTCTGCTGGTTGGTGTAGTAATAGGTTTGTGACCCCGGGCCCGGATCATTTGTCGCTCCGGGCGTGGCACAGATAGTTTGGCCGTCGCACGCGGTAATGGCGGCATACGTCCCATTGGGCAGGGTGTTATTGGAGTCGAACCACATATCGGGAACGTTCACCACGCTGGCGCCTTTCTTCAGAGTGGTTGTATCGGCAGCCGGGGTAATCCACTGGTGGGGCGTACCGTCGCTGATCCAGGGCGAGCGTCCGCCATGGAGATGGAGATCGGCCCGGTTTTCCGTAAAGCATGCCGCAGGAGTGGATTGGTTGGGATTGCTCGCACAGATCAGAGAATCTTCCTGATCTCTGACGGCGCTCGGGCCTGGTCCCGCTCCCATGATCGTCGTATCCACGGGCAGGAAAAGCTTACCACCCGCTCCGGCCGGCAGTTTGTTAATGAATTTAATACGGACCGGTTTATCCTTTGAAGCCAGGATCAGCGGACCAAGATAATGTGGTGTCAGCAAGTTTACATCCGCGGTGTTGGTCTGCCGATATCCGCGCAGTTTTGTTCCGCCTGTCGTTGCCAGCATCTTATCCGCGTTGTTGAGTGCCGGAAACGCGGTGTGCATCCGCTCGCGGTACTCGACCAGCTCGATCTCGTAGTAATCCGCTTCGACACCGTTGAAGCTTCTTGTCTGCGGTACAGCCAGAGGAATACACTGGCCAAGACCATTTGTGGCGCCGGATACGCCACAGATCCCCGGCAGTCCGTCCACGAATTTTGTTAAAGGCGGACTGTTAGCCCAGTTGGGGGTCGTGCCGAAATAGTTCGGCGTGTAGTAACCGTTCGGCCCCGCCACGAGCGCCTGAGCCTGAGCATCACGCACGTCAACTCCCAACGGAATTGCCGCCATGATCATCAATAACGCTAAAACGCCTAAGTATTTTCTCTTTCTCATTGCTTACCCCTTTCTTTCTGCAATCATGATTCTATGTATCCGTTTTAAAATCCCGTGGCTGAACACCGCCCCCCCATAATGATGACCATTGATCCATCGCGATATAAAAATATTTAATTCTGTTATGTTCAACAATCGGGGATACCCCTATTCAGTGTGTCGATAATTCTTAAAGAGAAGATCTAAAAAGCAGCTTAGCCATTATCTTTACTCTTTAATCACTCTGCTTTCGGCGCAGGGGATGCACTCGGGGACGATTCCGTTCAGCTGATTGGCTTACAGCACTGATCATCCTGCCTTCTGGATTGTTTTTAATATGCTTGTTTTGCTGTCGCTCCCTTCGATGATTCAGAAGAACCCTCTTTACTCGCTGCGGTTAAGGCGGTTGCCGCAGCGGCTGTTATGGCGCTTGTGGCTCCGATTGTTCCCGCACACTGCGAGGCTGCGACGACGATATTCTTCGATGCGGTTGGACCTGTTTGCGTAACCTCCCTGGCCTGAATGAACGCCACCGAAGGAATTAATGCGGCAAAAAAAAGACCCGTGATGATTAGTGCCACATATATCTTAAATTTTCTGGCCCTCATGATCGTTCTCCTTTCCAATAAAAAAGGTTCACTGATTTTCACCATCCGCATCGCTGCAAATCAACATCCAAACTCCTGATTCTTTTACGATGCCAGTGTCTGTTGCTTTTGTAATGTTGTGCCTGACACAGTGGTGGCACATCATTACAGACATGGGTTTATTGATATCGTATGCAAATAATATTTCCAATCAGGCAGAGGCTGAATTACAGCGTCGAAAAAGCTGACATCCCGCTTCGGAAAAGTTTCCCGGCCGGTCAGACGGAGCTATCTTTGTTTCAGGAAAAGGATGATCAGACGGCATGAAACAACCTGCCGTCTGAAAAGGAAGGCGGGATACCCTTTTAAAACAATTTAATTACCGTTGCGGCTACAACAGCAGTGTTCATAAGAATCTGTGTAATATCACGAATTTCACGCAGCCAGGAAATCCGCTCGAATTTTTCGGGGACAACAATCACATCACCGGGCTCGATTTCTTTGACGGATTCGCCAAAAGCGGTCGTATCCCAACGGTTATGACGACTGTTCCAGTTCGCAAATCCCCAGCCCAACTTCCGGGCGCTGCCATCCACTTTTAGCACATAGACGTCAGAGGTATTGGCATAGTTGGCATACCCTCCCGCCATACGGATATAGTCTTCATAGCCAAGTCGATCGAGATAGATATAACTGGTCTGGGACATCACGGCCCCGATCACGTTCACCACATTGTTTCTCGGCGGCATATACAATTTGTCGTCATGTTCCATTTCGATATCATATTCACTGCCCGTTAAGATTTGCGTGTTGGCTAGACGAATCGTCATTCGACCCTTTGCCTTCACTGTTTTCAACGTTTCAATAAATTTTTGTTTCTGCGCCATTTCTATTTCCTTGCTCCGAATTTCTTCCGTAGACAGTGACTTGGATATGGATGCCGTTCCTTCAACCATCAGATCCTTTTCCATCCGTCGGGCTGTCTCCTCCAGGCCCTGCTGCTGGATTTCTTTTACGCTCTGCCGGGTAAACACCGCACCTCGCAAATAGGCGCCAGGGGTGTAACCGCCCGCCCTTGCGATCAGCGAGGATAACTTTTCTCCTTTATGCACGGCATAGCGCCCGGGAAATTTGAATTCACCGGAAAGCGTCACGAATTTCATCGCGCCCCAATCGGGAATCCTCTTGACGAACAAACGATCATAGGGTTTCAAAACAAGATTGTCAGCGGGATTCCCCTCAAGGGCTTCCTTCAGATTAATGACCCGCCGTTCCGTCTTGGATGTCTTTCGTCCCTGCTCGATCACAATAGAAGACACCTCAGCCTCGTCCACGTATGCAGACTCCTGGATGTTTCCGCCTTTGAAAACCAGATCCCGAACAGTCATGCCATCGGTAAATTGATAGCTCCCGGGTTTAGCGACGTCTCCATCGATGACAACCTGTTTTTTATAGGTCTGTTCCCACACGGAATGAATGACAATCCGGTCGTCTCCCTGAATGGTCAGATTATGTTCGGGACGGCCTTCCAAAGCCGCGGCCACATCGAAATAGAGGGTGGAATATTCCCGATACTTGTTGGTCCGGATGATCTCGCCTTTCCCCAGATAGGAATCACTCGTCAGTCCACCCGCGGCCAGGATGACATCCTTGATACGCATATTGCCGGACAGATCGATTGTGCAGGATGCCTTCATCTTATTTTCGATGTCCCTGATCCTTTCGGCCAGTTCAGGCCTGCCCTGCTTGATTAATTCATCTCTTACGCTCCGCATATTGTCGGCCGGCGCCCGGCCGTAACTTTTCATCACTTCACCGATTTCCCGAACGGTTGCGGCCAGGCCAAACATCCCCTGTTTCTTAAGTTCGTCCTCCATATTTATCATTTCGGCCGCCAGGATGGCCGGATCAGAACTTTTTTTATCTGGGATTGCCCCTTGTTCGAAATTACAGTCACCTCGAATCTCGCCTTCAATCGTCACAATGGGCCTGTCCCTAAATAACCAGCGGTTGAAAACATACACCTGATCCTGAGGCATAAGCTCAATATTGGCTGCCTCCTCTTTGTTCAAAAGACTCTTCAAGCTGAAAGGGATGAGTACGGTTTCCATCACAGGCGGTTTGAGTCGTTTGATGACCGCATATTCGTAATAGGTATCCGGCAGGAGTTCCCTTGCATCCTTGATCAGATCACCCAGTTTCATACCGGTTTTGATCTCGTATTTTCCCGGACGTTTTACATTGCCGCGGAGGTAGACCGCATTGACATTCATGTCCACAATGGAAAATATTTTTACCAGATCAGCATCCTGGAGCCTCACTCTGGCTGCTCTTTCCATTTTTTTGTCATCGATATCGAAGACCACATGACGGTCATTTTTGATGATCCGTTCCACCTGGATCTGCTGGGTGTAGGCCGTTGGAATGATGCCACCGGCCAGGTCAATGGCACTTTTCAGATCCACGTGATTACGGAGTTCATAAATCGCCGGACGCCTGACATTGCCGGCAATGCCCACCATCGTTCCCGTTACGGGAACGAAAACCACATCACCGGCCATCAGCGTTTCATCCTTCGATTTATCCCCTTTCAGCAGAAGATCATAAAGATCGAAAGTCGTCACGACCTGCCCTTTGCGCTTCAACTGAACATTACGCATGGATCCTATCTCCGTCGGACCACCCGCCATGAGCAGCGCATCGGTAATGGTTGCGAAGGAACCAATGGTATAAGAACCGGGTCTTCGCACATCGCCCAGAACGAAAACAGGGATGGTTTTCAAGGAACCCATGGAAATATCGACATTCGTCCCGACAGCCTGCTCCGAGTGTTTAATAATTTGCCTGGACATATCTTCAAATGTCATTCCCGCCACAAAAATAGGGCCGATCTGCGGAATCGTGATCTTACCGTCACGATCCACCGTGAGGTTATACTGCGCATTGATTCTGCCCCACAGCAGGAGTTTGACCTCGTCTCCCGCCCCAATCACATATTTCAACGGTACGGGTATGTCTTTACGATCGGTCAAAACCCGGACAGCGGCCTCATTGAAAAATTCATAACCAAACGGAAGGAGATCAACGGATATATCCTGATACTTACCAAAGTTTCGGGAACGTTCAAAAATTGTTTTTTCTTTCGTGACTCCGCCCACCATGGTTCTATCCTGACCGCTGACCGATTTTTTTTCCAAACTCTTTCCATCTGCGGTTTTTTCTTTCTGTTCCAGAAGTTGCCGCCCTTTGGCCACATCCTCAGGCGTCAATCCTTTCAAATCAGCACGGTCCTTGAGCGCTTGCACGACTTCAGGGGTAATACTCCCCCCTGTTTTTTTCATTTCTTCCTCGCAAGCCAAACGCTGGCCGGCCGGCAGACGCTGACAGACATCCTTTTGTGTTGATAAGGTCTGCTCTGAATACAATCCCGGCAAGGGCTGTACCGTAACATTCGTTTGGGGAGATCCCTGTGCAAACAGCTGTGGTGTCATGACGAAAAGCCCGATTATGAAAAATATTAACCAGGAAAAACCAAGAGTGCTAAGTATTTTTTTCATAGGCCAACCTCCCTGCTTTTCATTTTTATTTTATCAAGATAGTCCAGGATAAAAGCGATGCAAATGCTCAGAATCAAGGATATAAAAATTGAAATTAATACCATTTTGCTTCGTTTAGGTTTAATTTTCCGGTCCGGCGCCAGTGGCGGATCAATCACCTTGAAGGCAAAGTTTTCCTTAACCTCCGCCATCATGCCCGTCTCGATCTGTTCGGCAATCATGTTATAGGTCTTTTGTTTGATAATGGGGTCTGCCGTACTGCCCAATTGCTCTTCCAGATATTTCCGGTTTGTTGCGGCAACACGCTTTGTTTCACTGCTCATATAGTCCGTGAGCGTCAGGAGATAACACTCGGCAATGCGGGCGGCCATGTCCGGATCAGAAAAATCAACATAAATAGTAATCGTGTTATCCTTGAGATTCCTGTTGACCTTGACCATATTATCAAGCATGCGCAGGGCATCCCAGATATCAGGCTCGTCGGGATTTTTCTTCCGGGCGTTTTTGGACAACGTTTTGGAATTTGTTTTAAAAGGATTCAATCCCGCAAAGACAGATTTTTTCCAGTTTTTTTGCCGGACATCCCATTGGTCAGGAAACATGATTGGCAGGAGATTGTGTTGCCTGATCATTCTCTCCCTCAGCACATTGGAGTTGAGGAGCCCTACAATCTCAGAGGACGTCGCCGTGGACGGAGTGGAAATCCCCGGCAGCCCTCCAATCTGTGAGGCCAGTGCCGCCAGGCTGGCATTACCCATGCCCCCGCTTTCTCTAATCGTAACCGGAATAATGATTGCTTTGGCCTGATAGATGTTCGTCATGAAAAGAGACAGGATAATCATTAAGACGGCCGTTGTCGCCACAATCCAGCCGATCATCTTCCGGCGCTTTCGGAGCACGCGCCAATATTCTATCGGGTCTATTCCTCCTGAGTCCTCTGCCGTCTGGCACAAACCGGTCGGATCCTGCATCTCTTTTTCTTGCTCTGCCATCGTTTGCCACCCTCACCTTGATTTGATCATTTATTTATTTTTATTATGAAAGACGTTAACATCTTTCCCGATCATGCCTCGCTTACTTATTCCTGTTTGCCGACTGATAAGCCTGGATAAATCTTTCCAGAAGAACTGCGATGTCTTTATTGATGACATGCAGATTCCCGATATTGGCCACGCCTGTAATATTGATCGACCAGGTGTCGGCCAATGTCTTGATCTTCGGACGGGCTTCCAGATGAACGATCTGCCTTAACTCGAATTTGATGTCATACCCATACCAGTATTTTTCCGTTTCATGGGTATTGATGTTGATATACACAACCGGCCGGCCTGGTATTTTCAACCAGTTGTCGCCCGAAGTTGTCCTGATACCGGCTTTAACCAGCCGGTTTTCAACAGCCTGCTGGATCTGGGGGACCGTCAGACCGGCCTTTTGCGCGTAGGGTTGAATATTCGGTTGAATGTTCTCCACAACGACCCGGAAGCCCTGAAGCCCCTCCA